>Ga0116231_10000320_pt1 | contig 76988 bp, 66 predicted proteins | sample S1TSphgellanicum_2_FD_89695 | JGI IMG/M metagenome (GOLD analysis project Ga0116231, IMG submission 89695) | Host-associated microbial communities from peat moss isolated from Minnesota, USA - S1T2_Fd - Sphagnum magellanicum MG | ecosystem: Host-associated > Plants > Peat moss > Unclassified... | reverse complement strand
TAGGATATTTTGGGATACTTTTGGCAATATCATGGCCTAGGATATTTTGGGACTAGTATGGTTCAGGGTTATAAAAGGAGATAATCTGGGGAACAACCCTTCAGCAGATCAACACCAGTTGATGGATCAATAAAGCTTGTTTTGTCTTGTAATTCTCCACTTGTTTATAGTGGGTTCATAACACCTCCCCTTAGTCATTCATGCATGTGGATGGTTAGTACATAGTTAACCATCATTGTTAACTAGCTATGGGACAAGAATGGAAGGAAAAAATGTTTCCAATCCACACACCCCATCCATCCTAAAGTAGCCCATGGCTTGACTACATGAAATTCACTTGAAAGAATTATTTAAATGTTCATGTTGATAATTCTTGAGCATTAAGAAGCTTGGATGAGCTAATGTAGAAGAAAATATTCCTAAATTGAGTTGAAAGATTTTGCATGCTTTGGCCAACTTGAAAGAAAGGGGGTTTAGGAAATGGGAGTAGGATCTTGCTTCTAAGTTTCTAACCCAAAAATGGTTGTTGTTGCATCATCAAAGTTAGGTAAACAAAAAAATAATCTATCATTTCTTGGGGAAAAAGTTTATTGCAAGAAGAACAAATGGCAATGAGGGTTTTGCTACAATTTGGGTGGTAATGGCAATGGCGGTAGTAGCTTTGTTGCCACTATTGCCATTGCTTCCTTGCACTTAGTAGTTAGTGCCGCGCAAAAAGAGGAGAAAGAGAACAACTAACAGGGAGGGACAAACAGAGACAAAGAGAATTTTTTTGCAATTGGGGGCCTTCAGGAAACAAGAAAAAAGGGTTCCAATTCCATTTCAATATAAAAAGGCTTTGTTGGTAGTCCAATTACAATTTTATTAATGGCATTGGTTATAAATCTACGTTCTAGATTTTCATGGCACGGTGGGACATATGAAAGCAACCACTTTTTAAAGCAATGGAGGAGGATAGTGATGACAAAAACACCAACATCAATAGGCAACAAGACAACAAAGGTGAAGAAACTAAGGGAAGATGGGTTTTCTGTTTTTCTGTTTTTGTTTTGTTTGGGTTTTGTTTTGTTGTGGGTCTTTCTTTTATGTTTTTGTCAAGCTTAAAAAGTTTTTTTGTCACAAAAAATCTAGTGATTACTTACAAATTAAGCACAATACAAAGTTTCTATTATAAAGTGTGAAACTTTGCCACAATCTTGGTTTTTTTTGGTTTTTGTCACAATCCTGAAAAAATAACAATGGAAGAAGAATAAATATAAATAAATAAAAATGCATTGTAGGTGTGAACATGTCAATATTTAATGGTTAGTCATTCACTAATACTATTTTTTTGAGATTTTTTTTTTAAAAGCAAAAGATTGAGTCTAGGGTGTTTGTCTATCATTGAAGGTGGGTATTACATTAGTTGGGTAGTCCAAAGAATAAAAGATTAAAATTTTATGGGCCCCTAATTCTTGCACAATATTTTTTTAGAAAAATGTATAGGTTGTGTTAAACCTAGTAAAGTAAGGATGATGGTGTCAAAGGTTATGGCAAACTTAAAGTTTAACTATCTTTTGAAACATGTTTTGTTTGTTTGTGATAATTCATTATCTTTTTCCATTTGATCTATTTAATCTTATGTGATTTATAAGTTTAAAATTATCGTGTTGAAATAGGTAATCTTTAGAATATGGGACCTATTTGCAATTGCGCAAATAGGTCCCATTCTAATATTTTGGTATTAAAGTGTTTAGGTCTTGTTGAATCTAATAGATTAGTGCTCATGACATCTAGGCCTATAGCAAAGTTAAGGTTTGGCCTTGGCATAATGCCCTGGCAAAAGATTCCTTAGAAAGTTTCCTATCTTTTTCCTTTCGTTTTGTTTAGTATTGTGTGACTAACTTTGTAGATTTAGGATTACCTTGTAATAGTAGGTAGTTTTTAGAAAGTGGGGCCCATGTTCATAGTAAATTTCCTAGCTCATGGGCACCAAACATCTCGTGTCCCCCAACTCATCACTTTTCATTGAACCTCGTAATTCCCATCACCCATTTGCCTCATCATGTGCCACCACCGACTGATCCTCCACCTCATCCCCCATGCAAACCATAAACCACCCACTAGTTACCCCTTCGATTTTAACAAATCAGACACCATTTATTAATTCCCCCTATTAGCCCTCGGCACTTCATGTGAATATGGTCCCAACTTTACACTTTCTTAAATCCTTTTGATCATGCACACCTAGGACATTTTTCCCCTCCTACTTTATTGGTCTCTATAGGTGGCCATGATCATACCCCCCAACCTACCCCCATATTTTCAACATGCCTTCAACTTCCACGTAAAGTTTTGTGCCCTAATTATGGACGCCAATATTTTAATCAAGGGTTAGCTCATCATTAACGTTCCTGTCATAGATCTAATTCATCCAATCCAAACCCTTGTGATCATCCCAACTTAATACCTTCCTTTACTCCCACCTCGCTTGCATAAGCTTGGACATGGGTTTCAACATTGGATGTTTTCAAATCCTTTCATTTAGGCTTTGTCATTCTCGATTATACAATTGCATCCCCACCATTCTATGGCATGATGTACAAATGACATTTCGTTTTCCATTGGATAAGCTAACGCAAGCCCTGTACAATGTGGCGGTTTGGCATTTGTTCCTCCTATTACCCCAATGGTGTCTCATTTTGCCCCTTTGTGATGGGGCAATAGGGCATAGGGAAACATGAATTTGATTTAAGTGTTTTTTAATAAGCGATTAAGAAAACTTGTAAGAGTTTTTTTTGCAAGCCCAAGTTTTGTTGATTGGTTTAAATTCAATCCTTTTTCCCCAACATGATCCTCCAATTCACAAATGTTTGTTCCACAGTTTAGCCTTGGGGCACACAAAGGAATATTTTCAGGCAGCTCACACTTTGGCATCATTTTTTCCCACACTCACGTCCTTCGACACCACCTTAACCTTCACCACATTACATTGTAAATTAGATGGCTACTTCTTGTTTTTCTTCGAAGACTACGAGCTAAATTAAAACCTTGAACTTTCTTTTGATTCTTTCAAGTTGGCATTCCAACGCATGCCGCATTTATTAGCAAGTGGTCCTTTCGGGATGGTTTTTGAACACTTTCAAAATTGTTTTCACCTTGTAGATTCAACAAATGGATTCCTTCAATTGTTCCAACTTTGTTCTCATATCGCATATGATCACATTCCACCCCAAATTGCAAATGTCCTTGGAACAGCCCACCTCTTAGCCATGACCAAGCCTTCAAATGGAATTCATCCCATTGTAATGGGGGAAACATTGTATTAATTCACAAGCCACTTTTTATGCCTTTAATTTCACGAAACTTTTGTGACACATTTTTCCCCACACCAATTTGGAGTTACAACTAAAGGTGGTTGTGAAATAGTAATCCATGGCATCAAGTGCACCCTAGACCTTCACCCGACTAAGTTGTTGTTTCGTTAGACATGGTGAATGCTTTCAATTTAGTGTCAAGAGGGGTCATATTTCAAAAACTTCGTGTAACAAATGGGGACATCATACAACTCATCCCCTTTATTCGTGCTTTTATGCAATTGAATTTCCTTTGTTTTACAATCATCGTAATCGTGAAGGTGATGTCATAATCATTCCATTTGCCATGGGGATTTGTCAAGGTGATCCTTTGGGGGGGGCACTATTCGCTTTAGCCCATTTTAAGGCTTTAGGTTTTACAACTAGTCATTTTTCTTCTTGTCTGTTTCCACCCATTGTGAATGACACTCACATCATAGGTCCCTTTTCAATTGTATCATCTTCATATGAACATTTTCAAACCGAATTCTGTGTGATAGGTCTTTCTATCCAACCTCAGAAATGTGTAACATGGTCACCCTTTGGCTTGCCACTAGACTTCAACACCCCATCGCAAAGAATTAATGTATTGGAGGTTCCATTGGGCACCTTAACTTTCACATCATCCTTCATTAGAGATGCTTTACTAGAGGATGTTCGACATGTGGATCTTCTCCTTAAAATGGGTGATGTTCATGTAGCTTTTGGAATTTTAACTTGTTTCATGCAATGCCCATTGTATTTCTTACGATACACACTTCCATCTTCCACCTTCACAGAGTCTCTTATTTCCTTTGATTCCTCCTTCCTTCAATTGTTTGGATGCCTTTTCAATCCATAATCCTTTGATAACCTAGAAAGAGCTCTAGGTCCTAAACAAGCCTCCTTCCCAATAATTTTCGATGGCATTGAGCTCATATTGACATCCACCATTGCCCCAACAACCTATTTAGGGAGTTGGGCCCTTATCACTTTATTCATAGTTGTTAGGTTTATGGTTGATCAATGTCATTTCCTTTTTGAAGCTTTAGTACGAGTTGACAACAACACATTTCCTTTCTAAGAACACTTCAAGGCAGCATGTGATCTTCTACCACCCCCAACTTGTGTGTGTTTTCTTCCATTTAAATTCATCGAACAACAAATGGTTCAACTTCAAGAATCCATCTCGAAGCATTTGCACCATCATACCCTTTCCAACATGCGCTTCGACAGGATATTTGAAACCCATTGTGCCCGAATTTTATTATGTTCTGGCCCAGGGGTGAACACTTGGCTTACAATTTGACTAGTTTCCCCAACCTTTCAATTACCTTCCCCAATTTTTTCCACAACACTTCGTACATGACTTGGACTACCCCATCCCTCAATTATAGGCATCTCTCAATATGTGTGCACACATCCCACCGACCCTATCGATATCCACTTCTTACTTTGTGTTCATAGTAGTGAACACATTGGGACCCATGATGCAATTCACAACACCTTTGCCACCATTGCATGGGATGTTGGCTTCCACCTTGGATGAAAACATATACATGCGCTTCCTTCAACCACATTCAATTCCTCTCGTTGATGAATCAACATTGTGCTTACCAAAGATGACATTCGTACCCTAGCTAACATTGTCATTGTCGACCCAACATGAGCAGATGTATTTCTCTGATCTTATGCAATTCAAGGATTTGCCACCTTTAATGCAACTCAAGCCAAGGAAAAGAGCTATCACAATCAACACCCCACTAATCAATTCCTCCTTTTAACAATTGAGGTATTTGGTTGCTTACACAAACATGCCAGTGTGTTTTTACACGATTGTGCCAATGCCATTTGGAGCTTGAAAGGGTCAAAAGGCCCTCATCTTTCTATCTTTGTCACTTTTCTTCATCAAAAAGTTTTGATCACATTACAAAGGATGCAAGCATCCTCCATCTTAAGTCGGGCGATAGTTGTAAGCTTAACTATTTCCCAACTTCCACCCCTTCAAAACACACCTCCCATCACCACAACCAATCTATTGCAAGCCGTCAGTTTTTGACATGTAAATATTGCCAACCTACCACATGTAGTTGGTTATGGACATGAAAAGATTTTCACACCTACTTTGAGCTAACTTGATGTCTTGTCACTTCTCCCTTTTCCTTAATTTTACGCCTTTGTACATTTTCCTAATCTAGGGTGTGTTTTTAAATAAAGCTTTACATGACTTTGATGAATATGATGCCTTGGATGAAATGATGCAAAGTTGTCACACTTGCAATAAGTCTACTAATAAGTTATGTTGCGAAACCTACCTTTAGTCAAAACTTTTGATGATTTGCAATACATTGCTTTCATTTTTTGCCATTGAACATAAAAATGATGTGAATACAAATTTTATGCAACACCCTAGGGGTGATGGCTCACTAGTATAGTGCCTTTGGGGTCGCTAGGATCACCAAAAGCTCCAGGGTTCAAACCTGGTGGGATGGGTGAAACTTATGCCAGCTCTCTATGAATGAGCTTGACTTTGGTGTGCCAACAGCTTGCCTAGCTGTGTTATGTAGAAGCAAGATGTGTTCTTTTGCTTCAAAAGGAAAAACAAACTTCATGCAACAAGGTCCATACACATCTCCAACTTCTCTGCATCTTTAGCATGGCATTGATTTTCCTTAAGTTCTAGGAAATTTCTTGCTGGTTAAATCTTAGACTCCTGACAAACTTTGTCCATCCAAAGAACTTCATACATAGGCCGCAACTGAACATGGCTAGCACCCCTTGGTTATAGGGAGTTTTCAACCATAATGCAATCATATTACCCTTAATGTGTAGCCTTAAGGCCTGTAAGGCCTCTGTTTGGGGGTAATACACTCATAAGGTGCCTTGACAACATGTGTTTACAGTTTGTTTTTTTTTTGTCAATTTCAACAAATGTTTACACATGGAAAGCTGCGCATGTTGGGTGTTATGGTTGTAAGTTGTAAGCTCTCCACACCCTTACTGACCCTCTGCACAGGAAGCTTACAAGAATGACACTCTATTCTGTAGTTAACTACCTCACCAGAAATTCACTTTATTGTTTTGGGGACATTCCCATCCAGAATCTGTGTAACATCCCTTTGGAAGGAGGATGTTTTGTTTTGGTGGCAAAGAAACCTTGTAACGTTGATCTGAATCAATCTCAGCCACATAACTCACAAAAGGTAAGGTCCTCATTTGTTAGGTCGAGGAATGCTCTACTGTCAAGCCATTACATCCTAGACTTCAAGCTTCATGCTCAGCTTCCAGAGCATAATGCCCTGGTAGCAGGGCCTTCCCCTATTCGTAATATTTGAGTGGATGCCTCCAAATTAAAATTTTGAACTTTTGAATGGCACTATTTTTGCACAAGACTAACTCAGAGTAAGTACTGTATTACCTTTACCATTCTTGCATTTTCTTTGATGATTGTTTTTTTGTTTTTTCACTTGGGCAAAAAAAAATTAAAAATTTCCTGATTTTCCTATAGTCGATATGGGAAAAAGAAATGCCATGTAATTTTGCACTACTTAGGCACACTGCACCACAAAGCTTTAAGGCAGGTAATCAATATTCATGTCAAAGAAATTTCTAGAACTTTTGGCTGATTTTGAGAAAATCAGAATTTATTGAAAATCATTAAATTATTGCTGGAATGGTAAAGGTACTACAATATTTGCAAGGTTTCAAGAACTCAAGAGTATCGTAAGGTCTCGAGAATTTATGAGACTCTAACTTTTTTTCTTTTTATTATCATCTCAGGTCATTGTTCCCATGAAAACTTGGGAAAGCACTAAACCTTAAACCCCAAGTTCTAAAACCCACAATTTTTAAGTGAATCTTGGAAAAGCCCACAAAAAATCATCTTCAACAGTGGGAGCTGAAAACCCGAGCCCACAAAATATGCAATGTAAGAACATGATAGGAATATCTATGACATCATTGCAGAGGAAACACCCACCACAATTCTTTAAAGGTGGCTGTTTCATGTCTGTTCCAACAAAACCCAAAACTCACAGACAAGAAGATTGTGGTCATAATCTCCAAGATTTTGAACATAGTCAATCTCCTGATCTCTCTCTCTCTCTCTCTCTCATGACAAATTCAGTTGCAAACATACCCAAATCAGTACAGAATGTTGTAGTACCATAAGTGTTTTTCTCAAGCTTTGAGAACAAATGGGTTTCAAGTTTTCTTCACATTGATATTTGCAGGATAAGGGCACTCCAGAAGGTCTGGCTACTGAGGTTTAATATTGGAAGTAGGAAAGAACACAAAAAGAGGGTTTTGGGATAGATCTTACGAGACATACTCCAAATCGACAGTTGCTGGAGCACACTTGTGCACAGCATTAGGCTCTACTTTTGCTTGAACACCATCTTGTGTGCAATTGTGAATGTGACCCAAACAGATAGGTAAGAAACAATTAAGCAATTACAGCAAAAAAGATAGCTGTAATTCTCATGCACTATTCGTCATCACGAGTTCAAGATTAGGAGCGACGTGGTTTGGGTGAATTGCAGTAGCTCTGATCCCTGTTTGTTTCTCCCTCTCTTGGCATTCTTCTCCTAACATGCATAGGTCTCTACATGTGGCTTTGAGATGTGTAATGGGAGACTGGTTGCAGTGACCATATGTGCATGCACCCTGCCAGCATTAAATTTACAGCCAAGGTGAGACCTTTTGTTGTTGGATTTGGATTCTAAATGCTCTTTGGCACTATTGTAACCTCCATTGGGGACAGATAGCCCACTCTCATATGCTACTGAATCACGATGGCATAGTGATCCAAGTTAGATGCATGATATTGGGTACATTTCTCTCAAGAGTAAATGTGCCTAAGAGGCTATCCATAAGCCCTGGGCCTACGGAGTGTCAAAATTTGAGCTACTTTCTGAAATTTGGTCCCTTCTCTCAATTTGGTAGATTTTTGGACAGGGTCAGCCAATAATCCTGGAAGCCTTCATCAGAAACCTATTCCTAGCTAGTTTCTGAACAGTAATTTGGATATAGTTTGTTTTGGTGTAAGAATCAACCCTTCTGATAAATCAATTAGGCTGGTATTCCAAAATCCAAATAAATGTAAGCACTAGATGCAGCATCACAAAATAGTGGGTTTCAAGGTTGCCAACACATCCTTGTGGAGCTGCCATTGATTCACCTGCTGACAGCCCAGGTGGAGGCTGCTAAGCTGTAGTTGACATGTCTTCCTTCTGCTCTCAATGATAACTCCTGTATGTGTCTCAGACATGATCATATGCATCAAACTCCAAAACCAAACAACATAACTCAGCTGCATTACTCACCATGACTGCATCATCTGTGCAGACAGCAGGACACAAGCTGTGCAGCCATTTCATATAACAGGTTGGAGCCAAATTTCAGACAGTTCCTTCTCATCTTCAAGGACAAATTCCGAAGCTTTTCTCAAGCTTTCAGAATGAACAGGTTTCCAGGTTTTTTTCAGATTGATGTTTGCAGGATAAGCACTGCAGAAGGTCAGGGTACCAAGGTTTGATATTGAAAGTACGAAAGAAGACAAAAAGAGGGTTTTCTGGATCATACAAGTCATACTCCTAATCAACAGTTGCTGCAGCAAACTTATGCAGAGTCTTAGGCTCTACTTGTGCACAAACACCATCTCATGTGCAATTGTGAATGTGACCCAAACATCTAGATAGGTAAGAAACAATCAAGCAATTGCGGCAAGAAAGATAGCTGTAATTCTCATGCAACAAGAGTTGCAGTATTACACATCTCATGATTAGCACAGCAAGAGCTGCACCGACATGATTATACTCCAGACATGGTGCAATAATCCTAATCATAGTGCCCAGCATGCTAAGAGCACAAATGTTCTGAAACTTTCTGAAATCTAAATGTCCCTCATGTCAGGAGCTTCACCTTTCAGCTACAGCTTGTATGCAGATGGCAAACTACCGCTGCAATGTGCTACTAAGTTTTAACTATGATACCAAAATTGTATTAATCACATTTAGTGAATTGGTTTGTCATTTTCTGTCTCTTTCTCTATCTCTTTTTCTGTGCTTTCTGAGGCTTCATCTTTCTTGTGCTGTTCCTTTTCTTGGTAGTAGAGCCGCTCAGCCTCAGGCATTGATTTCATTATCAAGCGGACTCTGGTGGAGATATCATCAATTTTGTCGTACAAAATTTCATTGGTGAACATTCCCGACAGAATGAATCGAATTGTTTCCCGGCTCTCATACAGCGGCAATAGGATGATCACTAATGACCCAACTGTTCCCCAAATAATCGCAATCGAAGCCCAGAATGCAAAGTATCCCTCCGAGAATACCTTTGCTGGGAGTGCAAAGATGGGCCAAATAATTGCAATGAGGATTGTGAAAGCCACACCCCACCTGATGATCCAGGTCCTTGCATGCTTCAGCTTAGTCTCATTGAATTCCTCCTCTGGTACATCAATATTTGCACGATCTACCATTGTGATGTGACGAGTGGATACCCAGTCGTAATTTTGTGGTGATAGGTAGCTGATAATCGCATGAATGGCGCCACCAGATAGTATCGACACTAAGTTACCAGCAAGCATTGGTGCATTTCTGCCAGTGGTATCAAGGGTCACACGCCCATACTCAACCTTGGTGACAACAAGCCATGTTGTGATGCCCAGAAGCATGCCAGCAATGGCTCCAGTCATTGCACCTTTGGCATTTGCTTTGTTCCACAGAAGAAGAAAGGCAACAGGCATGACCGCTGAGCCGATGAAGACTCCCATGGCCAAATACATCCAGCCAAGTGACACACCTGCTTTGTTGAGTAGAATGGCTAATACACCCATGAAACATCCAAACAGGAACACAACACTCCTTGACACAATCAAAATCTGTTTGCCATTGGCCTTCGGGTTGATGTAAGTGCGGTAGATGTCATACGTGCAGAGTGATGATACTGCAATCAGCTCAGATGATCCTGCAGAGGTCACAGCCCTGCCATCACATGTACAAACTGTTTAGCTTTTGTCCTTGCATGTCTCCAGTGACTCAAACAAATAAGGTCTTCTGCTTTCCCCCGAAGTGATAACCATCTATAGAACCCAAGAGGAAGAAATCCAAGAGACAGAGAGAGAGGTATGAGATTCTTACATAAAGAGCATTGTAAGGAGAAGGACACCACCAAACTTTCCCATGAGAGCTATGGCAGTCGCAGGAGGAACTAGGCCACGTCCAGCCTCAGCTGTTGTTAGGGGAAGATCAAGTGCCAATGATCCTAAACCCAATGATGTTGCAAGAGAGAAAGGCACAGCAAACCACACCAAACCACCAAGCAAGTACCCTTTGTGTGTTGATGATGGCCTGGCAGCTATGGCACTCACCCAATATCCCTGAAGTTCCAAAGAGTAAATCCGTGAGCTAAATTTTTTTCTGGAGCTTCAAAATTGAGTCCAAACAGCCTAGGCAATGAAAAAAAATGAAGAAAAGGAAACCAGAAAAAAAGGCTCCCAAGCTCTTGCAGGATTCAGGGAAAAACTCACGTTATCAACAAACACAGTTCCAAAGTTTCCAACAATGTTGATGATTCCAAAAACAAGGCCACCAGTGCTCATCATGGTGAGGTAAGAGCCACCATTATTCCCACTCACAGGCCCACATGCCTGAGTAGGATGGTTAATAGGCGATGTGCAATCACGGGACTTGCTGGCCACCTCTGCAAGCTTGGCGTACACATCCTTGGGACTCCCAAGTTTTGGACTTGCCACATAGACCAAATATACAAAGACGACGAGCACCACATGCACTGTTTTCCATACCAGCAACCCCCATGATCAACCCACCACAATTGAATCTCCCCATGTTACAACCAAACCCAGAAGCACAAAGAACAATATTTCTTTGTTGCTGAACATGCTCAGGGCAACGTTTGAAGAAGCTTGAGGTGAAGAAAAGCATACCAATAACAGAGTGAAGGTAGCTGGCCAGAAATGTGGCTTTGAGACCTCCATGCAGGGTGTAGACGATAACTCCCAGTGGAATTAAGAAGCTAGCCGCATACAGATTCATGCCTGTCAGAGCATTTACGACAGCAGAGCCACCTAGTAGAAGCATGGCAGTCACTATAATGTTTGTCAAGAAGCAGAAACCCAAAAACACCATGTGTGCATGGAATCCCCATCTTGCTTTGACAATTTCACAGATTGTGTGCGCGCCAGGTGCCTTCCTCTTGATCTCAATGGCCAACACTCCAAACAATAACACCTGCACAGCAGAAATCAACCACACAACAAATACTCAGTTACAGTTTTAGAAAACAGCAAACCCCAAAAGACTTCAACAGAAGTTCAATCAGTTTTTCTCAAACGAAGGAGAAGATGTGAATTGTACTTGAATGGTTGCACCACTGGCATACCAAAAGGGCCCACTCACACCATACTGCCATGCCACATTTGAGCTTTGCAAGATTGTGGCAGCCCATGTCCACTGCAATTAAGATGGTCCACAGAGTCAGAATTGGATTTTTTAGGGTGATGTCAACAGATATCAATCATGAAAAATCACAACGTTCGGTGCTAAAAAAAGACATGGTCCCTGAGTTTCAGTGCCTCAGAGTTTGTGAACCCCAGCAACACACCTGAGAAACAATGACACTAGCAATAAGACCAGTCTTGATGTTCCGGCCAGCTGTGTTGAACCATTCAGAATTGTGTCTGGATCCCACATACTTCTTCTCCAACCACACCTGTTTGTTGTTGTAGTCACAAAACAAACATTTTACATTAGACTTTTGCAAAGAGTTTTCGAGGGGGTTCTCACCGACTAAACTCTCCACAAGTCAACATTCATGAATTTCTTCCAAAAGCTTCAAAACAAAAGGGAGAGAGTCTGAATTTCTCAGCTGCAATTTATTTTGTTCCTTGTTCAATTTCCTTCCCAAGTTTTCTAAGGTCTTTCTCAGTCTGACTGACACAAAATAGAGGTTGTCGTTAGCTAAGTTTCGCAGTTTTTCTGGAGAACAAGTTCAAGTGTTTTGGGCTCTCAGTCTCACCAGGAAGGAAGTGGCCAAGGCGAAGATGGCACCGAAACCCAACACAACAGCATACCCAACTCCCTGGTTCAGCACTGGCTTCCCTCCAAAGAAACTTGTATCCCTCGTACACACCCCACCCGCATCAGTGTAATACTTGGCTCCCCAGGGCAACCCCGGAGGACACACTGCAGCTGCCATTGCAGAGCTTTATTTAAGCCCTAAACTCTTCTCTCCTCCCTCTCTAGATTCCCCTTTGAGAAAGCTGCAGATCTCACAGTAGTGACAGAGGACTAAAAACCAAGACCCAAGCTGCAGATCTCACAGTAGTGGCAGAAGACTGAAAACAAGACCCAAGCTGCAGACAGACAAAGTGACTCTGTCACTGACAAGACCAAGCTACAGATCCACAGTGACAGAGGACTGACAAGATCTGGAGCTTGTCACCAGCAATATGAGAGAAATGGTGCACTCTCTGGGGGCTTTTATTCTCGTGACCCAGCTCACCCATCAACCTTCCGCATGCAGTCCAGCTAGCAAAGATCACGGGAAAAAGAAAAAGAAAAAGAATTCCACCCAAAGATTTTCTCAGTCTTTGCACCGCTCATGGTATAGTAGCAGCAAAGCAAAGCAAAGATTCTTCTTCTTCTGCTAATGCTGCTGCGTGATTACTGTAAAACGATTCTTCTTGGGCCTAATTCCATGAATCAAAACCCGACACCCCATTCACAATCTTTCCTCAGAAACTTTGCAAATCAAATGCCCACATACGTAACAAACACGAGACTAGGTAATTAATTAAGCATGATGAATGAGTTGCAAAAGAAAGGATTAATTCCGTACTTTTTGCTTCTTTTGTCGGATGCATGCAGCTAAAAATAGGCCATATAAAAGGAAATTCAGAGGCTCCTGAGTATTGGGCGAGCAAGAATCTGGGGGAGAGGGGGAAGGGGACAAAAACAAAAGCAAAACAAAATTCCAAAAACTGGACCCCACAATCAACTTCTTTTTCTTAAAAACAATTTGGAGTTTGCTTCAAGAAGCTTTTATAGATAGCCATAATTATTAGGCATTTTGTCTCAATTAACTCGCAGCAGCAGCGGCGGCGCATAGCTTCTTGCTGGTTCGTGATCTCCAAGAGTGCAGGAGATTTTGCGCGTGGCGATTCTGCATCCCCGTCTGCTGCGGGCGCTCGCTCCTTGGTCCCTCCTCCCTCTCCCCTGTTTTCCTAGTTTATCGATGAATCCCATTTATCCCATATTCATAGCCGAGAGTTGGGGACTGCTATATATAATATAAACTACTGACCAATCTTTTGCTAAATTTTTTTTTACTAAGTAACAATTCATTGGACCGGTTTGTCAATTTCTAGTGAAGTGGTCAAAATCTATGAATTGAACTTGTGCAAATATTTCATTAAAAATTGAAAGGAGATGAAAATTTACAATATATTGCACAAATTTAATTCATAGGTTTTTTACTGATTTTTGCGAACTATTGCACAAGTTCAATTCATAAATTTTTTTACTGATTTTACAAATTATTGCACAAGTTCAATCCAGTATTTTTTCTTTCAAGTGTAAAATTTTGCATTGTTGCAAAAATTTAAGAAATTCATGTTTGATTTTCAGTAGTTTTTTTTGAGATCTTTCTCTATTTTTTTTTTTGGGGGGGGGGGCACATTTGGACTCAGATTTTATTTGGCAGCATCTTTCTTAACGATTTTTCTAAGATCCTGCCCTGATCTTCTTCACCTTCTACTGATTTTACTTACTATTGCATGAGTTCAATTTAGTGTTTTTTTTAGTGCAAGTTTTTCACTGTTGCAAAAATTTGTAAAATTTCTTGTTGCATATTCAATATTTCCAAGGGGAAAAAATTCACCAGAATTTTATTTTTTTTGTTTTTTTGTTTTTTAATTTTTAGTTTTTGTTTCCCACCACATTTGAACTCAGATTTTATCTGCTAGCATTTTTTTAACAATTTTTCTAAGAACATGCCTCGAGTCTTAAACATCCTAACCTAGAACCTATTGCCATTTATTGGTTTGGGATGCTCATTATTGACACAACATCAAAAATTTGGGGAAATAAAAACACTCATTGAAACTTGTTGGAGCCCATGTCACAAATTATGGAAGAAAAGGGATCAAAATGGCCGGGGATGGTTTAAATGTGAACCCCAAGCATGGAGCCTAAATTGAATGGAATATATATAAATGGAAGAAAGATTTCAATTGCATCAATGTTTTTACACATGGATGAATATTGTAGAATGGTGTGGATGAAGTTTTGAGGCTGAAAAACACATGGAGGAAAATTTGCCATATATATTTTTATTTATTTATTTATTTATTTTTTTAATTCTATTTTTAAAATGTGTTTGTGCATCCATCCATAACCTTCCCTTTCTCGAAATCTGTACACAACCACCTCAACAAAATTCCCTACCCACATACATGGACATGAGAAGGCAAATTAACACTATCTGCATCTTTTGATGTCCTTGGTCCACATTACAATTTCAAGATGTGGGACAAATTGAAGGGCAAATGTTTTTTTTCTTAAGCAACAAAAGGGATGTCTTTGAAATTTTGTTTTTAGTGTAATTTTTTTAATCTAGTTGTTGGGAGAATGCATCAATTTTTTGTAATAAAAGCTAGTGGGAAACTTTAATTTGTTTTTAAAACTATGTTCACAAGGTCCTTATTCAAAGTTTTTAATATGTATAGATTTGTGTATTTTACACACACAATGGAAACCAGGGTGAAAGCATGTTGTAAGGGGTCAAGATTGTTGTCACATTATATTGTTTTGCAGGGATCCCATCTTTAAATTTCAAGCATGTCATTATTATGAAAGATTTTCACAATGTTTGTAGGTCAAAACTCAAAGAAGTCAAATGCCAAAAAAAATTACATTTTTAAGTTTCATATGATATGATGTTAGAGTATATTTATGTCAAAAATATATATGTCACAACATATTAAAAAATGCAAATATAATCAAGAAAGGATTGAAATTATTTTTATTCTTTATGAAATTTTGTATTATCTACTAAACATTATGATTCCATATGATTGGAATAAGTTTTGTGAATTATGTGAAGAGTTTGATAATTATCGTATCACAAATTGATGTTTTTCAAAATGATAACAAAAAATGTGGTAAGTTAACACTTTGACAAATAATTACTTTCAAATGGAAGATGACAAGATATGCGAGGTGGGGCATTTTTTAAATTTTCATTTCAAACATTTTCTAATTGACTAATTCAAACCCAAACCTAGTGTAGTCCAAAAAAGAAATGGGCTCTATTGTATTACATATACCATAAATATGCATATTATTCTTTGAATTTAATCTTTTAAATTTAAACTATTTTTCAAATAATATTAAATAACATTAAAATTTTGAAAATCAGAATATCAAGCCCAAACACTAAAAGCGAAACCCAAAATTAAATGTAACACATTTTGCAAGTGTATAATTTATGCACATGTTAGGAAATTCTTTAATTTGGCCCCCCAATAATGTGCTTTCACCCACCAACTCATTAGTGCCAAGGATGAATGACCAAAAAATAAAACAAATATTGCATTTTTTGGTTATCAATGAAATGGTTGGAGATTCCATGCAATGTATTCCCTCCATCACCAACAAAAATGTTTATATCATCATCTAATTTGGTGTAGGTGGCAATATGGAAAGCCAAAATGTTTCACATTTGTGATTCAAAGTTCATCCAACTATGGGAGTAAAGTTCAATGATTAACATGTGGAAAACAATACATTTTTAAAATTTGGGAACATGCAATCAAAAAATGCCTCAAAATACATCCTCAATGTTGCTTCATGAATTATGAAACTATCAAGACATCCAAATTGATGTGGGAAGAAGTCTTTACATGGCTACATGTTCAACAAGAATGCCTAGGTGATAGCAACATATTATTGATTACATTATTCAATTACAATTTTCACTCCAACATTGTTGAAATCTTGATTGATTTTCCAAAAGCAAATGTTAATTGATGTTGTGTTTCAAGTTTATGTAAATGCAATGTGAGATTTATATGTGAAGAATAATTTTCAATTCAATAAACAAAACCAAAAAGGCAATGGATATGAAATCCAAATTAAAAGAAGTTGTGTGACAACAATTGAAAGACTTGAACTATTTGTTGGGCAAAGAAAACAAAAATCTTTTTGACCTCTTGATGGAAAGTTAGAGATAGAGTTCACCATCCCATGTGACACTAAAGAATCACATGTTTCGTTTCCGTAATCATTTAAACCAATACTAGAGGCAAAATCCAAGGTTGCATGGTCCATGGATTTGAAAACGCCAACACCATGTAAAGGAAAAGTAGCAAGGGAGAGGAGGGTGAAGGTAGAACAACATAAGTAGCAACAAAGGCCTCTACATAAATTGGAAGCAAAGGGCTACTAAAGGCATTTCAAAGAAAACAATGTTGAGTTTGAAAAGGTCAGGATTTCTATAAATGTGGTGTCACATTGTTACACATAAAAACCATGTAAATTAGAATACATAATGTTAAATATTGATTGCATGTCAAGGTTCAAAATCTAGAATACATTTATTTACAAAAATGTTTTTGAAAACCTTACTCTATTATCGAGCCAATGTCATCATTATCCACAAACATGTGATTTTGATCATTAAGTTGTTCATTGGGGGTTTCATTAGGAGGACGTTCATTGGCTAATGGCTTGATGATGTTGTCAAAAATCTCTTTGTCTCCTTCCAATGCAAGAACTTGTTTGTTCTCATTATGACATGTTCGAATAGATGTTCGTATTATGAAAAGAAAACATTGTAAACCATGCTAAAAAATATTGCACTAGAAGAAAATGAGAAGAATTTCAATTGAACACATGGAAGCATGTACCAATGGTGAAATCCACCACAATATTTCCAAAAACTCAACAAGTTCAAATGAGTGCACAAAATAGAACTAAGTCCTTTTCTCTTGTTCCATACTATGGAGCACCATCCTACAATCAAAGGATGTGGAATATCAAATACTTATGTGGAGGGCCTTTTGTGAAGGTCATGAAAACAAATAGAACTCATATCCCACAATTCAAAAGGTTCATGGTTGATAATGCTCAAGTGAATTGGAATATTGTGTGAATTGTGTTTACCCATTTGGAGATCTATCCCAATCATTGCCCAATAAAGAACGAACTTACCTTTTCCATTTGGTTCAATCTATGGAAATCTACACCAATAGACTTATTTGGGTGCCTCATTTGAGGGTAAAACACATGGAAATTTGCAACAACTATAAGGATTCCAAAACATCTGATGAGGCAACTGTAAAATTTGAGGTCTTGAGGTTTTCATGGCATTCATTTAGTATAATAATAGGGATTGACCTTGAAAAGATTAACCATTGGTTGGCCTTTTGGAATTCATTGGTGGGGGAATTTTGTTCAATAAGTACTTGGGTTTGTAATCCATTTGTTTCCTAATCTGTTCATACTTGGTTGTTGAAATCACTAGGTTGCTGAGCTCAAAAACTTGGTAAATATCACATATTCAATGTCATGACAATTGCATGGCATTGAATATGATCACAATTGGGTTTGATTTGGTTTAAATTTTCACTTGTTCATGTATAGGGCTTGACAATTGATGAAAATGCCAACATGTTTACTTGCAATTTGTCTGCAACAATTCACAATACTTGGTTGTAACAATTTGACAAAGAAGACAAGGACCTTTTTTATGCCACAATTAATGACTTGATTACAACTTTGGAGTAATAGATTCATTATAGATTGCATTTAATAGGAGAATTAAAAGGAATAAGACCAAATCAAACCCAATTGTGATCAAAAGTTGCACATAGATTTGGTGATCCAAAGAATATCACATAAGCAATTGCAACTATTGTGTTTAGTAGTCCAATGCATAATAAGACCTTTGACTTAGAAGGCGAAGAGCAGTTTGGGTTTTGCAAGAGAAAACTTGACACCATGACAGGTTCCCCCTAGGCTTCACATCAAATTGACAAAGTGAATTTCTCAATGTCACAATAGTCAAAATTTGTTAGGTTGCAAGAAACTTTTGCACATGGATCTTTGGAATCCCATTTCCAATGTGGATTTCAATCAAGGTTAAGTAGCCATGGTTAGTAGGCCTTGGATATTTTTGAAACCATATGCAACCAAGAGGGTTTCCACATTGTAAGGACAAATGCAAAATCAAATGTACATTGTTCAACCATCCAATCTAAAGGACATAATTGTGAGGCCAAAATAACAAAATGTTCATCTTGCACCCTAGCCCCTATATTCTATGGGTGGTTCAAACTTGTAACAAAGGAAGAATAAATTTATAAGCCAATGTGGTTTTGTCATGATGACAAGGATCAATGTGTATTGGGAGATGCTCAAAACTTTGTGAAGGGGAAACTTCAAGTTCCAAATTTGTGCCTAGTTTTCACTAGTACAAGACTCACGCACGTGGAAGTTGAATCTTTTGAAGAAGCTAGCTTTCATTTTCCTAGGAGTGCACATGGCACAAAACCTAGGACTAGAAATCCAAATTTAGATGACATACCAACTTCAAAACATGAGAACAAATATGCATTGTGCTCCACCTAAAAATGACCATGATAGTAGGTAGTTGTTTTGGAAAAACTTTCGCTTGTTATTTTGCAAGTGAGAGATGTTCCTACTCTTGGATATGGGCATGTTTATTTTATTAAGTCTAATGGTGGTGTCATGTCTATGACATATGAAGTGACAATTGGGGTGATCCCTAATTGCACTTGTTTTAACTTTGTGTCTATGTTGACAAGTTTGAAGAAGAAAGGAAAATTTATCCCTTTCAAACATTTGTATTTCATTTATAGAACTAGGATGTTTTGCAATCACAAGACAAATAATTTCATTAACCCACCTACATTGAGTATCAATGAAGTCAAAAAGTTGTTAGGGTGAGAGATAAGCCTTGGGTAGAATTGGTGTGGTGCTAGGGATAAATGTAGTTTTATCATCTTTCATGTACCACATCAACATGTCATAAATACTACTTGGGCATTTGATGTCAATGGCATTTGGAAGCAAAATGTTCATGTTCACAATTCCACATTGACTTGATAATCATGGATTGAATTTCGTTTTCATAAACATTAAAAATATTTTAATGCTTTTCAAGAATGTAAATTGCCAAATCACATGTTTGTGTTTGTTTGGAATTCATGTTCTACCCATGCATTAAAAAGTTTCATCCATACATCCATACATAAAAAGTATCAAATCTTTCATCCATAATCATTCATCCAACATTCATCCATTGGAGTTGAAGAATTATTTAAACTTGTGGTATAAGGGTAATGTTCCTTTCAAGCTCCAAATTCTAGTTCTATGCTTTGTGCTTAGGCTCCATGCTCATGCCACAACTTGGGACAAAATGGCCAAGCTCATTTCACAAATCACTGAAAGCTAACTTGGGTTCATGCATAGCTCATCATGTGTGGTTTTCTTATACGATCATTTTCATGTGCACACCTTGTGTGCTTGCTATCATCTTGAAAAATATTGTATATGCCCTTGTGTGTTCATTGACATGATGTTAATAGTAGAAAAACTTCATTTTGTGACTTGTTTTGTGCAATTAAAAATGTCATTTGCAAATATCGTGGTCTCCAAAATAGTTACAAACAAGATTTTGAATCGCATAAAACAAGTTGCAAAAACATATTTTTCTACTATTGTGTGATGCAACATCTATCCTTGTATGTTTGTTGATGCCATGAGTGCATGAAAAAAGTTGGATTCTAATTTTATGAATGGGTTGACTGTACACACATTGAAGAATACCAAATCTTTAGTAGATGGAGGAAGCCTAGCTTGACCCATATTTGAACAATAAAGTGTTAACTTTTTTTAAAAAACAAGTGGATAATCAATTGGCTTTAGTTATTAGCTAAGTTCCTGCTCTTCCATCTGAATGAACATGAAAGGATGTCAACTCCATGAGCATTGTTAAATGGTTCATTAGAGAGATTGGTAGATTATGTGTGATGGTGATGTTAATGGTCAAATGATTTTTCAAACACAAGGTAAAAGGTGGGAGAGATCTTCAATTACCTGCAATGCCATTTGGAAAGCAAATGTTCTTGCAACCCAAAAACATGATAAATAGGTATATGGGTCAAACAAAATATGTGCAAAAGTTTCTAAAAAGGGAAGGAAATATCACAATAGGAAGGAAAAAAAAGGCAATAGGCAAGTTGAGATTCCAAAACCACTTGCATATCTCTCAACTTAAGGAACAATTTTATTTGGAAATTATTTATATATATTTAAGAATCCATGACGAATGATGATGGAATATGAAAAGGTCTTGTCATGACACTCCTTACCCAAAAACCAAACATTAGGGGGAGACAAAATAAATAAAAATGTTTGATGCGAACCATGAAACATTGTTATGAAGTGACATTTACAAGCTTGCCCCTTTGTTACCTAAGAAGGAAAATATTTAAACATTCTCAAAAAAACCACATGAGGAAGAACTAGAATTTGAGTATTATTGTCAATATATGAGAATCTAAAATAAGAAACCAATTGTTGAAAAATGAATTACCTTAACCATGAGATCAAGCAAACAAAGAAAATATCACTTAAAGGGTGGGATGTAGATAGATTGGTAGTGTGATTCATATTAATTAGATCATAAATGTGCTTTCAACTTCTTATTTTTTAAAAATGGAGCCATATTGATTGGCCCATTAGCAATTTTTTGGAACATTGGGCATGCCCCCAATAGAAGCACATCTTTGAACCCTCAACTGCAAAATAAAAACAGACGTGCTCACCTAGATTTCACCTTTTCAGTTTCTACCTATGGGAGTTGAACTTTGGGAACAAGCCACATGGGATAAAACCCAGGTGCTATTGGGAACATATTGGGAACTTGGGAACATGATGGGAACAAGGGAAAAACAAAAAATCCCTCACCTCATGCCCCCTTAAAAAAGGAAAAAAGCCTAGACCATTCATGAGTGCATACTGAGTCTTCCCATTCACTGCATGAAATTTCTCTTTCCAAAGTTGTTTGTCGTCATTTTTTGCCTAGGCTAATTAAGAAAAAAAAAGTTCAATAATTTAATTTAATGGCAGGGGCAGAATTTTGAGGACTATGAATGAATGCCCAATCTCCTTTGTTCTTGAGCGATTATAATGACTATAATAATATGTCGTAAATTTTACAGCATACAAAGCACAACAAAAAGGGATGAATTCAATTATTTTATTTGCAATAACCCACAATGTATTTTATATTACACCTGGTTAAATGGCATTGACGTTTCCTTTGTAATGCTATAGCTTTCATTTTATTTTGGTTACTTTTTATACGTATAAAACACATGAATGATGAACAAGCACAACTTTTCCATTTTTGAATGTGGTGAATTTTTCATAGTTACGAAGTTAATAATAGGCTGTTCATGTTTTGCAAATTAATTTTCCATTTTGGATGTTGTTAGTCGAATTTGAATATTTGCTAGGTTTTTCAAAGTGTTGGGAATACCTTGGGTGGTGGTACACTTTAGGTCTCCCTTGGGTATTTTGGGGTGGGCGGTGTAATGGGTGGTGGTGTGTACGAGGAGGCTCACGATAAGAATAAATAAAAAAATAAAGAAGTAATACGTGTGTGCAATTTTAGAATAAATCAAAACCAAAGTAGTGTGCGTGCATGTTTGCAATTTTATGTGAGAATGTATGAAATAATAATGACAACGGGGTTTTTGGGTTCACTTTGTGCATCATCAATTTTGAACTACCACCACCGCCCGGACATCACCTTGAATTTTTTCCCTCGAGAAAAAGCAGGTTTCCACTTCAACCTGGTCGTCAACTTGTAAGAAAGGTCATCTGACGACAAGAGGACAAAAGTGCGATGTGACGAAATTTTTGTCTAAAAGATAGATTCTTCTTACCATCTACCACCGTTGCGCTCTTTTTTAAAATGGTCTGCCAATCAAATGCATTCTTCTTCTTTTTTCAATAATCTTTTGACATACTCAATAGCCTTTATGAACTTATTGGAAATGATGCCACGAGTCTCTTCTTTTTTTTTTGTGAGAGATGCTAAACATCTTCTAACACGGTGTGTTATACACAATGACATTCCCATTCATTTAATGTCAACAATGGATATTGTATGATTGATCATAGCTAGGAGAAAAATTAAAAATTAAATCTATTTTAATAATGTACATAATCATGATGTTGTTGTAAAAGAAAAAAAAATCATGATTTAAAAAAATAAATTTAACATCACATTAGTCACAAGGAAACTCATAAGGGATCTCATATTAAATGATGACAAGTTCTAAGAACCTATTGAAGTGGACTCCAATGGCACATTGAACATTACAATGAATAGGTATAATACAGGTCCCATGGACTAATTGGAACTTGGACACAAAATACACAAAATTAGGTTTATGGGGTCCTGCCCCCACAAGGGACAGGGACTATCACATTGGATCCAACTTCTGGAAGTTGTACCTTATTAGAACTAGTTTCACATTAGGTGAACCGGTTTCTTTGATGAAAGTGTTTAGACTGTTTAAATTGGAAGAGATGGTTTTTTGGTGTTCAGAGTGTGGACACATCTTATTTATTTGGCAGGGCCAGCGTGTTTGTGACACCTTGTTGGATGGGACTGAAGTGGCCAAAAGACTCTAAAACCCAAAAACAAATTAGCACTAAAAACTGTGCCTGAATCTGGTGACAATTTGTCTTTGGTTGAGAGTTCAGATGAAGACATTCCTCTTTTGGGAAAACCAACTTGTGAACATGAAACCTACAGTTTACAAAAACTGTTTGGAGTATTCTTCATTCTTATCAACTCAGGTTCCAAATAGAAGGTGGACCCATCTTTCACACCCATCTTCCAATTTGTGGTGCAACTTTTCACAAGCCTTCAAGATTGTCCACTGTGAAGAGAAACCCCCAAGGTGCAGTGCAACCTATCATGAGCTGGATGATTTGTGATTGGACTCCGTAGATGCCCCTAAAGCCCACATAAAATCATTCATCAACCCAAATCAGTTTCATGCGACCTTCTGGTGGTAATCGCAACAAAAAGTTATGATTTATTATTGTGTTTCAGAACTAAGTTTGTAGTGAGATTGCAAATGAAATAAAGACAGGAATAACCACACTTATCTTCAACACCAGTGAAGAAAAATTAAATTACATACGAACATGCTTTTGGACTTGTACATGGTTACTAGTTTGCTGGCAATTGGAGGTTGTGGAAATCATGGAACATTCCAATCTCGAACTTTTCACCTGGTCAAACCTGCTTATCTATCTATGAAGGAAGGTAGTTTGTTTTGTTTTGTTTGGCATGCTTAGATCTCCCAAACCATGGTGCTTCATGCCACACTCTTGGTATCTTTGGAAAGCTCTCAATGAGTAGGGGTGCACCGACTTGGTTTGAGACTCTTTGGAGCTATGGTGTGGAAGCTATTAATTATTGAACCATTTTCTCAATGAAAACTAAATAGAATGAAAACCGAAAACTGAATTGGAATTTGGGGGTCATCTTGGTGTTGATGGCAAATCCTTGGCCAGTCAGATTTAATAGAGTTTATTTCACAATATTCAGAGCTAAGGTGTGGAAGATATTGATTTTTGAGTGGATTTTGTTGCTGGAAATTCAAACAAATTACCAAATTTGGGTTTGGAAGCAAAAATCAGTTGAGCCCTCCACGTGTTCACACTTGGGCTAATGGCACGGGGTACACTATTTGGAATTGAAACAACTAGGTGCCACCTAAATCGAGGGCTCATCAATTGTTGAAGGGCCACTAAGTAATGGGGTTTGTCTCTTTTAGTGACTTGCTGAAGTGAAGAGGCTAACTTTTATTTGGAACATTTTTATTGGCCAAATTGGTAGAAAATGAGTCCAATTGTAGGGTCCAATTTATGTGAAATTGGGCCCCCACACTTTGATTGTTATAGGTCCAACGTTTAAACCGACCCTTACAAGTTACAACACTTAAAGCAAGTTTTCCTTTTTCCAAAAGCTTGAAGATAGAGCATACTGCCAATGATATGCTGGGATATTTGCATTGAACCACCACCACCACCACCCGCACACAAGATATTTGCACCCGTTCACCACCACCCGGCAATCAAGGCTGTATACATAGTAATACTGTAGTGTTTTGAATGTATGGGTCCATAGTAAGAGCCTAAAGTTTGTACAAGTGAACCCCTATGTCTTCTTCCTTGACTTTGTGTATGACATAACCACAACACTTTCACCACAAAGAAGAAGAATAAAAATTGGTTGGAAAGTTTATAGGCCGCGGTGGTGAACTTGATCTTCAAGTACATTGGATGCTAGATTCTTAGGAAATAGCACCAAAATAATTCAGTTGTTTTTATGGCTCATCTTCATCCCTTGTAGCCTACATGGGTTTTGAAGGATTTACAAGATGTTGGTTTACTTTTGTGATACTTGGGGAATTCATGTTCTCAATTCAAGATCTTTCTTCAAAATAAGAATATCATAATGTTTGACGACCAAGACATGAGTGACATCTATCACTCCGTGTTTGATGGTGAACTTTTTTTAAAAAATTATTACTAAAAAAAATGTATTTAAAACCCAAAATATTAGCCATTATGTGACAAATAGCCACAATTTCATTTTTTTGTTTAGAGTTATTAGATTTTTAGAATCAAGGTATGCTCTCAATTTAAAGAATTAATTGTTGCTCATACAAAATCATGTATCAAAACAATTGGGTTGTCCAATTCTCTTGTAACAACACAATTGTAGTGAAAGTTGCAAAGGATGTATGGTTCCATCTTTATCTTAATTAACAACTTTTGTGTCAGAGTGCCAATCATGCAGAGAACTAACAAAGGACAAAAGCTTTGACACTATAGGGTATGATGAAAATCATCTACCCTTGGTATTTCTGAAACTATCAATCCCTTGAATTCCTTAATTCATTGCTTTCTACGTGTTTTTGTGGTGGTATTATGTTTAGAGGTCACCCATCCCTGGAGTATATTAGCTTTATGTGTTGAACATCAAAGTGTCCACTTTAGCTAAGCCACCTGATGATATATGAACACACATACTAATGTCGCAACACAACCTCCCTTTGCTTCAATATTATGTCTCCAAAAGTGAGGATGAATGTAATTGCCCAAATTAAGCTACATTCAACTTTTGGTGTGGATATCTCAAGTTGAATATATTTTTTCCATAACAATTAAAACAGAATGATTCTTTTAGGATGGGCTTATCTATAGGCACTTTTTGTTGGAGGTGCAAATAATATAGATACTATGCAATACGAATACCCTCTTTTGCTAGTCATTTGAAGTATAGGATCTATATGGTTAAAAAAAATATTATGTAAGCAATTGTGATTGGAAATGTAGAGTATTTTGTAAACAAATTTTTGGGATGTTTCAAACAACTTGAATTAACAAGATCTTCATTATTGTAATATTCAAGTGGAAGAATTCACATTTATAGTGAAATAAAGGAGACTCTACTTTATTCTTTGTGATGATTTAGAAATACCTAAATCTATTGTATTAGAACAAAACTTTCATTTCCTCGAATCTTATAAAGGTGTCATATCAAATTAAGACAACATTCATTTGTTTACATGCACAAAATCTAATTAGAGTCTTTGCCTATGAGTTTATTATTTAAGAGTGATGTAAATTGATAAAACATGTCCAAAAGTGTCATTTTAGTACCTAAATTTTGGAAAAGAAAAAAAGAGCACATTAATTGTCACAAGAGTTAAAACCATGATGTCAACATTAGTAACTAGATAAGGACATCACATCTTGGCAATTATGATATTAAATTTGTCCCTAATCCCCATTGTTTAAAAACTTAGTCTAAGACCCCCACCATTTAGAACTAATAAGTAATTGTCTCCAATGTCATACTCCTCCTCTGCACTTAAGATGTAAAGGGGTTTCCAATCCCCCTAGTTTTAAACCATCTTTTGTTGGGCATGTTTAATGATGACCCAAAACATTATATTTTTAATAGATCATCTATGTTACATATATAATGCTTTCATACTTCAACCCCCAATGCAATCAAGAGTTTTACCATTATCAACTTGTGGATTGTATCATGAACACTTTAAACAAAAGTCTATGACACATAATTCACACATTCCTTTGTTGTGCCAACACAATTAAGAATGAAATGAGCAAATTGAGTCACTTCCAAAAACAAGTCTTAGGGCCACTTTAGATGAGGGTCCAAGGTCCAGGGTCCAATGAAATAGAGCAATCCTATTGAATGAGAGCCATAAACTGGACCCATGGACCTTTAGATGAGGGTTCAAGACCAAGAAGTGACAAATCCAGGCTAAAAACCTACATGGCACCATTTTCATGGTAAAATCAATTGGTTTGACCCCAAAAAAAAAGGAGCTAAAATGGAGAGCTTGTGATTTGAAGAACCAAGATGTAAGTTAGGGTCCAAGGCAGGGTCTAACTCAAGGATTCAATTTACTTCAAATGAGTCCAAACCCATAATTTGTACCTTCACCCATCTAGAGTGGGCCTTAGCTTAAAAGCTTTAATTAGGGATGATTTCATGCCTTGATTTCCATTCACATTCACACAATGAATGAGTTACCAAAAAAAAAAAGGGATGTAGAGAATGAAAAAAAAATGTTCTTAAGGATAATGCAACACATAGAAAGTGTGTAAAACTCAAGAAGAAGAAATCATCATCAAGTGCAGTATTGTTTCTGAAACCCTAAATGCAATAAGGCTTAATCAAGAAGGAATAAATAAATAATAACTTTGACACTGTAAAAACTGGAAGGTGATGACAAACAATCAAATTTTTGTAGAAAGTAACATTGATGATGAAAACTCAGAACCTTCAACTGTTGTTTTAATTGCCAGAAAATAAATTGTAGTGAATTTTTGTACATGGACAGGTTGAACCCCATGAATTGACCACAATGGGTCAATTCCTAGGTTAGCCTTGGCTTTTTATTATTAACAAAGAATAAAATGTTTCATATTTCAGAAAATGCTTAAAGCATGGGTCTCAGAGAAAATTGTTGTTCCTTTACTAAAATAAATTTTCAATAAAGTTGCATCTCAAGAATCACAACATTGAGATTCAATGCTTATGTCAAACTTAATTGTCAAATTTATATGGTATGACAGGACAGAATCCTGACCTTGGACCACAAAAGTGAACTCTTCTTCACCCATCAAATTTACACAGATCACCATGTGCTGATGAGCTTGCTCACTGTTTCAATCCTCTGCAAGACCACCAACCCTTCAGAGATTCAGATTTTCTATTTTGTTCCTCTCTCCTACACCTACAGATTTTTCACCAATCCTTACCTATCAAGCTCTATGTACAAAAAATAGGGGAGTGTAAACTTGCCTGATTTGGAGAGATCAAGAATGGAATCCTGATAAAGTGTGTTCAAGCCATCATAATCATTCACAAGAAACTCATCATGCATGACACAGCCCACAGAAGACAGAAGTTGCTGTGCCACGGGTATGCCTGTCAGTCCTTGTAATGCATGCTTGACAGCAGCTACTGGGGTGAGTGGAGCCACACCCAGAATGGTAGGACACTGTCTTTTGTCTCCACAAAGATGCGTCCTCCAATGTCAGGCAGCTGGTTAGGGAGCCTCTGCGATCAAGATCGATCACACACCAATTGGTCACATCCTCCTTTCAAGATCTGTTCACTTGATAACATATTGTTGGTGGTTGTCCAGCTTGCAACCTTCAGGAGGTAATCTAGAGTTGCAGCACACATTGCAAAATGATGAAGAGGACAGAGAAGGCTCTTGCTTGTGCAAAAAAAAACCCCTAGAGAGAGAGAGGGAGCTGGAATTCATCACAGGGAGGATCATCCAACAACAAACTAACTGGAAGAAGACCCATGAAACATTTGGGTCTCAAACTCAGTTGCAAATCATCAGATCTGGGTTTGCATGCAAACAAATGGGGGTGAATGTGACTGACCAAGCTTGAGATGAATTTGGAAAAGAACTTGCCTTTAGCTGCAATGTGGATTTGTCCAAGATATGATAATCATCCAGCTGCTTCTCATCAACAAGATCAACAAATCAACCACCCCCGTGCCCATACATCATGAAAGTATCCTCATCCAAGTGCAGTTCTGAAACCTCCAACTCTCCCTGCAATAATATAATATCACAAGAAACGAACACTGGGGAAACTCAAAACACCCAACATGATGATAATCCAGTTTCGGTTCTTTTTGCTTTTTTTTTCCCCCATGCAATTTCAAACCTAATCTTTCAGAAGCGTCGGATGCACACACAATCGATGTATCAGTCAAGAAGGTCAAATCTGGTGTATACTTTGCCCTGGTCCTAAACCTTAAATCCCTACCTGGCAAGCATATCTGTTGTAGATGTCCTCCAGTGTCCTCGCTCAATCTGGTAAAAACAACAGCTGCAATCGTTCAAGATGGCTTCCACTGTACCCTTATAGTCCACATTGGGCACCAGAATCGTCCGCAGCTTGTCAGAAGCCGGCGTGGGAATGGGAGCATTGTACGCAGTCGGGAGATGATCCACCTTCACTGCGACTGTGATCTCCATATGGTCGCCGCATTCAGTACTACTAGCACTAGCGACGAAGGAACTACAAAACCAATGCTCTTTGTCTCTGTCTGTCTCTGTCTCTCCAACGCACCAAAACCCAACAATTAAGATCAGCCAAAACTTCGACAGGAAAACTGAGCGGAAGAAAGAAGGTGAGATCTAGAAAAGCTCTTTCCAAAAATGCACACAAACAACAACAGATGTTGACAGAGGATCAATCCGATCAATCCATAAAAACCTTGCAACAAACGAAACAGAAAAAACCCTCTTCTGAACTGAAAACCTAAGCAAAACAAAACAGGAAAAGGGCAGCCTTTTGAGGAGCAGCGCAAGGAAGCAAGAGAATGGTTACTGACAACGGATGAGTATGGACAATGGGTGTCAATCAAAGACGACAAAAGCATTGCGCAAGTGTGGAATTTGGATTGCAGCAAAACCAAGGGGTAGAGGAAGGAGGGCCTCGGAAGAGCGTGGTAGCAACGGTACAATGTCCTCAAATGTGTTTTCTTTTTTCCACGTTCTGCCCGGCTGATCTGCCCGATTATTATTTTGGCCTTTTTTTAATTAAAGAAAGACAACAAATCAGCTCTCCAAAATTGGGAAAACTTATCTCCTAATTTTAAAAATTCCAATTTATTACATTAAAAATAAATAAAAAAATTTGTGGAATAATACAGATGTGGACAGTGGAAGTGACAGTGTGAACAGGGATTCTTTATCTATTTTGTATTTTTCAATATGGTGATATCGAAAATTTATTGATTTTTTCCCCCCAAAAAAAATCAGTACAAGTCAAATTTACACATTAGAAAAAGCACATTTGTCCAAAACCTTTACATTTTTTGGGGGTTGAAAAAATGACAAAAACTGTCAATTAAAAAAATCAATGTGTGTGAAAGATTTGAAATGCAGGATGTCAAATGAGGGATATGCAGAATAGATAAATGTAATATGAAATGTATGTGTTGCGTTATGTAATGAAATATTTTTAAAAAAAAAGATATTATTGTATTAGATAACTGGGCATTATAAATTAGTTAGCTTTATTAATTTATTCTAGTGAGGAGAAATTTTGAAGAATTGATATATGAGAGACTTTGCATAATCTTTTGTATGATCATTTTTCCTTGGACAATTCCAAAAATAACCAACTCATTTTTAAGCCTAAATATCTTCTTTCATAATAATTACTTCACTTTTCTTTTTTTTAAATTTCTAATAACTATCTTCTATCCTTATAATTATTTCACTTCTTTTCCCTAATCACCAACATAGATATGAAAAGACAAAATTAACATGTGCTTTTTCACGTCAATGATATTTATATTAATTCAAATTAAATTTGACATTGACATAAATAATGATGATCTATTAAAAATCATATGAGAACATAAGAAAAAGAAATGGATGAAAAAAAAGTTGATTGTCATGCAGTGCAAAGCCCAAGTTAAGTAAGTTGGTATTATTAGATTAGTGAGCTCTCTAGCTAATGTTATGTGAATGAAGATATATTTGCTTCATTTGAAAATTGGCCCACCTTTTAAGTTGTCACAGAGGGGGGCTCAATGTGGTTGCCCAATCTTCCCTCAAGGCTTGCTTGCTTGCTTACCATTGCATCAATGGTAATTGCTTGATATGTATGGGTAATAAGGAAACTTCACATTCTCTAGCTTCATGCTCTCTAGTAGATCTTCATGACTGGGTTTAATTAGTGAAAAGTTTTGGAGATAGATATGAACAAAACATCACTTGAATAGAACCAACAGTGTTTTTGTTTTCGGAAATTTTTTTGTAGTTTCTTCGACAAAATTTGAGAAAATTTTGAGAAATTGTTTTCGTTTGTAGTTAGGGCAGGTCAGGTACTATGACTGAGTGTTGGGCAGTTCTTAGAATGAGACACAGATACTCACAGGTTATTAGCCCCAATATATATATGTGTGTGTGTGTGTGTGTGTGTGTGTGTCCACTTACCTGCTGCATCTTAAAATTTTCAAATAACTGGTTTTGATATGTTAACCATGGTTATCAATTTTCTTTTAAAAAAAGAGTTCAACTTCAATGGCAACATGATGTTTAAAACACTTGTGATCTAAAAACAGTGTCAAACATTTTCTATGGATGAAAGCAGAAAACCCTAATTCAGCTCTGTGGCAGAACTGCTAGAGGCGTGGTGTTTCAAGGACGTCGAAAAGTTCATTTTCTTATTTTTATGTTTTGGCTTGGTTTATTGCTTTGCAAGTTATTGTGCAATGGTTTTGGTGAGCTAGTTTCAGTGATGGAGTGTGATCCTAGCTACTCAAAGGATAATATTTATGAGCAATGTGAAACGCGGTTCTACGTGAAGATTGGTGCAGAGATTTCCGGGGAGTGAAGGAAGGTGGGGAGGAGAAAGATATATGAGGCTGGTTGAGGAGAAGAAAGGCAGACTTTGGGCTAGGAAAGAAACTAAGTTCCTAGTTTTTCTAATAATTAAGAGGTGTGGAGTTGTTTTGGGATTTCTGAATAATCAATTGGGGGCAAAAGTTGATCTAGACTTCTTTCTCTCATGAACCTAACGCTTGATCTTCCATTGTGCCAAGAGTGTCAGGAAGAGATTAGGAGGTCTAACATTTGCATTTTAGGGACCAAAACAAGGGAAATGATGAATGATTCTAGGATTTCAGGAGCGGTTGTTGTGGCAACATCATCTTTGACAGTTTGGGGGTCTTAATGTGAGTGTGCAAATGTGGTCATTTTGAGAAGAGAATACCTGCTAAATGGTGGGAGCTTCGAAGATTTTGGAAGAATAGGACACTAAGAAGTGCACAAGATAACACCCACATGTTATGTTCTAAATCTCTTTCCAGTTTTTGAGAGGAACCAACCATGTATTGATGTTGGGATTGCACTTGTTGGATTTCTATTATTGAAGCCCAATTGCCACATTCATTAGGCAACTAGTTGGTTCCTTGAGAGGAAATCAAGAATGATCTAATCCCTTGAAATCTATAAAATTAGAATAACAAAGTTTGATGTCTATAAGGACTTAGATGTAGAAATAACACTTGTAACAACCTTCTTTTTGTTTTGGAAGACTTCAACAAATCCTATTGAGTTTGTATACCCAATGTCAGGGATTTCCACACACAAGAAGTCATATCCCCTTCTTGGTTAAAGCATATGTGATTACTAGGGTACTTGGAAGATGAAATGTCCCAAAAGTTAAGATGTCTAATTCCAATGAAGAGTAATTGGTTGCAAAAACTCAAGAAATTCAAGAAGAACAAATCACTATTAGGTTTGATTTTCCTAGAATTCAAGGAGCACCACAAATAGGAGCATAAATTTTGTGTCAATTGGGATTTGGTGTTGTTACCATTATAGGAATGAATCCTGATGAAGCACAAGCTGGAGATATTGTTGTGGAATTAATGCACAATGGGTTCTGTACTAAGGCATAGGTCTGGGTGAAAATGCAAGATGGAGCGAGAGGATGGGTTTCAAGTGCAAGATTTCAGAAACGATATCATTTTACCTCCTACCTTGCATAGGGTATCAACACACAAATCAAAAAGGCAAAAACAAGTGCCATGAATAGGTGATGTTTGGATTCTTTTTTCTCCTATTTCCCCAAATCACTTCAACAAAATTTTCATTCCAAGAATGGAGGATTTATTTCGAACTAGAAACTAGATACTAAAGGTGGAAAACTCTAGAACAAGATCTCGGTTAATAAGTTGGAGAGCATTTGATGATGACAACTTTGGGATACGATGGCAAATGGATTCTATAAATGAACAAACTTTCACTCTTTTACCCTTTGATGTTGTGATTTTAAATCCAGTACCAGAAGGAAGACAATCCAGTTTCCTTTCGTGATCAAGGACTAATAATTTAATCTTGAAGAGCTATACAAATCTGCTAGAATAGCATAGAAATCTTATATATATTATGAGCCACGTAGTACAGTTGGGCTTTACTATTTTGAAGAGTTAGAATTTTGTAAAGTAACTATTTTTTTATTCTCATTTTAAGATGTCACTGATTTGGCTACTACTAGGATCATTGGTTTTGATCCTAATTGGCTTAAGTTAGGAACATAGCCATTAACTATGACCGTCAAGATTCTGCACTCAAGCAACAATCTAGTTGAAAACCAAAATAGAATCTAATGAATGGCAAAGGAGCCTCATCTAGATCAGTGAGGCAAGAAGTAGTATAGGTTATAACGGTAGAACTAACAACAACATGGAGAAGGATGGGTGTAAAACAAGTTCTTACAACATAATACTAGCAATAGCTAAATCTTTAGATAGGAAGGGTTAAAATGACTAGTCCTCAGGGCATGGATGAGTTGTTAGGGGGATGAGATCATGAGGATGTAAATGATTGGGCTAAAAAATTGACAATGGCAGCAGAAGTCCGGGATTTGAATACTGATAAATTGTTTAAAATTACCAAATTGAACCTAAAAATGAGGGCCAAAGAATGGTTCAAGAAATTGAATCCTACACCAACTGATTGGACAAAACTACATACCTGGATAGTGCAAAAATATGGCAATATTGATGTTGATGACATTCGGCTCAAACTAGATGCCATCAAATAATAACCAAAGGAAAGGGTTCAAAAATACTATGAAAGGTTGGATAAGCTTTTTCAATAGGGTCAAATACAATATGCAAAACAACATGCAAATCTCTGGCAAAACTAAAACCAAAAATAAAAAAACTTTGTGTTGTCAGGACCTACATTAACATTGAAGAGGTGGTTGTTGTTGTTGTTGAAATTGAACGTGTATTAGGAGAACTAGGGGAGACCCCATATGAACCTATTAAGGAAAAACAAGATGAAACCACATTTAGAGAATCCACCACAAATCAACAATTTCATGTTTTGAATGAAACTTTCATTAATTTCTTTGGGAAAGGGATTGATGGCAAGGCTAAACCCAATATAACCTTTGATGCCAACACTAACAACCATTGCCAATTATGCCGCTCAGAAGTACACATAGTTTCAGCATGCCCTAAACTTACGGACACAAGGCCAAAATGTGCCAAGTGTGGAGGTGGGCATAAGATTAATAATTATGGTTTGAAATGTTCTTTCTATTTTGGATTAGGGCATATAGAAGATAAGTGTTGGAAGAAATTTGCAAAAGGTTTGCCTGCCACCACAAATTTCTTGGAAGTTTTGGTTGATGATGAAAAGGCCACCCTTGCAGAATTGAACTGTGTTTGTGGAGGGGACCAACATATATTTTTCGAAGTGAGAATCCCAAAAAGGAGATTGCCTATAGTTGCCAACCCAACAAAAGAACAAGAAGAAGTGATTGCTGAAGAAGAACAGAAAGGAGCAAACATGGAATCTAAAACAGTTATGAAATTTAAAACTTTTTATCATTTCATCAAAGGAAAGATTTCCTTAACTCCCATGGAAACCATTCTTATAATTCCAGGAGAACAAGAATATTTGAAAGGACTAGTTAAACTAGCTAGAAGGAGAAAATATGCTCAAGGACAAAGAAGTTAGGTAGATGTGATTCATTCAACCCTTGCAATCAGGAGGGTTAATGTCAACAAAACACATCGCAACAAAACATTGCATCGGGCTGTAAAGATCAATCAAGCAATGATTGAAGGCTTGGTGGATACTCGGGCATCTATGTTAGTTATGGCAGCCAATGTTGTTAGAGAGCTTGGCATAATGCATCTGGTGGCTAGCCATGAAACTTATAAAATAGCCTTTGGTATAACGACGTAGGCATTAGAAGGATTACAAAGCTTCCAGTAAAAGTGGGAGGGATCATATGTCAAATGATCTTCTTGTGGTTGACACAAATAACTATGATTTGCTCTTTAGACTAGATTTCCTCATCAAGATAAGAATAGTCATTGATGTGGAAAAGGGCATCATATAGGTTCGCATCGAACCTAAAATGGAAGTGGAAATACCACCACTAAATGTAGTGAACATGTTGCAGGTGCTTGAAAGATTTGAAGAGGAAAAATGCGATATAAGAAAAGTTGTTCAATAGAGAGATGGGACAACTTTAGATTAATGACTAGGTTAATCTATTATGTTCATTAGATTTTGATGATTTCAATGATGAATCTTCCTCTGAAAAGGATACAACAAAATATGAGGGAAAGATAGAGGATGACCCACAAGAGACCTTGTTAAACCTGGAAGACCATATTGAAAAACTGAAGGACCACTGGTTGGATCTGATCATTGAAGAGGAAACATGTATTCATATTCTAAACTTGACATTACAAGAATAACATCAAAATGTTCTTGAAGGGTAGTTCTTTGAGGTCAATGATTGTGTTGATTGGATAAAGTGTGTAACTACAGAAGAAGATGCTCAGATGCAATAGCGATTAAGAAAGAACATTGAACCCAATATGCATTTGTGTCCGGTCTAAGTATATAATGATTTGATTGAGGGAGGTAATAGGTGGACCCAAATCAAGAACATGATATGACTAGACGAGTCTTTGAATGAAAAACAACAAAAACAGTTATGGGATCTTCTGGAAGAATTCCAAGAGGTGTTTGCATGGCACAAAGGGAATTAGGGCAATGTTCAATAGGAGAACATTCTATCGATACCCAAGGACTACCTCCTTGCCGTATGACTCCTACACAACTGTCCTATTGGGAGGAAGCTGAAGTTAATTGGCAAACACAAGCATTAGTGGATTTGGGGAAGATGTGTAAAAATGCATCGGAATACGCTTGTAGAATAACTTTGCCAATGAAGAAAGATAGTAGCCAAAGATTTTGTGGAAACTACTGCCCACTAAATTCTCAAACAAGGTGGGACTCTTTTCCCATGCCCCTGATTAAAGATGTTTTGAATCAATTAGGCCACTCCAAATGGTTTTCAAGGCTAGATTTGCACTAAGGGTTTTGGTAGATTCCAATGGTTCCTGATGATGTGAAGAAAATAACAATAATCACCAAGTCAGGTTCATATGAGTGGAATGTTATGCCATTTGGACTGAAAAATGCCAATAGTACATTTTCATAAACCATGGCTGACATATTCAAGGAATGGACTAACCATTTTGTGAAGTTGTTTGTTGATGATGTCAACATACATAGTGGAACATGGAATGAACATTTATGTCACATCCAACTAGTTTTTCAAAAATTCAAAAAGGTCAATCCCAAATTAAACCTTAGCAAATGTTGTTTTGGGTCTAAAAGTATTACTTTTTTCGGACCTATTGTGGACTAAGCCGGATCTCAACTTGCTCTCAGGAAGATAACAGTAATCCAGAATTTTCCCACACCCAATACAGCCACAAATGTCAAGGCATTTGTGGGATTTATAAGGTACTATAGGAGGTTTATTGCTGGATATGCGAAGATTGCAAAACCATTATTTGCCTTAACAAAGAAAGAATGCAAGTTTTTTTGGACGCCCATATGCCAGACAACTTTTGTTGCATTAAAAAATAAGCTCGTAGAAGCACATGTTTTGGTTAGACCCAATTTCAACAAACCATTCATCTTGGATGTTGATTGGTCAATTAAGGGTGTTGGAGTTATTTTGTCATAGAAATCTAGAAGACAGGAGCAAGTCATTGCTTATGCAAGCAAGGGCTTATCTCTAGTACATTGTCGTTTTCATCACATGGAGGGAAAGTGTTATGTTCTTATTTGGGGCATAATGTATTTCAGGCAATATTTTCACCAAACCCCATTTCTATTACGCATAGACCACAAACCTTTGGAGTGGTTAGCCATTGTTTTAAATGCCTATGGTAGGAGAGGCCGTTGGATTGCAATGTTGCAGGATTTTCAATTCAAGATCATTCACCGTGCAAGAAGCATACACTTGAGCATTGATGCATTAAGTCGAAATCTTGTTGGCTTTTTGGAAGAGGATGAGGATTTTGGAAGTGATGTGCTAGAATAGGAAGATCAACCACGAATCACACCATTACCCACGAGGAGTAATGTTACCAATGAGACTAACATCAATCTGTTTACTTTGCAACACATTGAACAATAAGTAGATGATGTTGAAGAACATCATGTTGGGAGTGAGTGTGGTGGACAAAATATAGATTCACTTTTAGAAGAAGGATAGTTTCCAATGAATCATATGGAGTACAAAAGAATGGTTGTTGAAGCTCAAACCATGGTAAATGAAGCCAAAAATAGATAGAAGGGCAAGAATGTGGAGATAATGGGACAAGGTGAAGATGATCAGTCAAGGCAAATGGATATATGGGAAGATAATGTGTCAATGGAATTGTTTGTTGATGGAAATCTGGACACTGAACTCTATGACACTACCAACATGGAAAGGGGTAAGAAGCGGGTAATGAAGTACCATTGGTCAAAAGATACCCTGTTTTTCTAGAACTTGGTGGTACCTAGGCTTGTAGAACGGAGAATGTTGATTGAGAAGATACATAAAGAAATTGGACACTTTGGGAAAATGCGGACACTTGATGAAATGAATAAGAGGTTTTTTTGGCATGATAGAACTGAATTTGTCAAAAAATTCATCAAGATGTGTGAAAAATGTCAGCTAGCCAGACAATTTAAAGACATGAGATTTAGCATTGAGGAGACGAAGAATATTCTTATATGCAAATTTTTTTATCGTGTTGCAATGGACCCTATTGGGCCATTACCAAAAATAACTAATGGCAATAAATATGTGCTTGTAGCTATTGACCATTATTCTAAATGGTGTGAAGCATGGCTTGTCAAGGAACATGATGGCTGCACTATTGTTAAGTTTCTAGAATATGAGGTTATTTATAGGTATGGAGTGCCTAAGTACATTTGACAGATAATGGTAATGAATGGATGAAGGAATTTGTTGAAATCTATCAAAATTATGGTATCACACACTAGTTTACAACCCCTGTTTGGCCTCAATGCAATGGCATGGTTGAACATTTGATAAAGACCATGAAGCACAGATTCATGATTATGGTTGCTACCAACATACAATATTGGGATTCACTCCTACCAAGAATACTCATTGGATATCGATGTGGCATCTAGGCCAACATGAAATACTCTCCTTTCATGGTGCTCGTTGGTTGTATGCCTATACTCACCATTGATAATAGTTGTAATGGTTTGTGTGATGTATTTGATGAATAGGCAAGTCCTGAAATCATGGCTAATTAATTGATTCTTAAGATGCAACTAATTGTAAGTGTGCATGAATCTCTGCTTGAAAATGTGGAACATGCTTAAAGGAAACAAAGAAAGGTGTATGCTGCCAAAAAGAGGTTTCAAACCTTTGAAGGCTTTACAAAAAATACTAAAATCAAGATGCGTAGACCTGGAAAGAAAAGATCATTGCTCAGTAACTAGGAGGGACCCTACATCTTTGTTGATTACAAAGATGGCAAGGGATTTTAGGAACAAGACCATGGTAACAAAATATGTATTCTCAAAGATCTCAAGGGGCAATGTTGGAAACAATCAAGAAGGGATTTGCAATTATATTTGTTTGCAAATTAATGTTTGATCTATGAGGACATAGATTTATTTGGAAGGAGTGGTGGCACTTGTGACCTAGAAATAATGTCAAACATTTTCTGTGGATGAAAGTAGAAAACCTTAATTCAGCTCTATGGCAGAACTGTTGGAGGCATGGTGTTTCAAGCATGCCGAAAAATTCATTTTCTTATTTTTCTATTTTTGGCTTGGTTTGTTACTTTGCAAGTTATTGTGCAATGGTTTTGGTGAGCTAGTTTTAGTGATGGAGCGTGATCCTAACTATTCAAAGGATAATATTTATGAGCAATGTGAAGCGCGGTTCTACATGAAGATTGGTGCAAAGATTTCCAGGGAGTGAAGGAAGGTGGAGAGGAAAAAGATATATGAGGCTGGTTGAGGAGAAGAAAGGTAGACTTTTGGCGAGGAAAGAAGCTAAGTTCCTAGTTTTTCTAATAATTAGGAGGTGTGGAGTTGCTTTGGGATTTCTGAATAATCAATTGGGGGCAGAAGTTGATCTAGACTTCTTTCTTTCATGAACCTTATGCTTGATCTCCCACTATGCCAAGAATGTTAGGAAGAGATTAGGAGGTCTAACATTTGCATTTTAGGGACCAAAACAAGGGAAATGATGAATGAATCTAGGATTTTCAAGAGCGATTGTTATGGCAGCATGATTTTTGACAGGTTTGGGGTCTTAATGTGAATGTGCAAATGTGGTCATTCTGATAAGAAAGTACTTGCTAGATAGTGGGAGTTCTAAAGATTTTGGAACAATAGGACACTAAGAAGTGCACAAGATAACACCCACATGTTCTGTTTTGGATCTCTGTCCAATTTCTGAGAGGAACCATGTAATGATGTTGGGATTGCACTTGTGGGATTTCTATTGTTGAAACATGAACTACCACACTCATTAGGTAGCCAATTGGTTTTTTGAGGAAATCAAGAACGGTATGATCCCTTGAGGTCTATAGAATTATAATAACAAAGTTTGATGTGTATAAGGATTTAGATGTAGAAATAACATTTATAATAACTTTCTTTTTGTTTCGGAAGATTTTAGCAAATCCTATTAAGTTTGTATACCCAATTTCAAGGATTTCCACACACAAGAAGTCATCTCCCCTTTTTTTTGGTGACACACAATGCAAATTGTGAAAAACTGGTGAAAATATTTTAAAAATTATGTTAAATTATTATAGCAAAATGTTTTCCAAAAAAAGGTTTCTTGAAAATCTGGTAAAAAACATTTTTTTAAAACTAAGGAAGCAATAGAAGTTTATATATTTTTATTTTAAAATTTTTTTTTGGTGTCAAAATTTGGGCACACTAGTGTCCTAAAGGGCAATCACTTCTTTTAAACATGGATTGATATTTTAAATAAAATTTAAAAAAAAAAATGTAATGGAATGCATGCATGCATGATAATAAAAAGAGCCTTAATTACTTAGTTGATAATGCAAAATACCTCATAGAAAATTCCATTTTGAAAACTAGATAGATGAGTAACCCACCTAATTTGCAAAAAGGAAAAAATGAAATGAAAAGAAAAGAAAAGAAAACCCTAAAAACAACAAGACATCACCATGATGCATCTTAATTAACCTCATGACAAATTTGGACTAAAAAGTCCTCGATGAGGAAAAACAAAGTGTGGAGGTTAGATTTTTTCCTCCATTCATCTACTTTTTCCAAATTGTATGAGAAACTAAAAATAGATACCAACATAACACTCAGAAAATATACATAAATACATAAATACCCAAAATCAATGAATCAATACATACCCAAAATCAATACATACATACATTCATTCATACCCAAAATACATACATACATAGGGTACATACGAGTAGAGATACGGATGCGGCCGAGAGGTAGGTTGCTCATGCTCTTCCTGCGTCTGCTGCATTCGTACTTCGTCTCCTTCCCCTTCGCAAACTCTTCCTTTGCTTAGCAGGCGTGTTACAAGACTTGAAAGCTGTGAATTTTGTGAGTTTTTCTTCTTTTCTTTAGGAATCTGAAATTTGAGAGAGATTTGGCACCGATCGATGAAGTGAAGTGGTGGGGAAGCTGAAATTGGGATAAATTTTATTTATGTCTAGATAGATGTATGTGGAAAATGAAGAACTGTCGACTTCCTGATCAAAGAAAGAAGAAAGAAAGAGGTTGTTGTAATTCCCCACGTTTGCAACGCTTGGTTTTGCTACTTGTAGCTTCTTGTGCCAGGACGGCAGAACTTTGGTGAACCGGCTTGATGCAGATTGATAATTTTTCCCTGACCTGCATGATGCTTCTTCTTCTTCATCTTTTTCTAGCTACTGCAGCAAGCAGCTCCCAGCTGTGCAGAACAGATTGTGGAGGGATCAGCATTAAGTACCCATTCGGAGTTGATGAAGGATGTGGAAGCTACGAATTCAGAAACACTTTAGATTGCATCATGCAGCTGCAGACTTCTAGTAGCAACACTAGTACTAGTACTGGTGGATTGAGGTGGAGGAGCGTCCTGAGCTTCAAAGCCCAGTCTGGGATTTATGAAGTCCAAGCCATCGACTACAGCAACAAGAGCATTAGTTTATGGGATCCGTACATGACCACCTGCAGTGATTCTAGTGTTACAGCTGGGAGGAATTTCAGCCTCCAGGGCACAGCTTCTACTACTGGATCCAGCAGCTCGATCAGCTCTGTTGGTCTATTTCATCTGCAGTTGGGCTCAGGAGGAGGAAGCAGCAACAGCACTTCTTCAAACACTGATGTTCTGTTACTGAACTGCAACCACACTCTTAACTCTGCTGCAAACCAGACTTTGCACTCCAAAAGTACTGAGGAGCAGTTTTGGTGCAATGATTCTGCACCTGTGTGCACTGCTTTCAAGAGATGTACTGAGCATCATTTATCCAATACAACTACTACATCAAGTCCCATCACCACATGTTGTGCTCTCACAGCTGATCAAAGATATACTACTTCTTCAATTGATCTTTCACTGCTCAGGTATGTTAAAATTATTGTTTAAAAAAAAATTCCTACTTCACTTTCAGTCTCCTCCCCTCCAGTGTTCTTTTTAACAGCAAATTTTTGCACTCTGATGAAAAAAAATAAGGAATATGCTGTCGCAGGTTTCTCATTATTTTTGAATTTGCCAAATTTTGAGGATTTTTCACCACATATGGAGTGTTATAATACCCGCACCCAACTGTATGCAATTGTTTACTGCAATTGCATTTGTTGAACTCACTCATAGTTCTAGTACTGTGCGTGCTATAGCTCAAGTAGGCACTGTCAAACCTGCAATTGTTGATTGTCCATGTATTCAGAGTAAGCACCAAGGTCTTTTTCACTCCAAATATAGCACCCTGCTCTCTACTCACAATGGTGGGATTGGTTGTGAGCTGAAAAGATGTGCAGGCTATACAAGCTTGCACAACTATAACCCCATCTCTCCAAACATCAGTAAGTTCACATTTTCACTTCAGCTTGGATGGAGCGAGAAGCAGCTGGAAGCTAATTCACAGTGCAAATTATGCACAATGAGTTTGGGTACCTGTGGATTTTTGAACTCCAGCAATAAATTTGCTTGTCTCTGTGGAAGATCTAATACAACTTCAGTCTGCCATGGTAAGCTTTTCATTGCTGTGTGACACATCATGGAAAATTGTGCACTATTTAGCAACTCTTCCAGTCATTTCTGAATGAAACAAGCAAAAGTTTGAGAAGACCTGGTTCTTCCACAATCATCAGAATCCAAAGACTCTTAAAGTTATGCACTGCTTCTTGTAGAGGGCAATGCAGAACCTTTAAACCTAACCAACTTAGAAATCACTGAAGAATGCATTAGATGAATATGAAGGACAGAGAGAACCTTGGACTCAAATTGATAGATATTGCTGCAAGTTTCCAGAATCAACACAGGATGTACCTTCTATATATATCTTGTTGAAAGTGCTCCAAAACTTGAAGTATGTTGATGGTTTTTAAGCATAGAGAAAATTATTTCAACCAGGGGAAATAATTATGTGAGGAATTGATTGTGGTGAACCGGATAACAATTGGAAATTGTGGTTCCCAGTGTCTTCTTCATCATTGAGACACTCAAAAGCAAGGAGCCGAGGAATCATCGGAGGTCTGTGAGTTGTCCTCACTGCCGGTTTCATTCGCACTTTGCTCATTTGTGGATTTTGAGTCTGCCAAAAGGAGACAACCTTCTTGATGTGTAAATGTACAACTTTTCTCAAAATTGGAATTGTAGCAGCTCCAGTTACCAAAAAGGGCTGGCAAATGTTGCTTGAAAGCCCTTGTAACCTGTTTCATCATTCTTGCAAATGCATCATGTGAGTGGAGCTTTGTTCACCAGGATCTTAGCAAAAACTTCCATAACTTACAACTGAAGCACACGGGCAATGCCAACAACAGGAACGATAGCAGGAGTGGGCATAGTGATTCTGAGTGCGATATTGGTCATGACACGGTGCTGCCATGTTGATAAAACAAAGCAGCAGTTGGAAACAACCCTGGAGTTTGACATGGATGGAATCTCAGAGGCTCCATCGCGCTTCAAATTCAAGGAGCTCTTTGTGGCAACTGATAACTTTAGCAGCAAGCTTGGGCAAGGAGGGTTTGGTGCTGTCTACAAAGGCATTCTTGCAAATGGTCAGGAAGTTGCTGTCAAAAAAATGGAAGGATCAAGGCAAGGAGAGAAGCAGTTCCAAGCAGAGGTTAAAGAACACTACTACTCTAGTACCAAACTGCAAGGCCTCAAGAAATGGACAAACTCATGGACCTACAACCAACATGATTCAATGCATGCAACAACATAAAATCAATTTTCAATTGCCTGAAACCTGCAAGGGAATCAAGGCAAGATTGTATTGGAGATTTGCATTTGTTATTGACAAATTTGGTGATAATAGACATCGGGGTTCAAGAAACTGAAAAGAGGAGAGGTTTTGCAGGTGGCAACAGTAGGGAATGTGCATCATTATAATCTGGTGCGCTTCTTTGGTTACTGCTTAGAAGGCTCAGAGCACTTACTGGTGTATGAATTCATGAGCAAAGGCTCCCTTGACAACTTCATCTTCATGAAAGGATCAGAAAACAGCGCTCCATACAATATGCTCACTTGGTCTCATCGATTCTCCATCGCACAGGATGTGGCTCGAGGGCTTGCATACCTGCATGAGGGATGCCGCAAACGGATTGTGCATTGTGATGTCAAGCCTGAGAACATCCTTCTTGGAGAAACATTCTCAGCAAAACTGTCTGATTTTGGACTTGCCAAGCTCATTGACAGGCAGGAAGCTGACACTTTCACACTAGTCAGAGGGACACGAGGTTACTTAGCACCAGAATGGTTTCTCAGCAACATGCCCATTACTGAGAAATGTGATGTTTATAGCTTTGGAATTGTGTTACTGGAGCTTGTGGGTGGAAGACGGAATGTGGACTTTCAATTAAGCTCAACCAAGTGCTATTTCCATGCATGGGTGCATGATAAAATTTGCACTGCAGATCTATCTGAGATCATAGACAAGCATCTAAACAACACAGCAGATTTCGGACAGGTGATGCTTCTGTGTCGATTGGCACTGTGGTGTATTCAAGAGGATCCAACGCAACGCCCAACTATGAGCAAGGTCAGCAGCTTCTCAAACCCTTTAGATTTGCAAAGGCAAAATACCTACAAGATTTTTACTCTTCAATTAGTAAGTTTATCAAACTAAGAATCTTTGGCTTATAAATGCTGAACCTCTCTTCAAATTGCCTAATCTCAGCACAACCCACAAAAACCCACATTAGATCACTAGACAATGGTGATGTCAGTCTACAGAAACTAGATAATTTCAACAGTAGAAGCTGCAAAAGCTTGAGAAACCTGAAAGCGTGGAAGTCTGTAAGCTTACCTAGTACTCCAATTGAAGCCTTGCAAGCTCAATTTTGAAATGTGAAAGCACCTCCAATCCCTACAAAATTCACTGTATAAATAGATCATCATCTGTCATGAGAAACTAAATTTGTAAGGGTCTTGTTGATCTTATGGTCCATAAGAAAAATTATGAACACAGGAATTGATTCCAGGTTATTTTATGCAACAAATTGCAGGTAGTGCAGGTGCTAGAGGGAGTGAGTGAAGTGCAATACCCACCTGTGGTGCCATGTGAAAGGTCTGGGACTTGCACCAAAGTGCCCACAACCCTTTCTGCTGCAACTTTGGGTTCTTGGAGCTACCCTTCAGTTCGATAGCACAGACACTACAGTCAAAACCAGTTGCCAAATCTGATGCACGTTTGGAGACTGAGAGGTATAAAGCTTTTCACCAAATGGGTTCTTGCAGCTAATGAAATCTCTCTTGTATTCATTGCTTGAGATTCAAGAGTGCTGCCATATTAGTACAAAAGAAACACCCTGTACCTTTGGTGCACCTCCTATTTAACAACCTCCATTGTCCACTAAGATGTTGGAAAATGGAATCTATACAATTCTCCAGGCAGACTCCATTTTCAGCAATTGGCAAACCCACTACTCCATCACCTGCTCTCCTTCACCCTCAGTCCTTTATTCACAATGGCATGAAGAGTTCACTGAGAGAGATTGGAAACAAGTTGCTCTGAAGCACATATTCCTGTTCAGTGAGTTGATGGTACAACAAGTAAGACACAACAGAGGCAATGCAACATCACAGATGCAGCAGAGCTGCATTTTGTTTACAAAGTCTCCAAAGAGATGGACAGCAATGCAAAAGTCATGTGATAATAGACAAATAAAAGATTGAATGCCTCCTTATGGTGTATTTGTCTTTGCCACCATTAGCTTCAGCAAGTTGCCACCCATTGTGACTTTCTTTCTGAATTATCAGACAAAGACAAAGCTCTAATAGAAATAAACAGCATTCCAGAACTAGAAGGCTTGCATATTTGTGTCGCTGGGGCTTTACCCTTGACACTGCTAATTCAAAGTCCATGAAAAATGGCCTTTTGCATGGGAGAATGGGACAAGATTATGTAAATAAACCCTGAGTGCACTAATGTGGAACATAGGGAAAGAACAAACAAGAAAACCTGATCCTGGAGCCTAATGTTAGTATTTCTATGTTTGACACTCATGGGAGACCCCAGAGCCTCCATTTGTGCAACAACCTAACTGTGCATAAGACAAAGGTAGAAGTTAAACAAAAGATGTAGGAGAGAACAACCTGCTCTTACTGTGAAAGGTTTCATTTGTTACCTAAATCACCCAAATGTCTCATCAAATGAGAGTGATACAAGATCCCATCATATTTCAGGACCACATGCAAACAAGTTAACCAAGCCACGGAACACCTGTGCTGAAACAGTGTGGGCTGGAAACAGCTCTCCATCTACAATCCATACACTCCGCTTGCCATGAGAGTGAAAAGTAAATAAAGGGGTCTGCAATACAACATAGACACCATGATAATATGCCCATATTGGCCCATTTTTAAGCTACACCTGTCAGACACACATGACAGTTTGCATCCATCTCACATTGCAACACATTGCATAGAGCTTGGCCTCTTACTGAAGTTGAAACCATACCTTATGATGCTCTACAAACTTGAACTTGAAAGGATCTGCACCTTTTCTGGTTAACCGAAGCAGTTGCCTGCAACCATCAATCCCACTTAACCACCCAATAAATGTACCTCCCATAAAAACAACTCATACATTCATTAAGAATGCAATATTTTGCAACAGCAAAGTCTGAACAGAAGTGGTGAAATGGAGCCTGTAACATATACACACCAAACAAAATGCTCAGAAACTTTTTTCTCATACATTCCTTCCTGTGATATTGCTAAATATGGGACATGAGGCATTGAAATTACAGACCTCAGGTGTGCAGGCCGTGAGCACTCTCGTATCAGAATCAAGTGGAGAAAGCCATCTGCAAGGTGAGCATGGGCAGCAACTCCATCTGGTGCTTTATCATTCCGACAAGACATGATAGCAGCCCCTACACTATGAAACTTTCCTCTGCGAGTTTGCCATTTGGGAGCCTGCAATCCCTCCAGCCTGTGGTTGCTGGCATAGCCCTCTTCTGAGTGCTGCCTGACAATGTGTGAAAAGTCGGGGCCTTTTGCACATGTTGCACAGTTTACACGGCATATGGCCTGTGGAGACATGCAACACACAACAGTCAACTTGAATCTCAGATAGATGTTACCAAAAGGTGAAGCATCAAGCCAATAGGTCAAATGGCTGGGATTCATGGCCACCTTTGAAATAGTTGTTGGTTCAATTCTCCACTACATCCTGCTAGGTGCTACCTATTGTGGCCAACCCACATATAGTAGGGTTCACCCCTGAAGATGTAGCTACCCAGGATTTAAACAATGCAACAAGACAAGGCAACCTCATTGCCTCCATTATAGTAGTTAGCGAGTTTCCAACCCTGAAGTGAGACAGTAGACCTAAAGGCATCATTCAAACTTAGTTGGAAAAGTTTGCATTTACGGTTTTCATTTCCTTCTTTCACACAGGGCACCTACATTAACTCTCTCTCTCTCTCTCTCTCATTCCCATGACTCACGCATAAGTCCTCACAACTACACCCAACAAAAGCTTGATCCCATTGGTTCATACAAAATTCCGACCCACCTTCTTGTTCTCCTGGCTAATAGAGTTGCTGTTGGTAAAGGGCAAGTGATGAGTCCATGGACCTTGGGGCACCACACCATGAGGACTTGACAAACTGTGTGGAATATCTAGGAAGGATACCTCTGCTTCATACCTCCTGCAAGATTCACTTTTCTCAGAACAACTTCTCACCATAAGAGAGATTCTTGGGAGGGAGAACCCACCTAACTATGCAAGAAAAGTCAAACCAATTTCAGCCTGCTGCTACAAATCATGAGCCTGCCAACAAGAATGTTAGTATTTTCAGAGTAGTCTAGGAAAGTGCTTATAACAAACTACATATGCATGGAAATAGGAGAAAAGGACCTCACTTGTGCTTCATAAATACTTTAAACCCTGCTGCATCATAGCGAGCAGGACCCATCCAGCGGAGTGACTCACTCTCCTTTGTGACATCTCCATAGAAGCCATACCTGTCAAAAGCTCAAGCCCAGCATTCCTATGAAATACATTTGGTGATATGAATGCAAAATGAGAGCAGATCCCAGACAAGGGTCTCCAGAAGAGAAAGCATATTTCACTATCAGACCAGTACATCACATGGATCACATCTCTCCTTGAGGCATGGAACAAGCACCCACCCTGTAAATGAGGCAGCATACTGAACTTTGGGCTTCTCATCCAATTCATCCTCAGGATATTTGTTCCAGCCTGTCATACGCACAATGTCCAGAGGCATACTATCCCCAAGAATAATATGCAGTGCTGATGTCACTGGATCACGTGCTCCTGTTGTACTGCTCATTACACAAGAATGATCAATAAAGCAGGTTTTGCATCAAGTATGGCAAATGTGTGCAAGTCAGATGTCAAAGACAGCAGCCTATGATAGAGAACTTTGCTTCATGGCAGAACACCACAGATCTCCATCCTTAGCCTCACCTTCAACAAAGCACAATCTTTGCTGCCTTCACTCATATGTGAAAATAGTACACTAACAACTGACATGAGGTAAAGAAAACAATTTGAGATGGTGTAAGGACCTGAACAGGATGGATGCCCAGACAAAGAGCAGCAAATGTGCAAGGGTGGGGTGGGATACTGACATCAGTAGCTAAGGATACCTGACAACTACTGCATCAGTTGACCCAGCAGGAATGATACCAAGTCGCAAATCTGGATTTGAGTTGTCCAGATTCGTCCTCAGGTTCTGCAGGCCACTTTCATCTAAGTCCAGACCATCAGTCAACACTGCCTCTTCACCTGGAATGCAGATTGCTCCATTTTAGTGGCAGGCAAAGAGGGTTTCATCAGATGAGGTGAAGAAACTGAAAAGCCTCCATATGGAAGAATCTTCAGTAAGCCAGCTCAGTAGTACCTAAAGCATGGTCTACTTGTTGAGGACATAATCAATATTCCAATAGCAGGAGAGCTCTCAGGGAAAGTTTGCATTTCAAAGAGGTACAGTGACAAAGCGAAAATGGACTCCACAAATTGTTCTACATTTCCTCTGCAATCCTGCAGCAAGTTCTTCTTTGGCCATTGTAGGATCAAGGAGCTCTCCATATTCAATACAGCCAGGCAGAGTGACAGAGCTGGAACTGGAACCAGGGTTGCTTTCTGGCTCCTTCACTGCTGAGTCAAACCCAGATTGAGGGAGTTGGCCAAGGACCAATATTATTGACTTGTGTACATGCAGCTTCTGAAGGAGAAGGAAGGGATACACATTCAACAAGAGTGTGATGAACCAATGACAATGGAATGCAACCTGAAGCTTTGTTGGCATCCCTACAGGAATCCACTTCTTGTGCAGATAACTTCAAACCACCATTCTCCTCAGATGAGTGATAACCATTCTGTTGTTCTGGCTTATGATAGCCATCTCCTTGTGTCTGAACATCAGCAGTCCTTTGAGGCTTGGCTGCTGCATTGGCTTTGTGCCGGTGCAGTACTAAGCCATTCAAAACCTCATTAAAGAGACCATCACCACCCTGCATTGAAAGTCTGTGGTCAGATACAATTCCTGAGGCCACAGGAGTCTATCAACTAATAATTCTCTTGAGAGACATGATTCTTGCAAAACTGAAGTATCCAGATACAGAACCTTCTGGATCTGCATTTTTGGATGTGTATGAACATAACTTCTGGATCTGCATTTCTGTGCATGTACAAACATACTTTTGTGTCAAAAATTGGAAAGTGTACACACCACAACAATGACTCCATCTAGGGCATTGAGCTCCTCTTTAGAAGCATGCTTCATTATACCATGAGCATGCCCCGACCTTTCTGTCTTCACCACCTGTCATGGAACCAGATTATCAAAGCTTCCTGCATCTGTACATTTATTTTCTGCTGCATATGAACATCTTCTCACAAAGAACTACAAGAAAAAAAGTTCAAGAACAATGATTTAGAACACTTGGAAAACTCATGGCAGGCAGATTTAAGGAATCCATTGCAAATCCTTATGGCATGACCCTCACATCGAACCACAAACATCTACTTGCTGTGCTCATTTTGTGAAAGAACGTTGCAAAGGAGGAGAAGTCTACCTTTGTTTCAACTTTTGCACGATTAAATAGTGGAGCAACCTTTTCCCAGATCTGAACTCCCAAACCCTTTCCGCCATACGGATTGATAAAGACCTGCACATGTATCATTTGAATCTAATCACAAAACAGAACTCATGAGCAGTTCCAAATGATACAAGGGTATGCAGTTCCACTTGACTGTTAGGCCACAGTGCATGTTTCAATGCAGCACATTTGTCTACTTCTCAGGAATTTTTGGACATCTTGTCAAAAGAATGATAAACAAAATCAAACAAAACACATACCAACAGACGTTTTGGTCTTCGGGTGTCATGATCTAGGAGGTTTTGGCTCTTTTGAACCCATTCCTGTGCATCCTTTGCATTGGAGTGTCCAAATACAAAAGCTTTGGGAACCCACTTGCAACTGTTGCTCTCAGACTTCCGAAATGTGTGCAACACAATTCTGTACATCTTCACTCCACAACAATAATTGCAAATGTAAAATCAGAGGAGAAAAAACTCCAGGAATCACTTGAGCACATTTCCCCTCCAAAGATTCACAACCACATGAGATTCATACTTTGCCCTTGTTTGTTGCTACCAGAATTTGTATTGCAACCTGCCTATAGGCAAGAGAAGAAATATCAGAAGATCTCCAAATTGACCAGCAACAAAACTCTAAGAAATGCATGATGTAGATCTTGTTCAACTTTCTTGAGCTTGCAGGAGAGGTAGTTCTCCACAGTACCTGTTGCTGAGGAGTAGCAAGACCACAGAAGCCACTTGCATTGAATTGGCCAACTGGGCCCAGACCTTTGTATTCAACAGCAAAGATTTCAGACAAGGGCAAATGCAAGTGTGCAGCGGAATCTTTATTGCCGCAACATAACCAAAGACCTGCATCATCCTGAAGTGTTGACCACGGATTTGCTTCATCAGTATGCACACAAATGAGAACCTCAGGATCTCCTCCTGGAGAATCAAACAGACTGGAAAACAGTTGATCCATGCCTGCCCTGAAGACAAACAGACGGAACAAGGGTACGATAGTGGACAAAATTGTATGAGGAGTGATTTGGAAGCAACAGAGCTTGAGCATTTTGCTTGAGATGTAAGGCAACGCAAAAAGCTTACCGGCATGGAATCTGCTGCATCTTCAACAGGATGACAAACCAGATGCGTATCGGTAAGAAGAAGAAGAACTTCGCCAACATGCTCCAAATAGCAGGAGATCTCTACCACGGGATTCCCACGATCTTCTTGGTCGCCGCTCTCATCATCTCTGGAAGGATCTGCCATATCTCCATGCCGATATGATTCTTGCTCAAGATTCTCAACTGGCATGTATCTATGGTTTTCAACGTCCATAATTGTATGCGTGGAAACGAACTTCAGAGCAACAAGAAGAAGCAAATCACTTTGTGTCGACTGTTTTCCAGATGGATGCGGGAATCCCGTCGAGGTCTCCTCGTCCTCCTTCGAACTGGCAAGTTCGTGGAGTCACAGAATGATCGCGTTTTGCAACCTATTATGTTTGTCTTCCCGAAAACACTGTGATGTACCTATTCTTGACGACAATCCGCGTTGAACAAACGACGATCTGCCATCCCTCTTCTTGATATCCCTTCCGGAATGGAGTGCAACAATAATAATAGTGAAGCGCAAAATCAGGATGTTGCGAAAAATGATATCATGTCGTCCGTCGTAGATCCCTTCAAACAGCGGAGTCCATTGCCTTTGTGCGTCAAGACTCAGATGAGAGAGGATCCAGTAGTGCCAACGGTGTTCTGCTACTCCACCTCCTTCTTGATCTTGTACCTCAGATCTGTACGAAATGCGACAATCTATAGCGAAAACACAGACAGAAACAAAGGAGGATTGAAGCAAAGTTTTCTGGCAGTCCAGTGTTTTTCGGCCACGATTCTGTTCCAGAAATCGATTTCCTTTGGAGTCATACACAGAGGGTAACGGCGAGAAACCGTGTGGGAACACGAACAACGATGACGCATCAAGCTGCTTCATGTCACCTGTAACATCGACGCAATTGCGGCGATTCCGCGTTGGTGACATCTGGAAATTCGGGGGTTATTGTTACCTTTGATCGATCACGTGCGGTCAGACTTTGAGGATTCAGTCAGGATCTTTGCTCCTTAATGTTGCATCTTTTTCGCGCGCTAAGTAGTCCTACCCACTCTGCCAGAAAATACAACAACAATTGGACATTGTTCGCGGCTTTCTTTCTTTCCATGCTTGTCTTCAGCAGAAATTATACATCATCTCAGGGTTATTTGCAAATTTGAAACTGAAGGCAACAAACAAGTATGATCCATATTTTGTTGCTAAAAAATGCTTTTTGCAACAAGAGTGTCCATTGCCTTCTCTCCAAGAACAACAGATCAAACATCACAGTTTCCACACATGTGAAGGTAAAGTACTATGATCCCATTCTCCTGACTCCATTTGCAAGGACATGCATACATAACCCATTCCAAAAGCTTCTCTGATGATGAGAGTGTGATGTTGCCGATACTTGTGAGTACAGAAAGACCCACATGGAGCAAAGTTATGCCACCAAGTGGAGAGTCATCTATTACAACAACAGCCAAAACCCATGTTCTCATGTGCAAACATTCTGAGAGAACCTGCAAAAGACAGAAGGTCAACAATGTATGGCACAACAGCCAAAACCCATGTTCTCATGTGCAAACATTCTGAGAGAACCTGCAAAAGACAGAAGGTCAACAATGTATGGCAGCCTGCAAGCAACAAACAATTCTCCTATTACACAATAATCACGTGGGCACCATCATGCCTGGGCTGCAAGCCAATCTCAGAATTGGGCATGCTACTACTTGTGAAGAAGGAAAGGTTTCAATATAAGAAACCCAAAAGTCCACCCACAAAAACTTCCAAGAGTATTATACAACAGCAACCATGGTTTACAGCCATTCCAAATTTCTCTCAAAAAGATGTCAGGCCATTCCTTTCATTAAGGTAGGTACTGATTCTTTCATCATTCTCTATTGCACTGCAATCAACACAAGAATTGATCAAGAATTCAATCAACATGATCATCCCAGAAAGCTATTCCAAACTATCAACGGATCAGTAGTTTTCTTGAATTCCAAGGCTAGGAAATCCACGTGATGTCTAGAATATGATGATACGTATATCTCTGACCAAAGGGTCAGCGCCGGGGCAGCAATAGCAATTGAGGAATGCATCATGAAACAAAAATACTAAGTACCCATTAGAGCTACACAATGTAATCAGATCATCGGAGCTTCTCTTTATGACTCCTAAGTTACCCTCCTTGTCAGAAATCAGTTCCTTCAAATCTGCCATAGCTGCATCAACATGGGCGGAGTACAGGGTTTTTCTTCAGGGCCCAATTCCACACCAGCAAAAACTGATTCTTCTTCCCCAACCACCATGAATTGAGTCATCTTCCTCCAAAGACTGCACACATGAGCAAAGACAGACTCATTTTCAGCATGCAGTTACGCAATGTAGGTTTGGACATACTCCTCCTCCTCCTCCTCCTCCTAGTTAGTCAAAACATGTCGTTGCAGCTCAACATTCAGCATCAGAAAACCTCGAACATGGTCTGGGTCATTGTCAGCTGCCCTCTCAATATCTGCCTCTCGATTTTTTGTTGCATTTCCGGTAGCAACAGGAAGACGAGCGTTCTTCGCCTTCTTTCCACATGAGGCACATTCAACTGCACATCGAGGAAAACCAATCAAAGATCCATATATCGAGCTCTAAAGCTTTTCCCACTCTGTAAAATCCCAATACAGATAAAAATAGTGTACAAAAAAAAATCACTTCCGCAAGAATATATGATCCGCAAAAGGATCACGAGAATGCGATGAAGAAGCTGGAAGATGTGTGCGCCAGCCCAAGCGGCGAGCTAGAAGAGAAAGCTTCGGATCCCACCATCGCCGCTGTGCCGTGTCACCCGCGTAAGTTCCGTGTCACCCTCTAGATTACAGGGCATTCCGTGTGTACTACCCGGGAGTGCAGAATTGCATACCCTAATTCCATTTGACCACAAATCTGTTTTTTCCCAATTTTAAAATCAATTAAAAATACAATTAAAATTTGAAATTGCCAGATTTAGACGATACGTTCTAGCGTGTCCGCCTTCCTTTCTGACGTGTAGGCGAATTTGGCTAAATCCTCTTGTGGATGATCGCCAGTCAGCATTTTTTTTGGGCTAGCTATGTGTAGCCAGAAATCTATATTAAAATTAAAAGCACCATAGTCAAGTTTTTTTTTGAGACTTTCAATAGCCATAATTTGAAGAAAAAAATTACGAAAAATCGCCATATTTCTTTACATGGTTCAAGTAGGGTATGCCAAATAAAAAGGGGATGTTCAAAAAATGTACTTTCATATTTAGCTTGTAACTAAATTTGGCTAAATCCTCCAGTCGATCATTACCACTTTGGCTACATTAGAAAATTGACCAAAACAACATCGTCGCCAGCCCACCTACCTCACAAATTTGAGTAAATAATTAATTAATTAATTAATTATGTTATGTTGAAATGAACATGTAAGCAAATATATATTTTGTAGAATTTAGTTTTTGTGTGTGCACTTGTGTTTTTTTTTCTTTTTTTTTTCCTTTTTTTTCTTTTTTGGCAATGGTTGGTTTTTAGGTGTGGTAGGTAGGTACAGCTCTCTGTTTATTTGGAAAATTTTGAGATTAATTTTCATCATTAAATACCAATTGTTTTCGTAATGATAATACCTATTATTGTGAGAATGATTATTATTGTCCGTTCGATGGACGATCGGACGGTTGATGGTCGTCGTCTTCCATCGTCAACAATGGGTTGGATATGCTGATAGCTATTATTGTTATTTGAAATTATTTTGTCCGCTCGATGAATGATCGGACGGTTGGTGGTCATCTTCTTCAATCGCCAACGATGATGGGTTGGAAATGCTGATAAACTTCACCTATTGTTGGAAAAATGCTTTTGGCCGTTCGATGGACGATCGGACGGTTGGTGGTCATCGTCTTCGATAGGATTCGTCGGTAAAACAGCATTTTCCGGAGCGAAGAACCAGGGTCGCGGAGGCAAGGGATCTTGCTTGCGTGAGCGTCATGGAAGTGGTCGTCGTCGACAACCTTCGGAAAAGGTATGTCTTCGGTCGACACTTCGGTTACATTCGTAGTGATTCCAGGAAGCGCAAGAAAAAAAAATGGGCTCTGGTGGCGTCGACGCGGTTTTTTCAACTGGACAAACGCCTTCTTCTGATGGAAGTCTTCGGAGATCGTAGCATAATTGGAGAAAGCTGTCGACTGTGCGCTGGTGGTCCAATACAGTTAAAAGGAACGCCTTCCTTGATGATGATGAGAAACGCCTCCATCGGTTTCTGGAGTCTTTTTGGAAACAAAAAGGAACTGTAGGCGTGGTGGTGGTTGTCACCTGATTTCTGCATGCTTTTGTTGTGCTTCGTGAATTGATTGCAGAGCAGTTCGCGTCGGGAGAGAAGCAAGCATGCCGCGAGGAGATACCTTACTCTGAACATATAATACGGTCTTTCTTTCGTGTGCGATGAGTTTTGGAGATGTGATATCAGAATCGCAGCAGCAGAGGATGCTTCATGGACCACGGTCCAGAAGAGATGAAGCTCCACTGATGCTGAATCTTAGGACAAAAGGAAATCAGAATCTATCGCCTCCTCTACATGCCAGTGAGTAGGTCGCTGTTACAGGGATGGAGGAGAAATTGAGCTTTCAGAAGAAGAGAGAGCCGCCGCCGAGAGCCAGAACTGCGCGGCGAGGGGAATCATTGCCCGAGCATCTCGTGTGCCCGATTTCGAGATCCTTGATGGCTGACCCTGTGATCATAGCCTCTGGACACAGCTATGAGCGAATTTGCATTCAGCTCTGGTTCCAGAGAGGATACCGTCACTGCTTCAAATCGGGTATGACAATCGAACTCCCTCTTGTCTGCATTCCCAATCTGCAGCTCGGCACCGCCATCGCGGTCTGGTGCCACGAGCGCCAGGTTCCTAGGCCGCGGGTTCCTTCTCTCAAACTCGCTAGAGACTTGTTGGAACGTAGTCTCTCAAGAGCAGCCGTGTGCGACGACGGGTTGCACTCTCCATCATCAAGGCCTCCTATGTGGTTTGCGAACGAACTCCACGATGATGTCCAGCAGCAGCCTGGATTCTTTGCGGATGATGATGAACTGGAAGTGGTGTACCAGAGCCTCGACCAAAGGCACCAGAGACAGCAGTCCCGGGGGTGCAACAAGGTATGAGGAATTCCACCTTCTTGTGAATACCATGCTGCAAGGGTTCATGCTACTTGGTTTCAGGGCGGCCAAAAGCAGTCCTCCTTAGGCTCCACAGTGCAGATGATGCCATTGAGAGCTTTTCGAGCTTCTGATGAAGAAGATGTGAGGAATATTCAGCCTTGTTTTGGATTGTCTGGACAGATCAAGGACAATAGCAACAAGGTGCCTGATTCCAGGTACTATGCATACTCCGGCATGTGTGAAGGCCATACAGATGAGGCACGGACATCTGAAGAGAACTTTGCTGCCAATGGAATTTTTCTAGATTCCAATGAAGATGTCAGGAATCAGCCATGTTTTGGATTGTCAGGATGGATTGAGGACAAGAGTGATGAGGTGCCTGATGATTCTAGATATGCACACTCAGCCATGTGCGAAGGCTCTACAGATGAGGTACACACGTCTGAGGAGTTTGCTGCTGATGGAATTACATCAGCTCTCAAAACAAAACACTGTTTCTCCCATTCAGATGAAGTTGTGCTTGACTGGCCTCCAGCAGCAGCAGCAGCAGGGATAGAGGATAAGATTCTGTGCAAACTGCGGCACAAGAAAGCTGTGGAACAAGAGAAAGGTGCAACTGAGCTTCGAAACCTGACTAGAGAAGTTGTCGACTATCAGATCACACTCTGCACTCCTGCAGTTCTCACAGCTTTGGTGCAGCTCCTACAGCAGTCAAAACATGCTGGAGTCCTGAGCAATGCAACTGCTGCAATCATGAACTTGTCTCTACCAAATCAGAACAAGTTCAAGATTGTTAGTGCTGGGGCAATTCCTCACATTGTAGAGGTTCTTAAGAGTAACGCACAGGACGCACATGTACATGCAGCAGGGGTGTTGTTCAGCTTGGTGATAAATGATGAAATCAGAGAAACAGATAGGTTTTTGCATGCCATTCCACCTCTTATTGATTTGCTGAAGTCTGAACCTCTGGAGGCACAACATGATGCTGCCATGGCATTGTACCACTTGTCTTCTTCGCAGATAAACAGGACGAAGCTGATTCAAGCAGGTGGAGTACCCATCTTACTGGGTGTTGTTGAAGGAGATTCTTCAATCCTTGCAAGAATAGCACTCCTCACCCTGTCCAGGTTGGCTGCTGTTACTGAAGGTCACAATGCCATCTGTGAAGCTAATGGTGTAAAGGAATTGGTCAACATTCTTGCCCTGAGGTCCTTGCCTCCACCTTTAGGCCCAGGTATGTGGCAGTACCTTAAACCTCAACCTTGTGTTTGTGGGTTTGCTTCTGTCCCTGAAAGCATCAGTATATTTTGATTGAAAGCATGAGTATTTCATGCTCAGGATCTGCAACAATTGAATCTCATAATGAGCAATCTTCAGCGTAAACTGAAAGTTGCTATGGAGAGAGATTCAAATGCAGTACTTGCAAGGCAATATGGAAAGAAAGAACTGCCCTTAAGAGTTTGCAGTGTTTCTGTTCAGTGGATGATGATGCTGCTGTCAAAGGGCTGAATGACTGGGCCTCAGTTCGGGAACATGCAGCAGCAGTACTATTGCAGCTCTCCCATCAGAACTCGCAGTTCAAAATGCAAGCTTTGGATGCAGGCATCATAAGGCCTCTACAAAAGTTGGTAGAGCATGGGACCAAACGGGCAAAGAGAAAAGCTGTTGCACTGCTCCAGAAAATTGAGTGAATAAGTGAAGCAAATGTAGTGGAGAAGCCCAATATGCTCATGCCATGTACTGAAAAAAGGCAGAAGAGGAAAGCATGAGTGACCAGAGTGAATCTGCCCAGTTTTGAAAGACTAGTGTTTTAGTGAAGCAACACATAGATGGGCCAAGAAAGTCTCCAATTCATGCAAGCCTGAAGTCAAAGTTGCTGTTCAAAAAGTTCCCAATTCAGGCACAGCAAGTCAATGCAGCCCCAATCTGCAACTTGTAAAAGCAGGTTCAAGGCTTCCTGACAGATGAATCGATGCTGTTTCAGGGATCCCACTATTTGCAGGTACTTCAAAGCTCAGAATTGTAGGGTTTCCCAGTTTGCATGGAGCTCAAACTCAGGTTTAGGGTTCTGAGATGAGCTCAAGCTTGTAGTTTTAAAATATGTTTGTGACATGTTACTTGTAAACAGCAACATCCTCCACAAAGTTCAGGCTGGTTGAATCTGTTGAGCACATACCAAAGCAGAGGTAAAACTTCTTGCTATATGTGCCTTCCCCACCATCCATGCCACTTAGATTTTTGCATCATTACTGTCAATGCTAGAGCAGGTCAATCACTTCATTGTGAATGCTCTGCAAAGCACATAGGTCCATATCTTTGATTTGCTAACCAGTTCATTTGTAAATCTTATGGATCCTTGTCTTGATGTGCAAACAGGTTCAACTTGGTATATGAAAAGCTTCCCACCTTGCCAAGGTGTTGTTTACCTCAAAGGTGAATTGATGAGGTTGGAAAACCATTTGTTCACATCTTCTATTCTTGTCTTGAGTATTATTGCTCCAGGAAACAGACTTACTTATTGCTGTACATTGTTGATGGTTCATTAGTTGTATGCAGGCACTGCCTTTTTTGTATTAAGAGTATCCTCTGGGCTCCCATTGGGGTCTTTCTTTTTTCCTTACTTGATGCTTTAGAGCTTTGATCATAGGATATCTGCATGATCTTTCTTTTTCATGCCTGAAACTAGGGCATTGCTTTGCTGAGCTGCCCAGTAGCAGATTACAGAGAGAGTTAGTTGTATCAAGAGTACCTAGTTTGCAGGTGGACTTTGATGGGTACCTCAATCTTCTTCCCAACAACTTGACAAGTAGTCTCGGTTCTTCATGATGCAACAGAACATCAACGGTGTTTGCCAGGATGTCACAGCAGAAACATGCAAACATTCAATTGTAAAAATTCTCTCCTGCCTCTACAGCTATGAGTTCACATTTCTACCCCCTCCAGACCTCTCTCTCTCCCTTCTGCACTGGTCAGCTTTCATAACTACTGGTCTTGAAGAAACACTAAAAGCAAAGTTCTCTTCTTGTCAGAGCATTTCTCTCTTTGTCTTCTCCTTGTCCTTCTCTCTCTTGTGGAATTGTTGCACCAAATATCAAGCTTGGCTGATGAAGAAACACTAAAAGCAAATTTCTCTTCTTGTTGGAGCATTTCTCTCTTTGTCTTTCTTACTTGCTGGCAAAGTTCTTCCACCAAATATGAAGAGTCTGACAAAGAAACACTAAGCATTTCCCATTTTATCAGAGCATCTCTCTTTTTCTTTGTCTTTCTTGCTTGCAGGTGAAGTTCTGTAACCAAATGTCAAGAGGCTGATGAAGAAACACGAAGCATTTTTGTCTTTGTTTTTCTCCTGTTGCAAGCAAAGTGCTTTCACCAAATGTGAAGAGGTTGATGTTATGTACCTTCAAATGCATTACTGATGCTACTGTACAAACAAGAATTCCATCTTAAAGGGTTACTCATGCTACCAAAGGACACAAGAATACATGTGAACGCAATACAGGTGCGAATCCATCTGGATGCAATGTTGTTATTCAATGCAAGGGCAAGAATACATGTGAATGCAGTACAGATGCTGCTGTAGGGCAAGAATACATGTGAATGCAGTACAGATCCTGCTGTAGGACCAAAACCCATGTGAATGCACACTGCAAATGTGCTGGAGGACAAGAATGAACCCCTGTGAACGCTCAATACGGATGCTGCTGCAGGACACAAGAATCTTCGGCAAGTGTGCCCTGTGGGAAGGAAGGAAGGAAGGAAGATGATAAAATCTAGTGTGGGCCTTTTTTCTCCTTGCCAATTGTGTCATTCCGAGTGGGTGATGATGTTCCACCCAGTTCCAACCAGAAGATTTGCTTTTGGGTGAGGGAGTCTGATCTGTATCTGATTCTGATGATGTATGAGTGGTGGTGAGTGTACTTCATCGTACAAATATATCTGGTCTGCTGTCTAGAGGTCTGAGTACATTTTCTTCTAGGGTTTAGGGTCTTGATGCCATAGCTCCCCTGAAAATGCAAGAAACACACAAACTTTGGTGGGATGTTGCAAGAAGAAAGTTGTTGTTCAAGCTCAGGAAACTTTGCTAAGAAGATGAGGGGAACCACCCATTACTTCTTCAGAGACTGTCTGTTGTTTGACAGTTTGTGTGAAGCCGGTTGTGTGATGAGCTCATCATATCCCGTTTGTGATTCAATCATCAATCTGTTTACAGTTTTGCAATGATTTTTTTTGTGTAGCAAGATTCGTGACCAAGACCAAGATCATGGAGAGGCACTGTAGAGGAGAAGAGTGAGAGTTGGCTAGGTGGGTGGGTGGTGGTGATTTCTTTTCTTTTTCTTTTTTGGGTTTTGTTTTGCAGGGTTCTGGATATGGGCTGCAGCAGGCCATGACCACTGGCATAATGCTCTCAAGGCACTTCTTGCTTTCGTCTACCTTCAAGAGCTGTCAGATCTTTGGACAAACCGTTCCAGGAGGTAGTAGAACAATAACTTCCAGAACATCATCATTATCATCTTCTCTCAAGGGTTTTCACTCTACAGTCGGCTATAATCAGGAACCTCTTGGGTTCTTTAAGCCAGAAGGAAGTAATCTCAGTAGGAACTCTATCCATGGACTGAAACATGAACAAACTCCTGAACTCAGAAGGAGAAGTTCCAGCATTGGGGCTTCAGACCCTGAAGTCATCGAATTTCTGGATCCAGTTTGGAACGAAGAAACAGCGCTAGAAAATATTAGAAGTAATTCAAGAAGACCTGGAGAGACTGGAAGAGAACAGTCAGGATGGAGGCTCCTATGGGAAGGTCATCACAAACAGATGATGATGATTGCTGCGCTGCCAGCACTAGCTCTGCCCTTGGGATTAGAGGGTCCACAATCAGTAATCCAAGCATTAGCAGTTCTTGCAGCAATCATTACAATACATGAGGCAGGCCATTTCGTTGCAGCAAGGCTCCAAGGAATTCATGTCACAAAATTTGCAATCGGGTTCGGCCCAACAATCGCGAAATTTCAGGGCAAGAAAGTCGAGTACTCTCTAAGGGCTTTCCCCTTGGGCGGTTTTGTTGCCTTTCCGGACGAGGATCCCGAATCATCTTTCAAACCAGATGACCCAGATTTGTTGAAGAACCGACCCATTCCAGCACGAGCTCTCGTTATCTCTGCAGGAGTGTTGGCCAATATCCTTTTTGCTTATACATTGCTCTTCAGCCAGGTGTTAACAGTTGGATTAGTGGAGCAAGAGTATTTCCCTGGTGTAGTTGTTCCAGATGTTATAGCAAACTCTGCAGCAGCCAGAGCTGGGATTGTGGCAGGGGATGTGGTCACAGCTGTTAATGGGCACAAGCTTCTCAGAGTCAGAGAAGCATCAGTTTTTGAGCTTGTAGACACCATCAAAGCCAATGCAAACCGCAAGTTAAATTTCTCCATACAGCGTGGATCAGCAACTATGATCTTAGGTGTAGTTCCTGACAAAGCATTGGATGGGTCAGGCCATATTGGAGTACAACTTTCAGCTAACAGGAGGCCACATAAGGTGAAGGCAGACAATTTGGCAGATGCAACAGTGAAGGCTACCAAGGAATTCTCCCGTCTTTTGGCAACAGTTTTAGATGGGCTACAGCAGGTTTTCTTCAATTTTGCACAGACTGCAGATAAGCTTTCGGGTCCTGTTGCAATAGTGGCAGTTGGAGCAGAGGTTGCACGAGCTGATATTGCAGGCCTCTTCCAGTTTGCAGCTATAGTGAACATAAACCTGGCAGTGGTGAATACATTGCCATTGCCAGCACTGGATGGAGGCTACTTGGCACTTATTGCACTAGAGGCACTGAGAGGAGGGAAGAAGTTACCACATGGAATCGAGCAGGGGATCATGTCATCAGGTGTGTTACTGCTTCTAGCACTTGGTGTGATGCTCATGGTACGTGACACAATTAATCTTGGCATTGTCCAGCAAATGCTGTGAACCCTATTTCCACATCTGAGGAGACTGGGAAATGGTGACAGACCCTTAGTTCCCAATGTTTAGCACTACAGTTGCCTGCAAGAGTGTACTTCTACTTGTAAAGGATTTTGCAAAAGTTTGGAGATTTGTTAACCATTGCCCTCTTGTCATAAGGCTTCAGGGCATGAAGATTCAATCAGTAGGCTTTTGTCAGCTACATCATCACTCAACCAATTTATGAAAATAACACATAGGACAACTAGCCTGCTAGTTCAACATCTCATGATTTGTGATTCACACTTTCAATTGATACATGCAGATGCACTATTTAGTATAGAGGGAGTTTGTAGACAATTCATCGAAGCTTACCTTAGTGATAGATAGCATGTGGTTACCACATTCAGGAACTCCATAACTTTGAAGTGGTTATGTGTTCATGGGTGCACAAGTCCTTTCTTTTTTTCTGAATTTGGAGATTCTCAGAGCTCTTTGTAGTCTCTCATGTTTGTTGTGTCTTGGATAAGGTCTGAATTTTCTAACCCACATTTGCAAAGTATTGGGACTTGTATGGGTTTTTGTATGTGCTGCTCAACTAGTTTGTATGATTTTGAAACTGCTGCAATTATGTTTTCAATTAGTATGACATTTTTTCAGATTTTATACCCAGAGGCTCATTCAGAGGTGACTTCTCGAAATCAATCAATGATGGGTCAATGTAAATCTCTGCTGTTTTGGAGGAAAGAAAAGGTTAAGTTATAAGAGCAGGGACAAAACTAATATTAATTTAATATCCATGTTCTGAAATGGACCTTACAATTTTCATTCCATTCCCTAGTATCCTTCTTCTGAACATTGTAAAATAATTACTACTAGTTCATTCTGTTATTTTTCCAAACTTACAATTGGACTTCCATGCACAATCCAAGTGAATGTTTTTGTGTTGGTTCTCAAGGAACGTGATTACAGTTTAAATGATAGGCTTGGAACAACTGTCTTAAAGCATTTGCTCTTTCTAGGATGAATGGTAAGGAGAAGGAGAATGGCCCATTGTTTGTTAGGTCTGTCACACAAATAACTATGGGTAGAAATAACTCCAGTGTAATAGACAAGGAGTGTTTCAACTGCAGTTGAGATCAATCTCAACCAATGACGCACTACTCCTGACCAACAAAATGCCCTCCACAAGGAAGATTATGCAGAATCCCTCCACACCAGCCTAGAACAAGAGAATTCACTTGGAGAGGTCCCCAATAACAAAGCAAAAAAATTTGGCCAAATTTGTTACATGTGCAAAGAACATGGTTGGTTGTCCAATTCAGCTGCCCGAGATTCAGAAACCCCTTGTGTTTCGTTTCATGACTTGTGAATGTCCAATTCACCCAATGATCCTTGAAAAGAAGCATCAGGTGACATAGAGTATGTCCTATTGAAGAATTGTACCAGTCCCAAGTGTAAGAACCCGCAGGGCCCTATGTCATTTTCTTTTCTGTGGTACCCAGCAAATCACAGGGAGAAAAAAAATCAACTGTTGATTTTTTTTACACCATGTAATGCCCGAGACTGCAGGCATTACTGGAGTAAGGGCCCATATGAGCATGGGCATTACCAGTAGCTTCAGTGGCTGCTGAACTTGGAGAGGTTGAAGGCTCTTTTTGTTTCTGCAACTGTTTCCTTCTCCAAATGTTCTTACTGACAACAAGAGCCTTGTACAAACGGGTACTGGAAAAGGAGAGGAAGCATGTGCCATCAGAACCCAACACACTAGATTTTAGTTTAGCCTTAGATAGGAATGTCTTTGAGTCTTGAGAAGTAGCAGTATGGGATTCAGTGAGGAGCCTGAGCCTTCAGTGCTGCCACCAGAAAGATTCAGTTTACTGGCATGTGCATGGCTTAGTTGAGGACCTTTGAGAATCTTTGACAGTGGATGTACAGAGAGCAGCTACTTACTGCCTAGTTAAGGCTGCTTGCCAAATACAATATGGAGAACGGAATCACTCTAAATCCTAAACCCTTGCAAACAAACTGAGGTGCTACCTATTAAGCCACTTGTTGCACTCTTGAGGTCCTCAGATCTGAAGACACAAGAATATGCAGTGATATCATTGCTGAATCTTTCCATTACTGACAACAAGAAGGCTGAAATTGCAGCCCCTTGTGAATGTGCTACAGGTTGGACAATGAGACACAATGGGAAAATGCAGCTGCAACCCTTAATAGCTTGTCACTTCTTCTGTATAACAAGGTGTAACACAATTTGTTCATCAGGAGCTATTCCACCTCTTGTGCATCCGCTCATAAACGGAACTCCACATGAGAAGAAAGAAGGCTGCTGCCACAGCTCTTCTTTAACCTCTCAATATTACATGAGAACAAGGGACACATTGTGCAGCAGGTGCCATCAAAACCCTTGTAGAGCTTGTGGCAGAATCTGCAGAAGGCATGGTGGATACAGCCACCATTGTTGTGTTGGTGAACTTGGCCATGATTCTGGTTTGAAGACAGGTGATTGGTGATGAGTGCAGGATCCTGGGAATTGCAGAAGTGGTGGAAGCAGGATCACAGAGAGGAAAGGAGAATGCAGCTGCAGCTCTTCTCCAACTGTGGCATGGAGGGTTCAGGTTGCTTAGAGATTCATACATATGCTTAAGAGATTCTTGCAACAATACTTACATGGTAGCATATCATTCCAGGCTATAATAGACCAGGGCATCTTGCTTCAGGGCTTAAATGGGAAGGGTTGAAATTTGAACGCTTTCATGAATTTGTTTACCTTGAATTTCATTGCCTTGTAGTTCGAGCCAAAAAGTGGGGACTTGGGAAATTCAATAACACACACTTACAACCTATCTATATATCACAGAGACTTGTGTAAATTAAAAATCACCATGCCAAGATCCACAACAATGGCATGGCCAATGCTGTCTCCCGCCTCATCCATTTCCCCTTTGCCATCTCCACTCGTCATTTGCTCTCTGTTGTTTCCTTCGTTCACTACAAAGCTTCTTCCATCGCTACAACATGCTCAAAGTTTGAAAGTGCCATCTCCTTCACTTGCTGCAAAGCATGGAAAACATGAACTTTGGGAATGATGAGGAAATGGAGTGTTCAAAAGAAAGTATGCTCTCTTGAATCCTTCAATCTTGCACACAAACAAACAAGGAAGGTCGATTAATGCATGTCTTCAAAAAAATTATTCTAAACACAAACATACTAGGTCTTGTTGATGCACTTCCTGTTCATTATTATATTCTGCAAATAAACAAACAAAAAATTCAATGTGAGAATGTACATTTCTTGTTTATTCTTTTCTTTTTGCAAATGACCAAACAATCAAAGAAAGTGTAATGTTAAAATTCTTGAATCCAAGTATATCCTAAACATACACAAACAACACAAATTGATTCCTACAAGCATTGATTCATATAAGTTCTTGGAAAAAAATTTGCATCTCACCCCTAGTTGTAACCCATGCTGAAGACTTGCCAATTGAACCACAGAAAAAAAAAAAAACCAATAAACATGTTGTGAAGCAGACCTCTAATTCCATGATGGAAGTGCATGCTAGGAAGCCTTGACAAGAGAATTGGGAGCATGCAAAAATCCTAGCTCTTATGCAAGCTAAGAAAGCAAAACACAAAGAAATGATAGCAAAAATGGACAATTGGCACAAATTTCAAACATCTTTCACAAGGTGGAAGAAGATCTCAACAACAATCATGAAGGTTGGTTGTTCTTCACATGTTCTAAATGATCCCGCATGCAAAGATAAATGGAGTATGATTTTAAGTGACTTCAAAAATATATTCGATTTCATGACGAGCACTAGACAAAATCAAGATTATTGAACCATGAGTGCGCAAGAGAAAAATAAAGTTCAACTACCTTGTAACTTTAGGAGAGGCATGTATGAAATGATCAATGAATTTATTGGCAAATGACCAATATTTCAACCATCACACACAAAAAACTTGATGGTGGATGGAAATGGAATTTTCAAATTGGCTAGGCAGACACCAAAACATCCCATTGAATTCAATGATAACTCAATTGCACCAAAGCTTGGAATGCCACATGCAAATATGGATGGTGCAATAGATAAGGTTTATGCACATAGCATTGATGAGGCATGGTTGTATGAGCAACCACAATCTACTGAGCTGGTATAAATTGAATGTGTCAACTTACTAGAGGACACCACACCATTGTAAAGTCCACCTCTGAACCTTACGACCTCATTAGATCAACACCTACTACACATTCCAAGTTTTAATCCCACAACCCCAAAATTAGTCAATAAAACAAGATTCAAGAAAAGAGCACCAACTCTTTGTTTTATAAGAAGTATAGGGGTGAAAAGACAATATTCTTCAACTCATAAAACCATGGCTAAAGTGACAGGAAAAAAGGAAGCAGGTTGTTGACAGAATCTCTTCACAAAATTCACACCAACACTGTGGTGACACAGGAAAACATGTTTGACAAGCAACTAGAGTATTACAAGGAAAGAGACAAGAACAACAATAAAAATCAAATTAATATGGTGAAAAACCAAGCTGACATGGTGAAAGCTTTTACCAAACTGACAAAAGTGATGAGCATAGTGTATGCACATGCCTCCAATATCTAGGTTCCAAACCCTATTCCTAAAAATGAACATGATGAATGAAATTGAAAATACAAATGTAAATGATCAAAAGTAGAACCCGCAAGACATTAACATTGAAAGTTCTTTTGAGTTGATAGAATTAAAATTGCAAGATGACATTGAATTATTTTTAGAAAATTTTGAATAAAAGCAACTACAAATAAAATGGAGATAGGGGTGAAAAATAGGTTTACAATTGATCATATGAAGCTCATTTTTCTACCAAGATAATGAATCTATTGTTGTCACAAAAATTCTCTAGACCTCTCCTCTCCATCTAATTTTTGATTTGTTGGCTGATCATCCTGAGCAATGTCGACGGGCTGATTTTCATGTGAAGGACTTGCTTCCAACTCGATGATGTGAAAGAGATGTTTAATACATGCCTCATCCTCGGTCTTTAACAAGTTATGCAACAAACAATAACAAGTAAAAACATTAGGTAAGAATGTTACATTCAAATTTGACTTATGAATTAGCTCTTTGAAAGTTTTCTCTAGAATGCCAAATGCATTATCAACCATATATCAGCCCTTTTTTGTTTTTTGTTGCAAAGTAGCTCCAAAATGTTATGTTGTCCATCTTTTTTAAATGGCGTCATGATCCAATTAATAAAGGAATATCCTTTATCACAAAAGAAATATGGAAGAATTTCATCTTTGCATGAACCCCTAGTGATGTCAAACAATCCATGCGATTAAACTTGCTTGTATAACACATACATGCACAATACACATGAATCATCAACATTTCCCAACATAACAACACAAATGTTAGTAAACCATTTTTTGCAATCCACCACTGCTTATGCTACAATGGAGTATCCCCCAAATTTAAAATAGTAGTAATATTTTAGCAAAGGCATAAAAGGTTTAGAAATGAAAAGGTGAGTTCCATCAATTGCACCTTGTATGTTAAGCAAACCACACCATAGTTTGAAATCATTTAGGACTGAGCAAATTTCTACACCCATTGGCCATGAAATCAACTTCTTAAAAACAACATTAACTGCATCAACAAATCCATGTAGGACCAAGGATGTAATAGACTTCCCAATTAGAATAACTCATTATAAATTAAGAAATTACAGCCATGCGCAAGCTTATAAATAACACATGAAACATAAATTTCCACATGGATGGCATTTATGTACTTTGTGTTTTTCTTCATCAATGTAGGCCTCAATTCATCAACAATATGAAAAAGCATGGACTTCAAAATCCTAAAGTTCTCCACCCATCGATCATCCTCATTTCATTGAACAAAAACTTGGAAAATTAGGTTGTGCTTCTCGATTTCACCCAGTAACCCAATTCTTGTGACAGAACACCAAGAGAACATGACATAAAAAAATCATGAATTGAAGCTATAGACAAAAAAATTTGTAGTTTTTAAAGGAATTGAAGGATCCATGGTAAAAGAATCCAAATTTGGAAAGACAACTTGGATTGGAAAGTTGAAATTCTAATCCACAAGTTGGAACAATGCCATACATCCCATGATGAAAATCACACATTCTTGTATTGTATCCTTGACTTATTGTAATGTGAAATGGTACAGGGTTAAAAAAAACTTTTCTGCACAATTTGGATTGTTGTCCTTGCAAAAAAAAACTTCTAAGCAGCTTGGTCCAACTCCTTTGATTACAAAATTTGGATTGATGCCACTATGAAGAAGAAAACTCCAAGTAGTTTGGATCAACTCCTATGATTGGTCTTGCAAAAGAAAAGGAAAAAGACAAGTAGATTTCTTGTTGTGCACAAAAGGAAACAACATGAAAAAATGAACATAAAAAACATCAAGCAAAGGTCTTGACATTAAATGTTGTTGTAAGAAAAGATGAGCAAACACATGACAAAATAAAACAAGAACTATAATAAAAATAAAATAAAATGAAGAATACCATTGTGGAGTTTATGATAAATTATTGGAAATGCTACAACTATAAACAAAGTTTATTAACATAACCTAACTACAAAATACAAAAGAGAACCAAAATGCAAGTTGTGAAGCACATATAACCAATGATGGATGTTGGAGCATGTAGCTTCTTGAAATGCAAAGGGAGAAAAGAAAAGAACATCGAGAAAGCAAAATGTAGAAAGCCAAATATGGAGTAAGTTATTAAGCCCGTTGTTCCACATAATAAAAGGAGAGATTGGTGATGAAATGGAGCCTAAGATAGAGCACATAGAGGAGAAAGTTGGATACAAGTTTGACAAAACAGGTTGTAGAGGGTTCAAGACTGTAGCAATGAAGTATAATTGTAATGAAAAATTGTAGTGCTGAAGAAATGATGCAATAGACCATGTTCAAGAAGAAAGGAAATGGCATTTATGATGTTGCAAAAGATGTCAACATGTGTCATGCTATGGTGCAACCATGTGAAAAAATAAAAGGCTACATATTACCACAAAAAATAGTGATTTCCATGTGTCATTCATGATTTGTTGTTGCTGGCAAAAGATTTGGGAAAAGGTAGAAATTACCTTTATGTGTGAATAGGAGGTGTTGGTGTTAATAGACATCATCATAAAAGGTGTTACTTCTTTTTTTCAAACAACTATTTTGGTGTTATCCACCTTAACCAAAAAGTCCCTAACACCAAGTGTGGTGCCAATTTTAGGACATCATGGAACTGTGGGATGAAGGGGAATTTGATGAATATGTATCTAGATGAAGACTTAATGGAAAAGGGCAAAACATCAAAATGTAAAAGAAACAAAAGAAGAGATGGTTGATGGTGATCTTCTTCTTAGTGGTCATGAGTATTGATGTTTGTTTGTTGTAGGGTTATAATGTATCGGAAATTGATGGTGTTGGGTGGTGTGATTTATTTCATGATGGTTGCAAAAATAGTGGTTTGTTTAGTTTTTCTTGATAAATTTTGGCAATGGTGAAATTCAGTGGAAGTGGTTGTTGGTGGAATTTATGAATGGGAGAAGATGGGAGGATATATAATGAGCCACTTTCTCAAAGCTAAGTATCAAATTTCTTGTTGTAAAAGTGTTTAGATTTGATATACAATATGTAATAAGTGTTGAGATAAAAGAAGAGTAGTCTTTGTGTTCAAATGTTTTTGTTATACTAGATTCCAAAGTTTCTCTGTTGTGCATTAAATTTTTAAGACAACAATGTAGGAAACACAACATAAATAAATAAAATGCATTTGGTGGAGGTGATGAAAGACCTTAGGGGACAAAAAATTGTTGGTTTATATGTAGCATCCAAGTAAGGGGTTAGGAAATGTGATGGGTTGGTCTTTTAGTAGGAACTTGGAGAATTCAAGGGCAATAAAAGATTTAGTTAAATGAGACCTTCGAGGATACAAGTTTTTACATTGCATGAGGGATTCAAAGGAAAATGTGGGTGTAGATGAGTGTCAACGTTCAATAAGATTCCCTCTCAAATTTGCCCAAGTGGAAAAGGTGGGAAATAAGTAGTTTTTTTCAATTTAGGGTGGTTGTTGGATGCCTAATAGAAGACCATGATAACTACCATAAAGAAGTCCAAAGAGATCTAATCCACTAGATCGCCTTATGTGTATGTTGTTGCAAACTACGTTTCTAGCTTAGAACTATGAATATTATTGTATGGCAATAAATTTAAGGGTAGAGGAATGGAGATGGTAAGGTATTCTATTTTTCATGTTTAGATGTTGCAAAATACTAACTATATTTTCATAGATAGAACCATATTAACAACCCTAATTCAATAGGTTGTGTGTGATTATATGGCCCTTTTTTTTTGCTACAAAACATCAGGCCTTAATTTTAGCACTGTAATTTAATCAAAAACATTTGGAAGATCCTTTTGTATATCCATGAACATTTGTTCTCCCAACTTTTTGCCTTAAAATGCAACTTTCAAGGATTGCCCAAGTGAACATACACTAATTTCTATCGATTCAAGGTTTCAACCCCATTATTAAACACCTCACAAAAACATACCAATACACTCTAGTTGTTATTAGAGTGTAAATTTTTTCCATAAAGTCACCCTATTTTCACCCTCTTTTTGGACCTATTTTCACCCCCTATCCCTTCTTTTAATGGTATTTGCAAAGTAAGGAAATTTTATTAAATTTCATTATGAAATGTTAAAATTCAGCATTTAATGCACAAGGTTCACAAGACTAATTATAGTAATTGTACAAGTAGAGCAATGAAAATATATGTAACAACAATGGAGGTGTTTTAAAAAAAGGACAAACAAGATGAAACTCAGTTTACCCCCAAAATTGGTGGAAAAACTAGTTCGTGTCCTAGTTATTTTGTTTTGTAAAATTTTCATTCCCAGTTACCATGCATTTGATGCCCTATTACACCCAAACTAGGCTTTCTCGCCCCCTAATTGACCAACTTTATGGATAATTCTAATGAACCCAATCTTTTACACAAACTACAAATCCCATATTCAAATAGCACAACAACACCCATCCAATGCTTTGGTGAAAGATCCTTAACACATCACCATTATATTTCCCAATCTACTCTCTCCTCTTTTTCTCTCCTCAACAAATGCCATAGTTTTATTTTGTCTTATATTCCTTTATTATTCTCATCATCTCTCACCACATACTTCCTCTTGTTTTCATTAGCACCATTCACAACCAAAGTCATCATTGTAACCTAATGAAATCCAAACTATTCAATTTTCACAATAACTTTCTTGCCATTTAGGCCCAAGACCTTATGCCCATTTGTGGAAAGATGTATTAGGTCCCCCCCCCCCCGCCCCCACATGTAATAATAAATTGGAAAAATCTACACCCACCTTTCACATTTCCCTAAATGAAGAATGAAGGGTCCTTGAGAAAAAATTAAACAAATTTGTCAAATGTGTACAAAAAGATCATGTACCAAAAAAAAATGCACTATGCTTCTCAAAATAGGTGTTTAAAACATGGAATAGTTTGTTCAACTATTACTATTCCATGTCTTTTGACTTCTTATCATGTGTTCAAAATTGTGTAGGTCAAACAATAATGCCAACAACCTACACCTAAAAAACATGTCACTTTTTCAAATTTTAAACAATTTTTGGGACCCTACACTATTTGAGAAAGCAAATGATGGCACAAGAGCTTGTGATGATTTGATTTCAATGTATTTCAAGGATGAGGATCCTCCCCCCAAGGAAAAACACAAGTTTATTAATTTATGCATGGACATGGCAACTTGAGTGAAACTCTAAAAAACATTTGAATTTGTTTGGTAAATTGGATCCAAAACTTAACATGTGTGGAACAAAAACCATGCAATATATGTTAACACCACAACTTCATAGACATATTCATATTTGAAACAAAAGAAATAAATAAACCATAGTTTTTGGAACAAATGGTTCCTCTATTCCTATTCCATGTGTTTTGTGTATGGTAGGTTCCAAGGTGGAAGCATTCTCAAAAGAAGGGGCCTAGGATGAAGTGATAGCCAAGTTGAACCCTAGATTTTGGGAATGTCCTTCAAATGTGGGCTTTTACACATTGTAAAGCACAAGTCAAAAGTTACCATGAACTTTAAAAAATCAAAGATCGTGATGTATAGGTGGGGCAAGGTGTTTACATCTATTCCTTAAAAGTGAGAAAGATCACACATCTATAATTAGCCATGATTTCCATCCCAAGCTCAAGGGATACATATAAAATACTTCCTCTTTTGTAACAAGGATAATCATGAATATAAGTGCCCTCCAAATACACTAAGAAATTAACAATTATTTCTTTTTAAAACTCTAGTGATATGTACTATGCACATGTAATTCTTAAATCATAAAATGAATATCTTTAAATGATTAGGTGTTACCAAGTCAAATGGGCACAATGGAAATATGGTGGGTTCAATTCACCATTAGGCCATGTTAAATGTTTTGTTTCGAAGTTATTATTAAAGTCATACCCAATCCAGCCCTTATTTCATACCTTGTTAATCTTTGATTCATTTTCTCACTCCCAATTTTGTTATTGTTTATAATTTTTAAAAAATATTTGACCAAACATTAAAACTCAACATAAAATTGTTGCTAATGACATTTAATGTGAATGTCAAGATGTATTCACAAGTAGAAGAAACTTATTTAAAAATTTGCTTTGAACATCACAATTTAGACCAAAATTTGTTTAACATTTTGTAGAGGTGCTAAAAGGAGTTTAGTTCTAATTATTGCACCCAAAGAAAATTAATTTACAAATTTAATGTTCACCTAACGTTTCAACTTTGATTAGACCCTTCATGAGCAATTTCAATCCCTATCGGATTACTTTACAAATAAATCTAATAGCTTCTTCCTTTCCACCAAATTTCAAAAATTCTAAATATGATTTTTTTTCCTCATAAGGCCATGCAAAATTCCACTTTTGGAATCTTGCAATTCCCATGAAATTCAGCTTGTAACATGAAATATTAAAAGTTGGATTGTAGGTAGATTTTTTTAACTTGACAAATTGTCATATGTGCTTTATGTGATCTAAATAGCATCTTTCCTTGTTATTGGCTCAAAATCAATGGTTGAAAAATTTAGAAATTTCCATATTAAAACATAACAACCCTAACATTCAAAGATATAGATATAATTTTAATATATTCCCTAAGCTATTTAAGGATACCCTACTTACTTTATTATAAATCCTACCAAAACAATTCTTTGAGAAACACACACATATGAATGACAAAAATGTTCCATATTATTTGGACCTTTTTCCTTATTACGTACCTTGGGGTTTGGACTATGTTTTTGCATGAGTTCCATTGTTATCCAAATATCATCACAAACCTTTGCCCCCAAATTTCAAGTTTTTTTAGTTTGGACCAATGATATTATATTCAAAGAGGTGTGCTCTAAAGGAAATTTGTTTTTCTCTAGGGAATAAAGTCATGTCCCTACTAAAGGTCATGAACGAATTTTGTGGAGCTAGAAATCTTAGGTCACTTTAATGGGTTGCCCAATGATCTGAGCTCCAAGTCATTCCAAAATGTGGGTATTAAAAGATCACCTATTAAGCATGTTTGTCAAAGATATGCCACAATCTAAGATGGGATAGTTGAAGGAAAGGAAGGGAAATCCCTATAAAGGGAACAATAGGTTTGTGAATTTAAACCAAATAATGGTGCAAAATACATGAGGTGCATGCAATGATATTTACGTTAATGATACATAATCAAAACTAGTATATGAGGGATTTTTTGGAATCCTTAGTATGGTTGTCCATGGAACATTTCAAAAATAATTATCTCATTTCAAGCCTAACTATTTTGTTTCTTTCTTAATAACTACTTCTTTTTCTTACTAGCTTTTTTTAGTAACTATCTCCCACCTTTCCTAATAGTTATCTCCATTTCGTAACTACCTCATTATTTTTCCTTATCCACCAACATGGATATGAAAAATATAAATTAACATATGTTGTTTCATGTCCATGATATGTATATTAAATCAAATTTAATTTAACATTGATATAAATAATGATGAATTATTGAAAGCCATATTAAATAATAAGAATAATAATTGATTATCATTAATAGTGTGCAAAAATGTGAAGTTCAATTTAATTAATGTTTTAAATAATTTATTTCAAAATGCCTCATTATTTTGCATATAAAAGTTTCTAGTCCTGGACATAAGATTAAAAACACCATTAAATCAAAATTGCACATAAATGAAATAAAACGAAGCGGATAACAATGGAATAAATCTTCAAATTAAGTGAAATAGAAAATCATTTACCTCATTTTACTTGATTCTAGATATTTAATTCCAAAATAGTTAATATTTTAAACCAATTCAAATTTATTAAATGTTTATATAAGAGTGCATGAAGATTGTCTATTTCTCAGCTTAATGCCCAAGTTAAATAATGTCAAGATGTTGGAGACCCAAGTGAATGGTAAGTCCTTGCCTTAAGGCATAGCCCAATAAATCTATCACCAAACACTTTTGGATCGCATGGGACCTTCATGATGGCTTGCTAATTTTGCAACTTGATCTATTGGTTAGGTTTGAATTGTGCTACATGCTCATTTCATTTGCCTTGTTTGCACATGGACTCTTTTGATTCAATTTGGTTTGTGTTGAATTTTGTTTTGCACTCATTCAAGAAAATTACAATGAAGTTCAAAGTATAGTGCTTCTCTTCATGTTGTCTATGCCAAAGTAGTTATTTTAAAGGCCTAGGGTTTTTGTTTGTTGTTTTCTCGGGAATATTACTAACCATTGGATTCTAGATCCAATGGCTTAACCAAATGCAACATGTAGTTCCAATTTTGGTTACATAGCACATGGAGATCTAACCATTGAATCTCCCCGCACAAGAAATTTCATGGTTGGATTGCACAAAAGTTTTGTTATTCATGTTTGATTACATGCCAAATAAAAGACAAGATTATAAAAGTTCAAAATGGGAAAGTAAAAATTAAAAAAAAACTATTACAATATATGACAAATAGACTCCCCAATTTTGATAATTTTGCAAACTAAATACTGAAAAAATCCCTAGAAAATTTGGCAAAAGATACGACAATTTGGGAATTGGCCAAAACAACCCAAAAATGATTTTGAAACATTTTTATTTGAAGATTAGATAAATAGTTTGATACCCATTCATGATTTTGTACTAGTTGGAACTTTGGCGAATGGCAATGGTCCCACCCATCAAGACACTTTATATTTACCCTATTTGGTTTAAAACATAATTGCACTTCAAATTATATCATTAACTTTGAATATACATGACAATGTATATTCTTTGACATAAGATTAAAAATGCAATTAAACTAAAATTGCATAAGAAAAAAAATAAAATTATGTGTATTTACAATGGAACTAAACTTTTTTTTTGGGAGAGAAGTTTAAATACCAAATCTATGCTTCCCCTTACCTACTACTCTCTCCAAGCTTGAATTCCAAAGTACTTAATATTATAAAGCTAGTTGTAACTTGTAACTTTAAAAGCTACTCCATATAGGCATGCTTGAAGATCACCTATTTTTATCCACAAGGTACAAGCTGCTTTATGATATAATGTTAAGGTGTTGTTTATAGAGACTCAAGTTGAATGTGTAAAAAAATCCTGGCCAAAAGATTTCATGGCCCAGCAAAAACCTCCAAATTTCATCCTCCAATTGAATGTTTGATGACAAGCAAAGCTTGATTTGATTATCCAACTTTGTCTTGTAGTGTTGGTGGAAAGGTGAGGGGACAACATTCATGGTCCACAATAGCCCACCAATGTAAATAGGCCTTATACAACATAGCCTTTCCCCCCCTCCCCCTTTCCACCAATCTTGAGGAGATTAGGTTAGATAAGGTATATCCATTGCAAATTGGGAAATATCAAATCCTCGTTCTTTTTAGGAACAAACTCATAAGTAATACTTATGTGGTGATGTTCTCACTCAGAGAAAAAAAGGTGTTGGAATTGGATTCTTCATCATTTTGGGGGATTTCTTTGACATGACCATTCCTAACCACATAAACCTTAAACCCTAAATCCACTATACCCTAGTAGTACCTTTACCATTTTGGCATTATTTTTTAATTTAATTTAATTTTTTGTTTTGTCGAACTTTTGACAAATTATTTAATATTTGTGCGAAATTTTTAATAAAATTGAAAATTTCAACATTAGGTTTGAACCACATATATTGACACTGAATCAGTTGAATCACCGACTCGTAAGGACACTGCCTAAAATTTCAGAATTGAAAAACCAAATGTCGAAGTTAAAATTTAAAATTTTATTAATTATTCGTCAGTCTATTGTCAAAATGGTAAAGGTACTACCATATATATATATATATATATAAAGTTGAGTGTTCTTATTATTAATTTATCACCTTCACATCTCTTCCAGACTATTCAATTGATCATGATAACCTACCAGATTATTTTTTTCAATTTTCTGATATTTAAAAAAAATTGGGTCTAAAAAAAAAGATCCAAAAAAAAAGAAAATTTTAAACTAGAAAAATAAATTTTCCTGTCTAGAAATTTAGTATAAAAATGACAAAATCTATGGGAAAAAACAAAACACTAGAGAGAGTCCCACCTAATCTGAAAAAGCAATTCTTGTGTCTGGTGTTAGGCCATTCTTTACTTTTATGGAGAACCTTCAATTTTAGTTCTAATGTAGAGGAGATATGGCTTTTTTTTCACTCTCTTTTTTTCTTCCCGTCACTTCCAAAAACCTTCACAATGGCTTCATTTTCAATGTTTTTGATTTTTTCTTTTCTTTTTGACAAAATTTTAGGAATGAAAAAAATGGTCTAGGGTAACTTAAGCCCCTAGGGTGAATGGCATTCCCAAATTGAGAGGCCTAAGACAATGAATGTTATAGTTGAACTCGATTTATGCATTGCTCTTGTTATGTCTCGAACAAGGGCCCATTATTTCAAGAATGCCTCAGTCCAAGGGTGTTGCATGGTGTAAGGCCCCCTTGAGGAAGGCTCACAAAATGCTCAATAAAGACCTAACAACTACATGTGATCCCCCCCCCCCCCCCCCCCCCCCCACCCCCCCCCCCCCACCCCCC
>Ga0116231_10000319_pt1 | contig 77174 bp, 65 predicted proteins | sample S1TSphgellanicum_2_FD_89695 | JGI IMG/M metagenome (GOLD analysis project Ga0116231, IMG submission 89695) | Host-associated microbial communities from peat moss isolated from Minnesota, USA - S1T2_Fd - Sphagnum magellanicum MG | ecosystem: Host-associated > Plants > Peat moss > Unclassified... | reverse complement strand
TTTTATTGCACCATTGGCTTCAGAACCCTTGAAAATGGGGGGGTAGGTCACTTCAAAACCTCAAAAAAAAAACCCAATTTTGGTGGGAACACCCATGTAACCCTAAACCCTAAACCCTAAACCTAAACCCTAAACCCTAAACCCTAAAACCTAAACCCTAAACCCTAAACCCTAAACCTAAACCCTAAAACCCTAAACCCTAAACCCGCTCAGTATATGACCCTGCACTCAAAATCTTCAATGAAATCCATCTACTGGAAGATGCGACGCTCTAAACACCCCCTAAAGAGCTCTGTCCGACGCTGGTTTTCCTTGTCTTTTTGCACACCTTTTTCAGCCTTGCACAGTTCTGCAAGAAACCATGCAGCCTGGTTTTCAATGTTCAAAACAAGTGGAGAACATTCTGGTACTTGCCTGGGTTCGATATCTGTGTCTGGTAGCATTACAGACACAGGTATTGAACCCATTACCTCACCCGCAGAGAAAGCAGTAGCAACCACTGGCAGACATTTAAGCAATAAGAAGGAAAAGTTTATTTTTCTAATTTACCGCAGCACAAAGTCCGAAAGGGCAAAAATTTTAAACCCTGCGGCAGAACAACGCAGCTCTCCGCAGGGCTGCACTGTCAGGCCTGAAACCAGCGCCGGAGAGAGCTCGTTAGGGGGTGTTTAGCGCGTTGCCTGGAAGACTTCTGGGACCCTGAAAAAGTACTTAAGTTTCAAAGACCTGGAACTGCATTTGTCGACTGCTCCCTGTTTATGATTGGCTAGATAGTTTCATTAGTCCAAGTGGGTTGCTATGGGTTGCTATTAGTAGTCTCCCACATACTTGCAGTCATAGTTTCAATTTTTGGGCAGGGTTGGAAAAAAGTTAGTGACTAAAATTTCGATGTACTGAAATATTTTTGCAAGGTCACTTACTAAGGATTGCTGGAGATGCTCTTAGGTCATACGAGGTCTGGTCTTGGCTACCAGTCTCTGACCCTATATACCAGATTAAGAGCATCTCCCCACTGTACACAACTCCTTTATGTTAAAATACAATACTGTTTACTGATCACTATCCCCACCCACAAATGTCATAAAAATCCCTTTAAATTGTCAAAGACCATTTATATCTTTACATATGGACGAGTAATAGTCACTGTCCAAATCCATAGTAGAAAAAAGATTTTAAAGGGGTTAAAATGACCACTGCAAAATGGACATCAATACAGGAGCACAACATCCTGCTCCAAGATTTAATGAAAAGGGATGTTTGCAGGTGTGGGGTGGAGATGCCCTAACACTTGAAATTTCCTTCCCACGCAAATTCTGATTTGCACAGGGAATTCCACTTTGTAGTTCTTCATAGCCCGCTAATTTTTCTTCATCCCCATTTCACTGGATTTTTGAGTTTTTGGATCCATTGGCAGAGTGGCCAGGTATTTCATGCCGAGTGAAGCTCATGAAGGAGGTTCTGTGAGAATTGGGACCTGCCCTCAGCTCTAGCCAGAGGTGAGTCCTTTATTCTTGTAAATTCTCCTCCCAGGGCTTTACCTTGCACATAAAGTAGTACAAGGACAGCTTCAAAACATGTTTGTAGATTAATTAACTAATTTTGAAGACTACTTGTGAAAATTGAATACTTCAGAATGTTGTAAAAGATGAAACCCTTGCAAACACCATTAAACAAAGCACCCACCAAAGGGAGAAGAAAGAACCCCCAAAAAAACCCAAGTGTGAGCCAAAAGAGCAAAACCCAAAGGTTTTGGAAAAGAACAAATTATGCTTCAGAGCAAAAACCAGTAGCAAGAAGCATATCCAAAAGATGCTTTGTTTTTCTTCTGAAACTTTTGTTCTTTGAAAATAATATAATTATTGTTGTAGCTGCCAAGGTGCTATGGTAAACCAACCTGTTTCATGCTTACCAAGTAATAACAACCTGTTTACCCTTACCGACAAATTCACAATTTTTCATTCACCTACCAAGTAACGACAACCAGTTTACCCTTTACCGACAAATTCACAATTATTCACCAAGTAACAACAACCCTTTTACCCTTACCTACAAATTCACAGTTTTTATTTATTACTGTCAGTGTCGATATAATTGGAACTGGTTTAGGGGAAACAGGTATAGGGTCTAATAGTCCTCAACTTGACAATTCCGCACGGAATTGCTCTAAAATGAAATGAGACAGACGGTACTGAATGTGACCGGAGGTGGCGGGGCGGGAAAGACGCGGCAGCTCTTCGAGCGATGGCGACGCTCGCAGCTCGGATCTCGCTTGCGTTGCGTTTGGTGCGTTTCTCTTTTTTGCGCGCAAATTTTGTTGTTGCTCGACTCATTTGCTCGTACATCGGCTTCCCCCAATACGCGCGTCTTGCGTTTCTCGAAGAAGGGGTTGGTGTTCGGTCCTTCGATCCAGTCGCGTTCCGTCGTCGCCTCTTTCTTCTCTCGCCAAAAAAAATGTTTAGGAAAGAAGAGTTTCTCCGGCATTTCTCCCCCGTAAGTTAGCTTTATCTTTTTCCGCCCATGGATTGGCAACGAAGCTCCTTGACTTCTTCAAAGCCCAAAGTGTGAGAAAAGAAAACCTCTTTATTGTGCGTGGGGCTGATTGTCTGTCATTCCACTGAGTAAATCTGTTCTGCACAGATTATTGGATATGCTTGCCTGGAACTGGACTTTGTATTTGTGACTGACACAAATGCCAAAGATGCAAAATTAATAGCGTATTGAAAATCTTTCAGGTACTTCTTTCTTCATACTGAAATTAGACCTGCCTACGAGAAAGTTTGCTAATGCACAACATGCTTCGCTTTTCACAAAATAAGAGTGTTTTTGCACTTGTGAAGCTCAAAAATTCCAATTGCAATAGACTTAGACTTGAGAAACAAGGAACTTCATGATGCTTCTTACTGCAGATGTTCGGGGTTCAGAACTTCACTTCCATGGCTTGGTTTTTCAGGTGTTGCGCTTAGGAGAGATTAGCCAAGGAAGAAGAGAAATTTGAGCGGCGTTTCCAATCCACTTTCCAACTCCAAAGTAAGGTGAAAAAAATTCACATCTTTTAGAGCTTTGGGTGTGACGTGTGTTCCATCATTCCTGGAGGATTTATGTATTGGGTGTGGACCGGACTTGATTGAAAGCATCCAGGAAGAAACACAGAGCAAAACACCTACCTTATTTGCAGAAAATGTTGTCTGAGATCCAGTCCCACAAGTGAAAAGCTCTTTCAGATATTCATTCAAGTTTCTCAATCTTTTTGTTTTGCTGAAACTGTTGCATTACAGGGTGAGAGGCAGATTGAAGCTGGCAGGGTGGCACTCAGCAATATGCTAGGGAGCAAAGGGTACTTCTATGTTCAGTCTGGAATTGCCATCCCACCAAAATTCAGAGTGGGCATATACATCTTCTCTTTCAACCTTTCATACTCTTTCTTCCATTAGCGCTTTGTGCAAAAGCAAAAGACTCTTCAATCACTGCTGCCCTTTCAATATTCACACTGACAGATGCCCTACAAATGAACTTTAGCTTTTTCTGCACATCATGTTTTCCATAATGAAATGATCCTCTGGTGCATGCTTGCTATTCTGTGTGTTGAGCAGGATTCCAAAATAAAAAATGGAGACTATTGGGAATGTTGGCCTACACAGCAGTTCTGAGCTGCTCCTTTTTTCCTCAAGACTTCCTTTGGGATGAGGGGTTCCATCAGCTTTTGATTAGTTGAAAAGAGATGGGTGTGTTTTGGATCTTGATCCAGGCTATGACAAGGAGGAGATTCTCCTCATTGATGATCTTCTTTGTATATTTCTTCTGCAATATGCGCAGTCAAAAGAGTAGTATTATTCTTGCATGGAGATCCCTGTCAGAGCTTGTATAGGTGAGTCAGGTACAGGGTCCAATAGTATGGCCATCAACTTGATGATTATGAAAACGTTCTGTGTGGAATTCATTATGAAGTGAATTTAGGCCTGTTTTGTGTGCAATTTTTGAATATGAGATGGTGGTGGTCTGGATCTTCCTTTGTTTCAATGTGAAGGAGCTTCAGAATCAACTGCCATGGCAGGCAGTGAGGGAAACTGGCAGAAAAGAGTAGGAAAGCGTAAGTCTTGTCAGAGTCTAAAAGAACAAGCTTTTGATTTCTCCAAATCATCTGACCAGCTCTTCAAAGATATTACAGCCCTGTAAGTGGCATTTCTTGCAAAAGGACCACCTGCATGTGCTCTAGGGTTTGATATGGTATCTGGGTGTTTGGAATTTTTTTTGCAAGCTGAGAATCTCCTCAACCTGGAAGCTGAGAACCTCCTCAACCTGGAAGATAAAGAACAAAACTTCTGACCATTTCCTGCTGCTGTGTAGACCCCTTTCTGTTGATGACAGTGGCATTGAAGAAATAATCTTGGCAGAGCTTGTTGTCAGGTATGCAGCTGCAATCTCTTGTCCACTGTGGATGCCAAGTGTTTTGGGGTTCAAAAACACTGAAATCTTATCTTCATCCATGGATTTCTAGAGCTGATTGTACAGTGGAGAACTTCAAAGAGCTTGGAAACCTGATCACAGGATGGCTGATGCTTATATTTATTCTTTTGACTTGTTGATTTTAGTTTAGAGATTTCGCCTTGGCTCCTTTGGAGTAGGTGAGTCAGATGTTTACCAGGATACCCAGAGAGGCCCCCAAAGCTTCATGTTGCTTCAAAGAAAGGGCTGTCAGAAGAGCAGTCTCAATGTCTGCATACTATGCTTGTAGAGCAGGTATCCCACACTTTGATGCACCATTTGTAGTGTTCTGTTATTTTTCCAAGAAAATTGGTGCTAATCCACAGGATCATTTGTCCTGTGAATTTTGTAGGTTGCATCTTTGGTGAGAGAAGGATATGTGATGGTTTTCAACTTGATGAAGGCAGCACAAGAATTTTTATCTGAGTCTAATTTGACCTTTATGTGGGTACTACATGCATGCAGAAGTAATCCAATCACCTGTTGACACTGCATAGTCGTAGGTCCATTGTGTTTTTACAATCTGGGGAGAGTGCTCCTGGACTGCATTCATATTTTATTGCGAGGCAAGTTGAACAACATTGACATATTGAAGTTTGACAAATAACCTAAGGTTGAAACTCCTCAGGGCTCACTGTTGACACCAGCACCAGCAGAGGACAAGACCTGGGGTGAAAGTGGCCCAGTGGCCCCTGCATATGGAGATCTGGGTGAGTCAGGCTATGAAGATTAGGTCTTTTTTGAACTAGGGATGTGGTGAGAGTGATAACCACTAGGACAAAAGTCCTGAGATGGGGGTAGGGCCCACCCACATGTGTGCCTCTGCAAAAATAAATACCTTGCTGGGAGAAGTTCATATTAAGGAGGAGGCTAGTAAAGACCTCCTGGGGAGAGTGGTTTCACTCAGAGGGATGTAGAAGGGGCTAACTGCAAAACAGAAAGCTGGAAAATCCAAATGCCATTCAGTCAGTGAAGTATTACCCATTGCTGAAGAGGTTGAGGAATGGGAGACGAAAGATGCACCATCAGCAAAGAATGCACAATCAAGCTGTGTCACAGAGATGATGCAGCATGTTTGGAGTGGTTTGTTGCAGATGGGGCTTGCTGCAGAGGTAAGCATAGCTACAGAAGACTTTTGCTGCACTTAAGTAATTGGACTGTAGCTCTGAGAATGTTTTAAAATTGTCCATGTGCAAATAAACTGTGTCTATGTACCAGGATGTCCCAATTTTACTGCAGGAGGGGTAATTTCATGTGCAACAAACAGTGCTTCCTGAATGGAGTTCCAATTCACCCAAGGATCTTGAACATATTTCCAGTTCACCTGCAGATTCTGAATAGGATGACAACGAATCAGATTCTTCATCTGAGAATGAAATACCAATGTTGACAGAGCCTCAAAGATGCTATCATGCAGTCTATCCAAAAAGTCCTGGTTTGGGTACAACCTCCTCCTTGCAAGCAAGACCCTTAATGTTTTGATGGTAGACAGTGCAGTGCAGGTGGTAAAGTGTATACAGAGGAAGTATGTTGGGTATTGTCCAGTTTGACAGTTTTGGGATTGAATGACAAAAAGGGGAAGAAGAGTAATGAAGTGAGTATATACCTTGACAATAAGATGCTTCTGATTTGCATGAAAAACTGCAGTTGCATTGCACCTGCTGCATCTTGTGTGTTGACCGAGAGGACTGCTGCCAGATGCATTGCCAGTTTTGGCCACTCAATTACAAAACCTTGGGGTACATTGCTTTTGTTAGCTAAACCCTGAAGAGTTCAAAACTGTCTGATATTCATCTAGAAGTTTCAAGCATACGCGGATTGAGTGGTTACCTCTCTGAGTTTCTCTTAGGATTATCAGACATACTTTTAAGTGCAAAATCTGAGTTTCATGTGGAATTATCAAGCGTATGTACATTTAGTGGCTTGCTTTCTGATTCTCATCATGATTTCTGCAGCTGCCAACATTCAGCCTCCAATTTGATCCTATGTGCATTGTTTCCCTGTGGCTCTTGCCTCAATGGGCAAAGGATTTGCTCACTCATCAACCTGATGTCTTTGATGCAGCCTCCCATCACTCCTTTGCACATCAAGTCCACCCAAAGCGGTTGTGTTTAAGGCACATTAATTTTTTTTCAACAAGACAAAACAAAACAAACTACCTTACTTAAGAAAGGCATAAAGTTTGGAAACATGTCGTGCAGTGATTCTTTTTCCAATTGTGTGATGTAGCCAAAGTGGTGATCATACAGACAAAAAGATGTAGGCACACCCATGAATTAATGAATAGATGAGGTGAATATGCACCCATACTAGGTATAATAAGGTATTGCTGAAACAAGTGGCTCATTGCAGAATGGTTCTGCCCTTTATGGCAAGTTAGCAAGTTCAAAGTTCAATTAATCATGACAGATGATAACACCATGGAACTTGATTATGTAATCTGTACGAAAATTAAATTTGATAATATTCTTTAAAAAACCAAAATAATACACCTAGGTCTCCAGATGTCACTAACAAAGTGGTCCCCATTTCAAGCCAAGATTGTATCCCCAAATCCTACACAAATGCAAAGTCTCTTCCCTCTGGGCAGAACCCAAAAAAGGTTTGTACTTCAGTGTCTACTTAACTATTATTGTACAATTTGCCCCTAGGGTTCACATCCATGGGGCCCCCTAACCTAGCCACAAACATGGGAAACAAAATTATAATTGCACTATAATTTACATCAATTTGAGGTTGTTTGGCATGGAGAAAAGCTTGAGACAATTTTGAGGGATTTGTAATATATGAGCGAGCCCTTTAACTTTTGCATAATTCGTATATAGTTTAGTTCATATGTATGAACTATATGTTGCATGCACAAAATAAAATTTCAAATGATATCTTTTTGGATAGCTTTATTTGATCTTGAAATATCATGAAATTGTTCATCCATTCATTCATCACATTTCATCCACAAATTAAGTTTGGTCCATGAAAGTTCATCCATTAAAATTCATGAATGATATTTCATGGATGCCCATCCATGTATATGGATGAAGTGTAAACGCATGAAATAAAACTTAGAGTGGTTCAATTTTTTTCTTTTTTTTCATAACTATGGGGGTCTTGGGGTCATCTTGTGTAGATGTGCTCTTCCTCCTCCTCCTTATGTAAGTCAAAGGTTGGCGAATCAAGAAGGAACACAAAGGAACACAACAACAACAAGATTTAGAGAAGGACGAGAAGGTGATGAGTCAATTGTTGTAGAATCTTTATTACATGACAAAACAATAGCTCAGAGAAATAATAATTTTGGAAGGTGCTTGTGGTTGTTATATATCTGAGAAAATTGTTTTCCAAGGAGATTTGCATAATTGAATGAAAGAATATGTACACAAAAGAGGAATTATGTAGGATATTTGCAGACCTCAAATAATATACTAATTGTAAATTATAGTTAAACAACAACTTCTAGTTTAGTAGTTTAGCACCGCTTGTATTAATTGGATTGTAATTAGAAAATTGTGAAACTTATGTAGGAAAGACAATAGTTTTAGGAAGTGGCAGCTTTCAAGTTAGGAAGCAATTATTAAAAATTAGGAGACTCTGCATGGATGTATTAATACTAGTTAGTTTTCTATAATCTATATTGTGAAACATTCTCCTTTTCATGCATAAATTTTTTCATGGTATTAGAGTGATACTCTTTGGAGTGCTACATTAATTGAAATTGTGTGCTCCAATACAGAGAGTGATGCACATATTTAGAGACATCTAGCCCGATGTTTGGACTATTGGAAATCAATATTAGATCGGAAAACATTGAGTTTGAACATAGTTAGAGCGTTAGGGATTTTGGTTTTAAGTTTGAACATAGTCAAATAGTTTAGGATCCTAAGAATCTAGCAAGATCAAAAAACTCAATCATTGAAGTTGTTTGAATGGGGAGTTCAGGTGGTGATACTGTGATTTCAGATCAATACAAGCTATTAGGAGTTGCTAACTATAGAGCCTAGAAGTTTAGAATGAAGAACATTATGATGTTGGAGATGCTTTGGCATCTTGTTTTGCTAGATTTTGTAAGAACAATTGTGGAACAAGATGCATCAACCACATCACAACAATAACTTAGGGTGTTGGCGATCATCAATTTGTTGGTGAAAGATGAGGTTATTCCTCATATCTCTCATTTGGATAGTCCTATTACGGTTTGGAACACATTGAAGAATCTTTATGAGTCAACTGGAACTACATGATGACTCATGTTGAGAAACAAGTTTTATAAGTTGAGCATGCAAGATGATTCTAGCATGTTTTGACTTCTTGTTTACTATCAAAGATCTTCTAGTTCAAATTATAAGTGTAGGAGATGTGATCAGAGTTGAAAATGTGGTGTTGATAGTCCTAAACACCTTGTTTATTTCTTACAAGAACTTTGTGCAAGGAGTTTCAACTCAAGAAACACTACCAAGCTTTGATAAGCTAATGTCCAAATTCCTACAAGAGGCACAAAGAAGTGAACTTCGTGGTGATCAAACCACAACCGAAAAAAAATGTTGTTGCTAAAGTTCAAAAATCTTTTGAAGAAAAAAAAAACCGACAAAAGCATAAATTTCAAACGCTTAGGAAATTGCTACAATTGTGGCAAGCCTGATCATTGGCAAACACTTGCTTAAAGCCAAAAAAGTCAACAAAGACCAACAAGGTTTCTAGCTTTAAAAACAAACCAACAAGCGGTCAAATAAAAGGAAAGGAAGAAGTAGCTAAAGTTGATCCAATAGCCAATATGATGGAGGATGAATTGAAAAATAATATGGATTTCTTTGAGGCAATAATGCTTAATCTAGAACCAACAAGTAGCAAGAATTTAGTAGACTGTTGCTGGTATTTTAATTCAGGTGCCACAAAACATGTGTCAAAAGACAAGTTTAGTTTTAAAGGTTTAGAAAATTCTACGAAAGTCCAAAACGTAAAGTCTGCTAGGGGCTAAATGCATGGTGTGTATGGAAAAGGCAACATTGAGCTTTCTTCCACTTTTGGAAAAAAAAAACTATCACTAATGTGCTTTATGTCCCAGATCTCAAGAAAAACTTGTTGACAATAGGGATGATTGCAGATAGAAGAAACATAGTAATGTTTGACTTTGACAAATGCCAAATCATACAAAATCAGAATCCAAATGTCGTTGTTGCCAAAGGGTGTTAGGGATTCGAAAAATGGACTTTACAAGCTAGAAATTCAATTTGTAAAGACATTTGCCTAGATTCTAAAAACATTTGTAACACATGCACATTGGGAAACAAGTGATGTCGACCATCATCAAACCATGTTTTAGCATCGGAGGATGGTGCATCTTCACTACCAAACACTCTACACAATGAACAAAAAAATATAGTAGTTGGTTTACCAAGATTGATGAAGGCAATAGGAGTTTGCATAGGATGCATGATTGGCAAACAATCACAAAAGGTAATTATGCAAAAATCTAAATCAAGAGTTGAGAGTGTTTTGGATTTGATGCACACGGATTTGTGTGGTCCTTTCTCCACTCCATCATTGTCCAGATCAAGGTATTTTGTCACCTTTATTAATGACCTCACTAGAAAAACATGGGTGATATTTTTATAAAAAAAATCTGACACTTTGTTTGCATTCAAAGCTTTCAAAAATGAGGTTAAAAAATAGACATGAAAAGTGATCAAAATCTTTAGATTAGATAACAATGGGAAATACATTAGGTATTGTGAAGAATGTGGAATCAAAAGATAGTTCAATCAAGCACATACACCCTTAGCAAAATGGGGTCTTTGATAGGAAAAACCAGACCATATTTGAGAGGGCCAAAAACATACTATTGGAAAGTGGATTACTTAAGAGCTTGTGGACAGAAGTAGTAAATAGGCAAATTACATTGTGAATTGATCACCGTCATGAATTAATCAAAGTCAAACACCAGAAGAATTGTTTAAAAAAAAAAACCAAATCTACAACATTTGAAGATTTTTGGATGTGCTGCTCATGCCTTGATTTTGAAAACCAATAGGAAAAAGCTTGATTCAAAGTCAAAGCTTTACTAGTTGGTGGGTTACGACATTCATACAAAAGCCTATTGGTTGTTTAATCCAAGAACTAACAAGGTGATTTTTAGTCACGATGTGATATTTGATGAAACATGCATCGGATTAGGATCTGGCAACCTACTTCAATTGCCTACATGTGTTTTGTCTTCAAAACCAAACATTCCAACCAAGGAACTTGGTCATCTAATGTGGCCAACAAACAATTCATGAGATGGTCCAAGCATGTCACCATTATCATCATGAAATCTATACATTGAAAACCATCATCCGATTACAAGGAACAAATCTCCTTCAAACCATGATTTATTTTTGAAAAGGACCGAGTTGGTGGATGGATCCAACAATTAATAATATCTTACCGGCCAACAATCTAAGAGCCCTGATGCATTACAACAAAGATTGATAAAAACAATTAGAATGCCTAGGCGCTTTGATAACTTCATCGTCAAAATTGTTGACCAAGATCATGTTTGGGAAGCAGTTTCATTTTTAGAAATAGCCACAAAAAAAAAATGGCAAATGGCAATGAATGAAGAAATGGATTCCATTTCACATAATCAAACATGGACATAAATCGAGCTACCCCCAAGAAAAAGGCCGATAACAACTAGGTGGGTCTATAAGGTGAAAAACGATTCCATGGGCAAACCTTCAAAATACAAGGCTAGATTACTAGCTAAAGGGAATGAACAGAAGGAAGGTTTAGACTTTTAAGAATCTTTTGCACTTGTGATCAAGTGGAACACAATCAAGACTATGATAGCTCTAGCCACCCACTGTGGTTGGAAAATGTCACAAATGGACGTCAAGATAGTTTTTTTGGAAGGTGACCTCAAGGAAAAAGTCTACATGAAATAACTGGAAGGATTTGAAAAGTCTTGTAATGAACACCTAGTTTGCAAACTCAACAAAGCATTGTATGGGCTTCATCAAGCTCCTCGAGCTTGGTACGAAAAAATTGATAATTTTTTCAAACATTTAAAAATGACTAAAAGTGGAACAAATTCCAACTTGTATTATTGGCATCAAAATGGAACAAATTTTATTGTCATGTTTTATGTTGATGACCTGATCATCATTGGAAACTTTGAAGAAAAGATTGATTGGCTTAAGGAACAACTGGCAAGACAATTCAAGATGACGGACTGGGGGCATCTTGGACATTATCTAGGCATCAACCTTTACTTCACCAAAGAGGGAATGTTTTTGTCCTAAAAACCATATGTAGAATACATGCTTCAAACATTTGGAATGGCAGATTGTAATCCAACCAAAGTGTCGATGGTAGAGAGTACTTGACTTGAAATAGATATGAGTGATTAGAAAGTTGATCCCACCATCTACAAAAGGATGGTAGGTAAGCTGATTTACTTGGTACACACTAGAACGGATATTATTTTTTCTATCTCTGTAGTTAATCATTTCTTAGTCGACCTTCAACTACCTCATCTTAATGCAGTTAAACAAATTTTTAAATATTTGAAAAGTACCATAGATTATGGAATCTTCTACAAGAGGGGAGAAAACATAGAGCTAGAAGCTTTTGTGGATGTTGATTGGGCAAGTGACATAGAACAACAAAGGTCCACAAATGGCTTTATTCTCAAAATTGGAAACTTAGTAGTATCATGGTGTGAGAAAAGACAATCTACAGTGGCTTTGTCTTCAGTCGAAGCAAAATATGGAGCTTTGATGGAAGGAACTAAAGAGGTCATTTGGCTATAGGGACCCCTTGGCGAGCTACAACATGGAAAAATAGGATTGACAACACTTTTTTGTGACAATATTAGCTGTATCAAAATGGCTAAAAATCTAATCTTTCACGCTAGGACCAAACACATAGAATGTCACTATCATTTTGTATGGGAAAAAGTAATGTCAAAAGAAATTGACATTGTACATATTGCAACTAATCAACAACATGCAAACATCTTTACCAAACCATTATGAAGAATGAAATTTGAAGGTTTACATCAAGCAATTGGAATAATTTCAAAATCAGTAGTTGTAGCATGCTCAAAACCTTGATCTTCGGTTTGAGGGAGGGTGTAGGATATCTGCGGACTTCAAATAGTATATTAGTTATAAGTTATAGTTAAACAACAACTTCTAGTTTGTAGTTTAGTAGTTTAGTATTGCTTGTGTTAGTTGAACCGTAATTAGAAAACGATGAAACTTATGTAGGAAAAACAACAATTTAAGTTAAGAAGTGGTAGCTTAAGTTAGGAAGCAACAACTTTCAAGTTAGGAAGTGGTGATTAGGAATTAGGAGACTCTACATTGATGTATCAATACTACTTAATTTTTTGTAATCTATATTGGGAAACATTCTCCCTTTCATGCGTAGAATTCTTCAAGTTGAAGAAGCTAAAAGAAACCCAAAAAGGCAAAGGCTCTAAAAGCTCCAACTCCACCCTCAAAGAAGTCTGAACAAAAAGCAAAGAAAACAACAACTGCAAGCAATGATGCAAACACAGTGGATCCCTTCACACCTCAAGGAGATAAAAAACTATTAGCTTTGGAGATGGCCAAATCTTACAACCTTAAGGCAGTTGAAGCATTGTGAGTGACCTGCAAAATCCACATCACACGTGTGTTTCCATTACTACCAAATTCAATGATGTTTCCTTTGTTTTCTTTACCAATGCTTGTGTTCCTTGGGGTTTTTCTCTTTTTTCTTTTTTTGCAAATGGTATGAATGGTGGGAGAAATCAGGCTTCTTTGTCATTAATCCCAAAATCAAGAATCCACCATTTGTGATGCTACATTTTTGTAGCATTACATCTGAGTGCGATTTTTCTTTGGTTCACAAAATTTCCAAACTACCAAGAAATCACATAAATTGTGATCATTGAAGCATAGCAGTGCATTCCTTCATCCACCAAACTTGGAAACCTACAAACTGACAAAAGACAAACAATTTAAGTGATGTCATTTGGCTCTGCACCTTCTTCACATATTCGTCCAAAATGTTGAAGAGCTTCCTTTCCATGCACATGGGGTCACATCCTCCAAGTATGGCATTCCAAAAGACCACATTTCCAGATGGCATCTTGTTGAACACTCTCCAGGCATACTCCATGCTCCCACATGTTGCATATGTGTCAAACAAGCTACTGCCCAAAAAGCCATTTGAATTGACTCCACTTTGAATGATATGCTCATGAGAACACTTGCCCTCATCAAGTGCAACTATGCTGGCACATGCATTCAACACCCCCAACAAAAGTAACAGAGTCTGGCCAAACACCAAGTCTTTCGGCATTTGTTGAAATAGTTCCAGTGCTTCTGCCCTTGGCCACATTGCACATGTCCCAAAATCATGGCAGACCAAGTGATCACATCTGGAGATGGCATCTTGTTGAACAAACCTTGAAGCTTTTGACGTTGGTGTACTCATGCAATCATATTTGAAAAGGAGAATTCCAACCTTAACATTTCCTTTGTAAGTAACAATTCAATCTTATTAATAAGCCCCTCAATTTGTATCTCCCTGCCATTCTAGCCTAGGTTGAAAATGCTGACAAAATATGTAGGAATAGAAATTATGCTCAGCCAATGAGGCAATGTGACATGCACCCAAGAGGCCCAGTTTTTTCCTTCTTGTGGCAGATGGTGGTGTATTGGGTTTTTTGGTTTTTTTCTGTTCCCAATGTGTTTACACTGTGTTCTCATCAAGTGCCCAAGGGGTTCCTATAAAGTTCTCAATGTGTTCCTCAAGATCTTCCCAAAAGCACCACTAGTTTGTCCCATATGCTTTGCCCAAAGTTGTTATCTTTTCACCTGTAGAGCTAATCCAAAGGGGAGATCCCCCACATCTCTACCTAAAGTGTGAAAACTATTTTTGGGAGCCTCACAAGTATCAATAATTTTTTTGGTGATGGGCAGCCAAAATGGCTCATTACAAAAAAAAAGTTCCCACAATCTAATTACTGTAATACACAAATAAATACTAGAGGTTTCCTATACCCCACACACAACTTCAAACAATGCCAAATGAAATGAACATTGAATAGTTTCAAACTACATAATATCTTCACTTGAATATGGCAAGGTTATTTTGGAACCCAGATAAGAACTAACTACCTAGCTAAAATTGAGTAAAAACAAGTTGAAACGTCCATTCTAACACCGGAATGCAAGAACGAGATGCAGAAAGAGATGATCCATGATTTCCCCAATAACTGGCATTCCTTTCATTTGAATGAGAATTTTCTGGTTGGTCTTTCTGCTGCCTTTCAATTCGATGGGCATTGACAATATTGTCAAAAATGAGCCCATTCATTCGCCATGAACTGACCTTCAATACTACTCTTTTCACACCCACTCTTTCTACTATCATGTAGCATGGAATGGGCCAGGCTGAGCCCATTCCACTAAGTAAGTAGTTGGCATTACTTAATCTGGCATAATCTGCCCACTCAGACCATTACAAAACGTAATCTTCCAGCTTAGACCATATCCTGTAGGTAGGTAGGTCAACAATTCTGGTTCTTAACCTGCCTAGGGAACACGAAGAACAGTCCACACTGGGCTGGAGACTAAATGAGCGAGTGAATACCTAAAACTCGATTTCAGTCCGATCTGCCCAGAATTTTCCAGAACCTCCTTCGGGAGATTGCAGTGCCAGCCACACTGGGGTATCAGCACCTTGATCAACAGTTCTGGGACCGAGGTGGCCGCTAAGGTCTGTGTCCACATGACCAGGGCAGCAGCTGAAGACATTGATGAGCTTTGATTTCCCCCCGGCAGCAGCAAGTCTAGTGTTGTTGTGCAGAACACTCACATAAGCATTGACTGCCATCTTGGAGACAGCGTAGCTGCGATACGGGTATGCATACCCCGCCTTCCTCATGTCGGGCCAATCCCCTTCTTTCCATGTTCCATTTTCCGTTTCCGCCAAGTACGCAGCGACAGACCTGTCCACTAAGTCTTCAGTGATGTGCTCCCGATCGGACAATGCAGTTTTAACCTGATTCTTGTTTCCCAAGTTCTGAATTCATAGATTCAGCACACACACAACAACAAATTATAATTTGTTAATACACGATCAATGAATGCAGTGTGTCGAAGTCCGTTGAAAATAATGTACAAATCAGGATTGATTTTGATTTTTTGGGGTCCGTAGTGATCAATGGTGGGAGCATGATTTTAATTTAAAATCATGATTTCTACTTGTAGGCGCCCAAGCTTGAACGGATGCATGCACATTTGATTGTGCCAAGAATAGTTAAGCCTTACTGCATTTTGGATTGAAGAAATCATCACTGTCTACACATTCCTTTCATAGAAGTACATAGTTCAAGAGATACACATTCCGTCCATAGAATTACATAGTTGAAGAGATATACGTATTGCTTTCATAGAACTACATAGTGTAATTCAAGGACGCTTTGAAGAATACCTCAGGGAGTTTTCAGTTTGGACAAAAGCTTGAATCCTGAAATGCTATGGACCATGGATACACGAGGGCTCAACACAAGTTTACCTTGAGTACACCAGCTCTAGATGACACAACAACAATCCGAGCACCTCCAGGGGTGTTGCGTGCAAGAGGGAGCAAAGCCTTGGTCACATTCTTCACACCGAAATAATTTGTGTTCATAATAGATATTGCATCTTCGAAGTTGGCTCCCATCTCATTGCTCGATGTCGCTGCATTATTGATCTGGAGGAGCAAACGCAAAGCTCAATTAATTAGCCTGTGAGTACAATAGATCTGCATTATCTTTACAATTTTTAACTCTATCTGTACTCAGACAGGGGTTATAGTATTAGGTTCATAAGTGTTTAGGGTTTTTAGGGTATTGAACAGGCTTGTGTGTACGTGTGCAGAAAGAATGTTGTGGCCACTCAAATTGCTGGATTTGGCGGTCTAATTTTATTATTTTAGTTAACCCTAATAGTTAAATGTGTAATAAGATTTTTTAGAGTACCAATGGAATTGCTAGAAAGGGGTCACTTTTTTCAATGTTTAGTAGAAAATGCTTTTGTATGAACACCAAGCCTTTTTTTTCAGACCAATGGGGTTGCTGGATTTCGTGGTTTGAATTTAGTTTTTTTTAGTTATGTTGAGTGAACTAACAGTCAATTTGTACCTGCTATTTTCAGACAGGATTCTAGCACAGTACTTGTGCACTTTGTTTCTTTAGTATAATCATGGTATTATTTAGACTTGGTTCAACTCTCACAAACAATTGAACAGGTTTGAAATGCCAAATTTCTCAAAATTTACAATTCTCAGTCTAGCTGAGCTTTGCTTGGTTTGGACCCTAACTAGTACTACTTCCTACAAAATACTAATACAGTTAGTTTACAGGACGATAATCCTCACAACCAATGTTCGCGCGTTTGGAAAGTTACAGGAGAAGAATTTTAGAATAATATGTTTACCAGAATGTCAATCCCACCGTAAGTCTGGCGCAGCCACTCTGCAAGTTCATGGGCGGACTGTTCGCGGCTAACATCAAGAGCATGGAAAACCACTCGGTCATCAAGCCCTTCGCTTTTCAACGATTCTATAGCTTGTTCTGCACGATTCGCATCGCGAGCGGTAAGTACGACCGTAATGCCCTGTTTGGCTAGCTGGCGTACAATCGCCAAGCCAATTCCCTTGTTTGCGCCGGTCACCACCGCCACCGTATCCTTGGACCACCACTGCCTGAAATTGAACAGTAGTCAGGATCATAGATCGTGACTAAAACAACACATCCAGACTAATTGCAGAAAAACCACGTTTCATTGAAAAGATGAAACGGTTCTGAAACTAGATCCATTCGATGTGGTTTCTTTAATAAAAATTAAAATTCAGCCCCGCGAATGCAGAAGCTCTCGGCTGCAGTTTCGCTTGAAGAGTCCCTGAAGTTTTTAGAGCAATTTTGAAAACCTAATTCGTGAGATCAATTTTTATGCCATTTCATTGATTTTCTCAAAAACCAATTGAGCCGCAACATAAACAAGGAGACAATTGCATGGCCTATTTACCGCTCAACTTCTTGCCCCATATTGTTTTTCAGCTGGATTAATGTCCCTCGCCCTGCTCGCTTTCGGGATCTGCACGACCTCCACAAACCTGGTGTCTTGGATGAAGCTCGCTCGAGCTCTCAACGCCAGCTTCAAAGTTCACAATTATCTCACTTTCTGCAACTTGCTCTGGTGTGATATTCTTTTTGATGCATGTACCTTGATGAAGTAATTTCACTCTTGCGACCTGACGATAACTGAGAGATCTGCTATTCTCTGTCCGGCACCTCTTTGAGAAGTCTGGTATCCATTGCACCTCATTTATACTCAGCAACTACCGGTGAGTATAGAATTTCTCACGAGGTTTCATGTGTCGATTGTAAATTTTGTAGATTCCTGGCGTGTCCTTCAAGCGTCCAAAGGAAGAGCCGTCCTAGAAGATATTTCTGTCAACTTTGTCTCAGGTTTGGAAATGTGAGTTAGGTGTAGAGAGGCTATCTCATGGCACTTGTAAGTTGCAAGGCATCGGGCCTCGTCCTAACTGCAGGGACGGGTAGATACCTACTTTCAGCTGGAATACCCAACCCAACCAACAGCATACGTGTGTGCGCGACCTGCATCTGTAGAAAACGGGGGATAGCTGATCAGGTGCGGTTGACCTGAAGGTCTAAGGAACAGATGCTGTTGGGGCACAGAATGTGTAATCACAGCGGCCTAATGCAAAAAAACCCTAGTAAGGGTATCTTTCCGTCAGCTCGCTGGTGTCACAGTTGCACACGACATCTTCTTTTTCCATTAGCTTGCTGTTGTTACATTATTTGCAGAGGACGTAAGGTGATGACAGCAATGTACTGAAAAGCCATAGGAAGCTGCCCATGGAAAGACGCTAAACACGTAGATATTTCATGAAAAAAAGGGTTTTTAACATCCAACCGAGGATGAAGTACTAATGAATGATAGATGGAGTAATTGAAAGTACCCTCACTTTTGGTCGGTTGCTTTTGGTTCTGGAAAATGTGAACATAATAACAAAAGGGCTCTAGTGAAGGATTTTATTTTTTTTGGTGAAATAGGCATCAGTGTTTTGTTTCTTGTGTTTATGTTTTGCAAGTTTTTGTTAGCAATGGTGTTATTGCTAATTTATGTGACAGACATTTGTTTTGTTGTTACATTCTAATGTGTGGTATGTGAATTTGATTCTTATTCATTGTGGAGTCTTGCCTTTGAAAGAAAATGATAGAAATTGTATGCCCTATAATGTGACAAACAACCCCCCATAATTAAACAATCTTTTTGGATTTGTTGGTTTTGTTTTGTGAAAATGAATTCAATTCACTCTTAAACCAAACAATGTCCTTGGAAAAATTATTTGCATTTTTTCTTGGGTGAAAGCATATTACAATGATCCCTTTGGGGCACTTTTTCATTTATTGATAAATGTATGTTTTGTCTGAATTTCACAAAATGTAGTCCATTTAATCTTGAGTTTAAATTTTCATGTTTTGGTATATTTCTATGTATGCAATATAATAGAACTCGTTGTATCATTTCAAACTACCTTAATATCTAATTTCATTATGATACAAATTAATTTTTTTTTGAAAAATTAAAAAAATAGGTCCATCTCAAAACACTTGTTACATTTTTTTTGCAAGTGATTGTTTGTGAAAATGTCAATTTACCACATACTTATGATATGTATAGTAAAAAAATCATTTATGACATGAAAATTATCAAACTTTTTGAATGGTTCACAAATTTGGTTTAAATTATGTGAAATGACATGTGAAATAACTACTATAAATTTCATGAAAATTAAAAATTATTTTAATTATTTTTTAATGTATTTTTATTTTAAAATATGCTATAACATATATTTTTTCATGCAAATATCCTCCAAGCCACCATAATATAAAGAGAAATTTTTTTAAATATATATTTTTGGATTATGCTTTACAATAATATGCAAAAACATTATGATTTTTTTTTGCATTTTTGACATGGTTTAAGTTCAAAACTATTCACTTGAAAAAACAGTACAATGTGACAACACAAAAGGAATCACCAGTGTGCTTTCACCCTTTTAAACTTTCTCAAAACAAACCCATAGGCAAATGTTCAAAACTTGACTAAAATATTTTTCACCCAATTTATTTTCAACTATATGCATGAAAATGTGTTATTTCTCTCCCATCACTAAACATAAATATATATTAAGATGACTATTTTATTTTTAACAAGGGTAGTTTTTTCTCATGCCCGTAACCACACACAAAAATAACATTCCATTTGAATATCCTAAACCAATAAACACAATTTCTGAAGGCCGACTGTTCAATCATAATACCTTTTTGAACATTGATCCACATGCATGCAACCATTCACCAACTCTAGTCTACACTAGTTTAAGGTTTGCTTACCAAGTGATGTTCAATGGGGAGCATGTTTACCCTACAACTTCTATTGGAAATTCAAACAATTAGAGTGCAAAGGTTGTTCTGATTTGTAAGATTATCATGTTTTCATTCCAAAATTTATCATTGGTTTCATGCTTTTTCATATCATATGTATTATGGACAAGATTTTTCTTCAATTTTATTAGGTAGGTGGGTGGGCAATTATCCACCAGAGGACTTAGCCAAATTTGGTTATAAGTCTGCGAACAACATAGAAATTTTTATGAAACCCCAATATATACTAGCAACATGCAAGGACCTATGGTCTAAACATGACAATTTCTACTTTTGCCCACTCTAAATATGATCATTTTGGGCCATTTTTTGGAAAGAAGACCTTTGAACAAGTCCCAGCCCCTTTTAAAATTTCACCACCTAATAAACACTGATTGTGGAACAAAGTTTTCTGTGAATCTATATTTTCATTAAACCTAATGGTTTTTCCACTAACCAATCCAACTACAATAGCAATATAGCATTCAAATTTTAAATTAATGCTAATCCACAAGAGGAATTAGCCAAATTTGGCTACAGGTCAAAGAGTAATGTACCAATCCAACTACAATAGCAATATAGTATTCAAATTTTTAATTAATGCTCATCTACAAGAGGAATGAGCCAAATTTGGCTATAGGTCAAAGAGGAATGTGAAAAAAAATTCAGTTATCAACAAAATCAGAATCATCGACACTACTACAACCACACAAGTTCATTCTCAGTTAATACAATTCTTTTACCTCATCTTTTCATAAATCATTATTGTAATTAGTTTCATTGAAAAAAAATTTGACTAATCAAGGATTTTAGCTACTCAAATTTGAGTAGGTTTAGGGTCTACCATTACAATTGAACTGATTTGATTCCAAAGGCAATGTCAAAACCTAATTTGCAACAGAAATGAGAGAAAAGATCTCAGAAAACATACACTAGGTGGACTTGGAAGAGATTTGTGACAACATACCCACCAAATCCAGAAACTCCATCATATGATGACTTGAAAGCTTCACCTGCATATGCAGAAGAGATCAAATGAATAAGAAGAATGATACCCAATTCTTATGCTTGCCATGGCAGCGTGTTCAAATAACCCCCTGGAAATTTTTTCCTGCACAAGTTTCTGAATTCAAATCCTCAGAACAGATTTGTTGTTATGGTTGTCATGTTAGTGAGCCATGCAAAACAATGGCAGCACGGTCAACCACACGTGCCACACGCCATATCTCATGCTGCACTGCTGCCCATTGTTGCTTCTTTGCATCCTCATCATCATGCTCATTCCTTTCAGCCCGAGCTAGTGCAAGGGCATTCTGAATGCCTGGAAATGGCGCAGTTCCATAATTATTGTTACTCACAGGTCCATACACCTGCCACAATTGCCACCAACATAGACAAAAGGATCTGAAGATATATTTGCCACAGTGAAACAAACCTTTGGTTCAGTTGTTGATTCTAGCTTAAAATTGGACCCACTTTTCTGTTCTACACATTAAGCAATTCTCAGATCCATGCTCACACATTCATTTCACCCTCCCAAGCACTGAATTGTCTGCAAATATGGGGAATTGCATTTACATGACATGTGAATGATGTAAGTGCATACCAGATGCTTGTACCAAGATTGTCCGATCCCAGTGAGCCCCTTATCATCCAGGAATGCCCGCTCAGCCTGCAGCAAGCGGTCATTTATAAATCTCCTTCCCAGTAGTGCTGAGGGTAAAAATGAGCCCTGAGGTTGCTGTGCTTCTGCATCCTGCCCCTTTGGCACCCATGAACCTCAACTCAGCCAAGCTACAAAATGGGACATATGACAAACCTGTAATTGTCCCCACTGACATAATCATTTCAATGTGTACAACCCAGGGTTGGTCATGTGTATAGGAAGCATTAAGTTCAGATCTAGAAAATTGAAAACTACACCATCATTGCATGAGCACACAGACACCCAGTGCTTTGAAAATGACATGACGACATAGCAATTGCAAATGTCACCTTTGCTTGTTGCTTTATTTGAACAGCTGCTTCTTCCAGTCTTGAGATTGCTGATAAAAGAGGGTTAGCTGACACACCAAGAGCTTTGCATCCAGACAGCTCCATTTGCACTCCCATGGCATATGACTACATAGACCACATAGTAAACAGGTGTACTTTATACTTCATGTCCATTTCAGTATGTGTAACTTTGCTGCCTTGAACTCTTAAGTTACACACTATTGTGGATAACCAAATCCAGTTCAGTTGGTGCACATGATTACACTAAAATTACCTGCAGCACTGTTGCATATTTTACATAGTCAAAAGGCAGCACTGCATCACTAGATAGCCGCATTGCCAATAAACCGAACAACGATGTCACTGCAAGCAAACAGAATATTATCACCTTCAGCTTGACAGAATATCATCACCAAATATCTCCCAGCAAACTACAGTGCTATATACTCACACTGGACAGAGATGACAACCACCTTACACCTAATAATGAAACCCTCAACGTAGGACCAAAGATTAATTCTACTGGAGAGGTTCAAGCTTTCCAACTTCTGCAATTGCTCATTCAGGAAGGAACAGGATTAACATGGAAGGATGGAGTACCAGCAACATGGCGATGAAAGAGTGGGTCTCCAAATGTCTCCATCCAGTGGAAGTTATCATAGGCAGAGTGGTACATTGGATTTTGATCTAGACAATGTATCCCCAATCAACCCCCAATCAAAGAGTGTTACAGGAGCCTTGGTGTTGAGAAGAGGGTACACTGTATCCAACCTCATAACCCTCAAGCTGACAATGTGATCCCTCAATGAAGAATGATCAAAGACAAAAGACTTTGACAAGAGCCTTGACATGACAACAAGGTTCAATGTGCCCAACCTCTTATCCTTAGCCCACAAGTCCTGCCCTAGCTCCAAATAAGTACCACTAATGTCTTTTGGCCTTTAGAGGTATGCCTTCCTTGGAATTGGATCATTTTAAAGTGCCTACCAGACCTTAGAACAATTGCATTTAACTCTACCAACAATGATGCAGCCATTTCTGACAATTCACCAGAAATAGTCAAAAGTTCTTGATCCAACAGGTTTTGGCCCTTACCATCACCAAAATGTAAGTCAAGAGCAGGCACCCCTGCGTGCTGCAGGAAGGCTGCAAAATCTGAATCTCCCCCACCCAACCTATTAATCTGCAACCAAATTACGCAGCAGCATTTAGGCACTAAATATGAGTGCCAATTCTTTGCCCCCTCCGCCTTCCACAACCCACTTCCCTGCTTCAGCATGAACCCAGCAAAAAACAAGAAACTGGTCATGCAATTCAAAATTGGATTGAACACCATCACGCAGGTTGATTTGAATTGAAAGCCCTGAACTTGATGGAGAATGAATCAATTGAGTTTTGAATGCTGCATAGAAGTAAAGCAAAGTCTATACCAAAGGTGCAGAGCCCTTGCCAGAAGCTACCCATTCTTCAAACACAGTGCCATCCACTGAATCAGGATCCTTCACCTGACATCCACAACCTCACCCCTCCCTCAGTATATGGCTAACCCTATTGACTTGCAGAATGTGGTTATACTACTACACTGTCCCAAGGTAATTGTTGCAAGCATCTGTGTACTGCTATGTAAAAGCAAGCAGTCCCAAAACCTGGGTTCTGATAAGAATAGTGAGCAGTAACACATCACCAGCAGAATTGGCAAAGCTGACCTGCTTGGTAACCTCCTGCAGAAGGCCATCAAGTTGTGGTGAAGCTCCAGCAGAGAATCCAGACCCACCCACACCAGTATCTAGATTCAGATATGCAACTGCATTTAGACCCAAAAGGTCAATATTTTGCTCCACCCACTCCGTAGATCCCACCTGCACCCACAGCACCTCATGACTTGCTCCTGTGCTCATCCATTTGTGCACATGATTCAACCTTTGGCTTTCATGCTGTTTGAGCATCAATTATGAGCACAAATTTTCTAAATTTCCTCAAAAAGCATGGCCAGCACTCCAGTTCCACCTCAATCAGATTGGCTGCAAAATACAAAATATGCATATGCTGAGGTTCTTCTGTCCCAACTGTCCAATGTATTAGGACCCACTGCTCACATTTACACGACTATATGTTCAACAGTATTGCAAGGGTTGAGAATTATTTGATTGTTGCAACAGCAAGGAAAACATTTAATCAATATGCTTAACATTACATAGTGCAATATACAATATACACATTGATGACTAAAGGGAGCATAATAATTTAGCCTCAAATCAATGTATGCACAGATCCCAAACTCTTAATATCTGCTCAAACAGGAGAGGCATGTGAGGGAGAAGAACAGTCGACAGACCAGGCCATACTCTTCAGCATCCCAACTGCACAACACAATACTTCTTCTTGGTCTCCACCCCTTCCATACAAGCTCACCCAACCGCTGGGCAACCTGTGCATACCCAAATTCCAACTGTCAGACCAGACCCCATGCTTGCAGACCATATGAAGGAGTTGCCTGGTGCAAAAACCAGTGTGCCCCTCTTGTTATGACCAGGAAGACATGGGTCCAGTCTCAATGGAGACAAGTTATACCAGAAGGATGTAAAACTTGGAACATCTGAGACAAGGCTCTCAATTATGCTGGCTTTAGTATACCTCTCCTTTCTTTTGCCTTCAGCTTTTCAGACACATTGGTTCTCATGTCTCAAGAAAGTCTTGGCTTGATTGTTAGCACTAAGCACACAACAGAAATAATTCAACTAGAGGCACTACTCATCAGCACAAATATGCTCAAATGAGCTACCCGCAGTGACATGTAAGATATCCCTTGAGAAGCTAGACCTCTAGAAGTGATGCTGTTCCACTGTGGGGATCCACAGCACCAAAAACCCAAGCATCACGGTGATTTCCTAATATAATGTACCTGCCCCATATGCATATACAAAATGTCAGCACATGGGAAGCAACTTCACTTATGCATGTCAGCAATAGTTTCTCATTGCAAATGACTGAACACCCAGGCCTCAAAACCCAACATCTTGGCAAATCCTCATTTGTTACATTTCTGTGTTAAGGAATTCCAGAAATCCACTCTTTCCTGCATGCTCATCCTGCAGAAGCTCAACGTGTTACCCAATAATGTAGGCCTTTATCACTAGAATTGCAGCACAATACCTATCAGGCTCCTCTGCTCCTTTTATGATGGCAATCACATTCCGTATTCGCATCACAGTCTGATTCGCCTGAAAAAGCTCATCCAACCCTCATTGGTCAGTCCCTCTCTAAATCAGTGTTACTCAACTTCAAGCCAATCTATGTGGCCATTACTTCCATTCTAAGTACTCTGTGTCAGGAGCATACATTGAAGCCAGTAAAAGTGTGTTTAGGCACTCACCTGCCAGTTGGACGAGTACAAATATTCATAGACAATTGAATAATGAATAGGATCACTACTTGAAATAAATCTCCATGCTTGTGACTAAGAAAGCCAGAAGAAGGTTCAAAATTTCCCAATAAGGATTGAATATGAACACTGCTTGAAATCACAAACATGATGGGAAGGAAATGAGACAGCTAGATGCAAGAATAAGTTCACAAATGTAGCCACTCACACACCATCTTCTCAACCACATTGAACAAAAGTACATAGCAAGGAGACAGCTCACACAAAATGAGAGGTTGAGCACTCCAGGCCCTCGTCCAACCCTGTATTGAGGCAAATCCAGGGCACCATGCCAGTCAGCTGGGGAGACTGGACCACTTAAAGAGGCCAGTATGGGTAGTGCATCCTCAGCCGAAATGGGCAGTGATGGGATGGTAGGAAGCATGGCCTCAGGATCTGAGACTGATATCCTTTCTGCATCGGGAGTGCTAGGCCAGTTAGGAGTGAGAGGGTCACCAACCCCTCTGTATATTGAACCCCTTTGAGTGCCACTGGGAGGCAGCCATTTAGAATCTGGGTAAACTCCTTCAGTGTAGTTAGCTGCATAATCTTGAGGATCTGAGTAGATAATAACAGCAACTGCCCCAGCCTGGGCTGCATTCTCAACAATGTCTCCTCGATAAATTGATCCATACTTTGCAATTACAATTGCATCCTTGACATTTATCCCCAATTCTACCAGCTTCTGGAAATCCTCCACTCTCCCATAATTAGCATACACCACTTCAGCACTCACATTTCCAGAGGGAGCATAACCATGAAATGTTGGCGTCACCTTTGGGTTGCTACTATAGGGATCTCCTTCCACAGGCTTCTCTTTCAGTGAGAGCGTGAGAGGCTCCTTTGTGGGGACACTGAGGATAAGAGAACGGTGTAAAGGATATGAAAGAAGCACATCATAATCTGTGTAATGTGCAGAAAGGCCATACTCCTGGAACCTCTGGAAGACATACTCTGCAGTTGCAAAATCTTCAGGGGTGCCAGCCAGATGTGGCTCCTTGGTGAGATGAAAAAGATGATTCCTAAGACTCGCATTGTTCAGAGATCCGATGAATGCTTGTTGCCAATACTGTTCCTGCAAGAATAACAAATCACCACAAAATTCACTTCTCAACCACACTGCAACAAAGAACTGCAGACTAGAATTTGCTATCGAGATCTGACAGCACTCAATGCTCATGAACATGTCAACAAAGTTCCCACACAAAACTGGGAAGACAGGAAAAAAAAAATGGGTGCTCAGTCTAATTAAGGCAGGCAATTTCAGAATTTGGAAGCTGTTGAGACTCATGAAAGAGAGACACAGAGATAGGTGTGTGGCTGGGGAGAGAGGTACAGTATATCCGCCTGCCCGCGCTGGTATGAGGATGTTGAGCAGCGCAATGGACAGCACCAGGACAACCGCACCGAGCAGTAGAAACTTGGCGCAGATGCGCGACTTCGAAGGGGATTTTGCGGTCGGGCGGCCGTTGAGCAAAAGTGGTGAGTCCCCTGGGTCGAGCTCACGGTCCTTGCTACAAGACAACCATGGAATTGTGGGCAGGATCTGGCAGTGCGCTAACAAATCCTTCACCTCCTTCATTGTCCTCTGTGTTTTCTTTTGCCACTCTGCACTCTCGTGTTGTCAATGCTCAAAATTTGGTGCTTAAAAGCAAAGTACTGGAATGGTCGAAGTCGAAGAACCGCAAAGTGGAGAGATTTGCCCACTGTGAAACTGAATCCACTAGCGCGTACTGCGTTACATTCTCAAACGGAAGAAAATTCGGACGTGGTGAGCAGCAGCTGCAGCAGAACGTGTCGCATGCGGTGAACGCAAAAGACAGGACGCATAACAGAGGGCATGCTCACACGGAATCACGCAACAGCAGGTGCGGGCGCATAAACATGAAGCGAAAACAGGCGATGTGATGGACCAGCACTCGACTGCGTCATCATTGCATATGTGCGACTGTCCTTTCCTTCCCCCAACATCCGCGAACAAGATTCTCTTTCTTTGTCAGCCACAGAGTTTGGATCCAACAAAGAAGAAGATGTCAAAATGTACTACAACAACTCCGGTACAAAATACCAGAATCGGAGTTCAGGCGGGCGGCCGTTACCAAAATCAGACGATCTTCTCCAAATTCTTTACCGGATAAAAAGCGCCGCACAACATGGAGCATCGTCCATTGTTTCCCGCTTCTTTTCAGTCATTCTTCATGTGCGTTCTTTGGATCGAGGAGAAAACTGCAAAAGAGAGTGACGACAAATGAGAAGAAGTTCGAGGGGAGAAAAGAAAGTGTACCTCGATCTCAGGCACAAACAGACAGCATCGAGTGCTCGTTGGGACGGGGACTCTGAGACTCTCTCTTTCTCGAGGTCCCGATACTCATGTGCTCATCACTCTGTTTTTGGAACATCTGCCACCACGCCGACGACGACGAAGATGACGATCAAAACCTGATGTCAGCCACGAAATTCCTGTTGCTCTTCTGACATGAAATCTCAAAAGAAATCTCTGCATCCGATCTCGAGATCTTCGACTCCTAATTGTGTTGCTTACTTAAAGAAAAATAATTCTTTGAATTGTGAAGGCGAAGAAGAAGAAAAAGAAGGAAGTGCTCATCACTCAAAGCAGAACAAAATGTTTGAAGTCTTCGACTCTGAAATTATGTGAAATACTCAAAAATAAAAGAAATCGCTGAATAAGGATATCTTCAGTCCAAACTGTGCATTTCAGTCAAGATTAAGATATCTCCATCTTTGGAAACAACGATGAGGACCAAGTCTTGATGCCAACAACATAATTCCTGGTGCTCTACTCACATGAAATCTCGAAATTTTCAACTCCGAATTTCTTGCAATCTCGAAAGATACCTCAGAATCTTATCTCGAAAGCTTCAACTCCGAATTCGTGAAATCTCTGAATCCGATCTCGAAATCTTCAACTCCGAATTTTGGAAGTTTGTGAGCTCATTCTCGAAATCTTCAGCGCCGAAAGAATTGTTTTGGCTTACTGAAAGAAAAGAAAGGAAGAGAGAGAAAAAAAAAATCTTTGAATTGCTGAAAGGCGAAGACACACACAAGAAAAAAACTCTGAATGGCTTCAACTCCAAACTGTGCTCATCAGTCAAAACCAACAAAATCTTTGAAAAACTTCAAAACCTAAATTTTTTTCAAAACTTGAAAACCAAGAAAATCTCTTTGAAAACTTGAAAACCAAGAAATCTTCGGAAAAGCAGTAAAATCTATGGAAACTTCAAAATCAAGAAATCTTTGAAACCTTAGATTTCAAGTCTCGAATGATGTGCTTGTTAAGGTACTCCAAACAACGAGGAAACTATTAGAAATTTTCCACCCTAATGTGATCATTTTAAATTTTTGTTTAGTTTTAATCTTAAAAATGTTTGAATCTTCAACTTCAATTGTGCTCACTACTTGAAACAAAAGAGAAAGTAGTTTAAATATTTGAAACACAAGAGAATATGTCCTTGAAATCTTCAACCCTAATGTGTTAATTTAGGTTATTTATTAAAATTTTAATAAAGAAATGTTTGAATCTTCAACTCCAAATGTGCTGGTCACTCAAAACAAAAGAGAAAATGATTACTTATTCAACAAAACAGAACATGTCTATGAAATCTTCAACCCTAATATGGTTATTGTGAAAAGAAAAAACCCAAAGAAACCTTTGAATCTTCCAACTCTAAAAATCAATTCACACTTGAAATAATGCAATTGATATTTCGACAATTTTTAACCTCTATTTAAATACAAACTAATTTTTTTTAAGTAACAAATGTGGCATGGCAATGTGATGAATTATAAATTATCATAAGGCTATCAAGGAATGATAACGGAAATGGTAATCTATTTACATTTCGATAATTTTTTCAAAAAATGTACATTCTCATGCAAATAGTAGTTGGTAAGTTGTCAATTTGGAGCCTAGGATGGTACACTACTAATTCATCACCAAGCTTGTGTTGCGCACCCATCCCATGTGCTCTCTCAAAAATCTCTCCTACGTGTTTGAGGTTTATGTTTGAACTTCATGTTGTGCATAATTTCTAGTGATGGATAGTCAATCGATCATAACAACAAAATTCTATAGGATCAAGAAAAGAAAGAGGTAAACGGAAAATATGGTTGAACTTCACTTAGTCAAATGCAATTGGAAGCATCTACATTGCCAAGTGTTGTAATGTTTGGAGAAATTATAATGTTGCGAACAATGTTAAACATTAGAACAAGGGATGCAATGCCAAACATAGGAACAATAAATGCAATGCCACAAATAGCACTCAACATAAATAATAAACCTTCTCAACAACAACAAGGTAATTGGGAGCATTTTGAGATTTTGTCTTTGATTCGATGCAAAACGTTGGAGCATCATGCTCTAAAGGAATTAATCAATATTTGTTTTTACATGGTATTTGCCACATAGATGTCAAGTGGTAATGATTATTTATATAATTAAGTTTAAATCAATTATGCTTAATTTATTTTAATTAAATGAATCTAATTTAGGGTGTAATTTAACTATGAATCAATTCTAGTGTGAATAGGTTCAAGTTAATTTGTGGATTATATATAAAACCCAAATTTTATGATCTCAAATCCCTCTTTGGTGATTTGAGATTCCTATATGTTGCAAATGAGTTGTTTGGATATGGTGTACCATTCGGAGTTTTATTGGTTATGTGATGTATGTGTGACAATAGCAATAGTTGTAAGCACCGATGTGATATCACAACAACATAGAAATGGGATAAGCTTGTTATAAAATTGTAGAAGATCACAAAGATTGATAGTCCCCTACAATGGCAAAATGTGCTAAAGATAAGTGGAATGGATTAAGTTTTGATTATAAGAAAATATTTGATTATCACATAAAAACTAACAATCACACTATATTCTGGGATTTGACAATTAGAGAACACAACTACCACCAACTTTCAAAGCAATTCAACCAAAAGTTTTACTATGCAATTCAAGCATTCCAAGGAGAGAGGATGATAAATGCAATTGGACATGTAAGAAATATTTGCATCAAAGTATCTTGATTCAATTTACACACTACCAAATACAAAATTGGATATAAAAAACTTTATTACACTTCAAACATCTTTAATGCAAAAGCTTTTGGGGAATGATTATGTGTTTAATGAACATGGAAACAAAATTGCTACAAATACAAATGGAATACAAATGTCATACACCTAAATGATTTATGAATCCAGTCAAGATAATTAACACTTTAATTTTGTGAATCTTCTCAACACTCCAACTACACCTATAAGTCATTCAACAACACAAGTAGTTCATGGGAGCAAAGGTGTAAAGTGTAAACGATCAAATGTTTTTTCCCAAATATTTGAAACTTCAAACAAAAACAATAAGGTCATCATTGATGTTATGTAACACATGAATGTCACAAAACTAGAAATTTAAAAACGTCGTAATAAAAGACACCAACAAATAACCAAGTAGCATTTGGCATATTCAAAGGCCAAAAATAGAAAATTACATTAATAACAAACAAGAATTTGATTAATGTTCCAACAAGTATGAGTGTAATAATGTACCATGTTTTTTTGCAAAACAAAATTGATTAAATGCCTTTAGCTATGGAACTATAGTCACATTCTTTAGATGATGCAAATCCAAAATTCAACACAATCCACTTGGATGACGATAGTAATAAATAGCAAAATTGAAAAAATGAAAGGTAATTTAGTGCAAGGTAAATGTAGAAAGTTTCAAACCTTTGAACTTAAACTTCATTCAATTTGATAATGTCCTTGATATATCTTGATTGCATGTGCATTTTAACAAGAAAATACAACTTGATGTTGATCAACACCTTTGAATTTGAAGCATACAATTTTCAAGATAGTATTCAAGTTGATTTTTTTGTGCAATCCCAAACATCACATCGATTTATAGATGTGCCTATTCATTTTTAACATCAACACCTACTCATGGTTTGTCCCCCATCCTTACACCTAGCTAATCATTTTCAACTTCCAATTGGGCCATAAGAGTAATATATTTTCATCCCTACCATTCATGATCAAATTATGTAATCTACATCAAACATATGATAACATCAAGTAAGAAAAGGATATTTAGACTCATCTTGAACAACAATTCCCTAAACATCTTCTTCAAAATCCCAAAAGAGCTTTCCACAATGTCATTTCTACCATGACACAATTACCAATTAAATGAAGTTTTACAAATAATGTGCCAAACATTGATTTGCTTGTGAGGCACCATCAACCAAGGCAAAAGGGGATACCCTTTATCGCCAAGCAAATATGGTTTGATCCCTTCCTATCCATAGTTGATTACAAATTAATTTCCATTAGTGGCCTAACGATACAAAGAAAACAATTGTAGGACTTGGGCATCATTCACTACGCCAAGGATCCCAACATAATTGTCCTGAAACCTCTTATGATGGTCCATTACTACTTATATTTAGAATATGTTGTAACCTTTAGACTTGAAGGAATAGTAATCAACTACAAAAATCTCACCTTTTGGCTTTTGCAAATGGATTTGTGTTGCATTTAGGGTGTCAGAGATTAATGGCAAGCCATAGGATTCTTTGATTATAATTATGACCTTGAATAGATCATTCCTTTTATTCCATCAAATCATTAAAAGGAAATTTCAAATGTATGATTAAGTTTATGACGAGTATTCTAGTCATAAAAGACAAGTGTGAAATCATTAATCATAGTTTAATCATTGTGTAATTTTTTTTCCCTATTACAAATTATAATAATTGATATTATTATAATGTCAATAACAAGATATATTTTTATTTCCATTATTTTTAATTTCATTATTTTTCATCCTATCAATTGTTGACAGACATCACCACCTAAACTAGGCTAAAAACTAGTTTAAGTGGTTAAGTAGACCACTTAATCTACCTAGGTAGGCACCTAACCTAGGTAGTCTAATTAGGTATGGAATATTTGGTTAATATTCCATCATTGAATATTTATAAAAATGTCATTTGTGAAGTTTGATCCTTGGACCCCAAGGATGAAATTGAATTCCTTTATCACCAAGCCACCCCACTTGTTGTGTAAATAATTTAGTGTTTATTTTACTTTGACTTCAAGTAACTTTTTTCTTTTTGAAAGTTGAATGAAACCAAAAAAAATAGTTTTGACTTTCGGATTTTATAGTGACATAGCCAATATAATGAAAGATCTTGATAAATTATTTACAATGATTTATTATGTATGAGAAAATAACTTAGTTGGTTAAAGTGTTGGTATGTCACACCAGAAGTCACAGCTTTTAAATTTCGTTTTTTCCGGTTAAATTTAAATTTAAGAATAAATTATTATAAAATCAGTTTATAAAAAAAATTAAATAAAATAATATATATATAAACTATTAACTCTTTTATCAGTTCATTTTTATTTTTTTTCATCAAATTTTTATTAGTAACCACCTCATCAGGTGAGTAAGGGGTTTCTTGTAAGTTGATCCAAACATGTTACATTACACACAAGTTTTTTTCTTGTTTAGTTTTTGAGTTGTGGTAGATGGAATTTGCATGTAACTTGACCAACCTCTCAAGGTAAGATTAAAATTTTGTATAGTTATAATAATGAAGTTTTTTAATGCTATCAATTTGTGCACCTTGGTATGCAGAGTGCCCATACTTTGTTTTGTGAGCTAGGTAGGATTGTGATATGATAATGATTTATGTTTGACAACATGTTGTTGAACTTCGAACAAAGCTCGTAATTTGAATATCCAAAATCCTAAAAGACCCGGCTGGATATTTACTACCTTGGTTTTGGCTTCCTCCAAACGAAGACCACATTTTTTTAAGAATTTTACAATTGCCAATTTGACTACTTTGGTCTAGAAAGTCAACAAGTTAGCTTCAATGATGACAAAGTTGTCTGTATATCTTTTCATGTAACACTTGGACGTCTATTTGAAAGGGGCTTTTGTGCATTTTAATATCACCACCTTAAGATCGTTAAAGGTGACATTAACTAAGAATGGGGGCATCTTATAATCTTGTAGAGTAGACCTGTCTAAACTTGTAAGGATGGGCGTCTGATTAACATTATACGATGAGGTCAACTACCAAAAAATCAACGGTTGACATTGCCATGTTTTTCATGGTAGGAAAGCCCAGCAGAAACTTCTCATCTATCTTGGGTTTAGGGTTTAGGGTTTAGGGGTTTAGAGTTGTGCAATTGAATAGAGGCCAGCTAAAATCGAACAACATTTTCCACAATAGCTCCATTCCACTTTTGCTTTTATGTTGCTACACAATAGGAGCTTGCTTGTGCTTTGTCAGCACTTGGCAGCCTCCTTTTTGCTTTGGCTAGAAATGCCTTTTAGGAGGAGAAAGCAAGCAAAGCATGTTGTTCATAAAACAAATAATATGTCTTTGCATTTTGGTTGGATTAACATGCTAATAAGAATTTTAAATAATTATAATAATTGAAATGTATTATGGGAACATTTAACAAAACTTGAAATGAATTTAATGAGTATGCACATATTATGTTGAACACACTCCAAACTTTTCCATGTTTCCACATTTTGTATTCATGTCCACCAAATTCCTCTCCCACAAAAACATCTAGCTCCAATCACACAATGTCAACCAATCACAAAAGCATGTTCAATTACTTTGATTCTATGCCATTGCAACTATTTTTGTTGCCACCCATGGCAAGTGTATTTGATATGTGGGGATTAAAAAAATTTCCCTTCAAATCATGTGATTTGATCACATAGAAACCATAATGAAGTACTTTATCTTTTGATTTGCTTCCAAAGATTTCATATGAACATTTTTCAATAAACAAACCACACATATTATGAGAGGAGGAATTGGATAAACAAAGCTCGAGAATAACAACACAAGGAAGTCTACAATTATTGCCATGATTTTAAAGTGTTACCTTTGGTTTTATCTAGTTTATTCTAGGAAGAAGTGTAGTGTGTTGCAAAAATTGTTGATGGTTCATTGTGGATGCACATAGATGTGTAAGAGTAAGTTTTTCTTAGTTGAGCTCCTTCTTTTCCATGGGGGTGGTGAAGTTATTTTTGCTTTTGTGATTTGAAAAAAAATTAGATCTTACACATGGCAATTATTGCATTGATGATGATAACATTTGTTGTTTGGTACAAATATTGGTAATTTTCTCTTTTGATCTTCACAATCAAAGAATATTTAAAGTAGACCTAAATGTAATTTCCTCTCAATCTCCAACCCAAATGCAATTTCTCTCCCACCATCACTTATAATTGTGTTGTGGGATAATTCCAAATTGAACATCATTAATTTTCATTTGCCATGCCCCTAAAACCTTCCAAAACCTCAACACCCTAAAATGATGGTTCGTGTGATGGGAAAACTTATTATCCATGCAACATATTTGGCACCTTAACAAAGGAATGTGGTTGTTCCCATTTTGCAACATTCATCTTGTGTGTAACAAAACATTGTTTTTGTTCAAGGCTTGTGACTTTCTTCAAGCATGTGGGTGTTCCAATGTGGCTTTCTCTAAGCTATTGTTGGTACCCACCAAAAACCCATTAGCACCAATTTGTAGTGAATCAACAATGTATGGCACAACCCTCATCCCCTACCACCTCTTTTTAAACCTCGATATACTTTTCACTTTTGTTTACACATGTTTTTTACACACTACATTCACCACCATTGTAAAAAAACACTTGTAAGAAAAAAAAATGAAAGCAAAAAGCTTCAATAAGAAGCATGAAAGGAAGAACTTGGTGGAAGAACTTGTGATTGGGCTTTGTGATGGCAAAATAACTTAACATGGAACTTAATTCATTCCAAGGCTTGGTGCAAAATTGTGTTTTGTGCCTCCTTCAAGAGGTTTTTAAAAAATTGATGTGTTGGTGAATATGACTTGTGTACTAGGCAAACATGACTTCTAGTGCCATGTTTATTTGATTTTACAAATAATTTTATTATCAATGAAGATGGACAATAATGCATGAACTTTGAATGTTGTGAATGAATTTCATACATAATGGATGAAAAATGGACAAAAATGGATGAATTTCATACATGTTGATGAATGTCATGTAATAAATGAAAATGGAATGGTGATAAATGAATTTCATCCATTATGTATGAAAAAGATGATTGCGGATGAATTTCATACATGTGGATGAACTTCATTTAATAAATGAAAGTTGAACAATGATGGATAAATTTCATCCATAATGGATGAAAAATGAATGTTCATGGATTAATTTCATTTATAAATGATGATGTTGATGATAATTTTCACAAACAATCACATGAACCATGCTAATTAAATTAATCCTAAATGTCAAAGTAATAAATGCTTAATGAATTAATGTGAAATGTCATTTGTGACACATTAAACTTTAAAAAATTATGTCCTTCAATAAATGGTGACATTTTTAATTAGTGAATTACAAACCATTTGCAATGTGTTCATGAATCTTAATCATATATCAACTTGTGAGAGTTGGTGCTACAAAATTCTAAATCATAATTAATTAGATTTAAAATAACCAACACAAATAATATGCCATAACCTTGAATTTTAATATGAGGAGCAAAATCTTGGACTAAAATTGAATAAATGTGCAAAAATTCCAAATTCTTGTTAAAAAATTTGCAGGTTGTTTGCATCTAGCATGTAAATATTCATTTACTACTCGACAACTCTTTAAAATAATTCAAAGCATGAAATTAAAGAATCTCATTGCCTACAAATTTTTTCTTTGCGCCTAGAGACAAGCCTTTGATGCTATCATAACATTTAAATTTTAGTTTATCAAAGTTAATTCCTCAAAACAATTCAAGGATCCCATTTTTATCAATGGAATTTGCCATAATATAATTTAAGCTTTATTTCATCTGTAATCACAAGACTATTCCACAATACCTGAAATACCAAAAAAAAGTTCAATTTTTCTTCAAAGACTTGACATTTTTTATTTTTATTTTGAAAAAGGGAATATTGTGACAAAATATTCCCTTTATTTACTTTTATTTTTCCCATTTTGGCAAAATTTTGCACCAAAAGAAAAGTATGCTGCAGACAGGGTTTCAAAAAATTTCCCATCAACAACACAAGTCTCACATTTCTTTCCATTAAAAGATTTTTTTTGGGTAAAAGAAAAACAAATATTTGCAAAAGAAATGCCTAATGGAAATGCTCCATATACGTATATCATGACATATACGTCGTCTCTCCCGATTTATGTATACGTATTCCCCTTATACTATGTACGTCGGTGCTTCCTACAGCACAGTGGAGCTTCTGTGGGCACGAAGCAACAAACGCTCGTGTTTTTGCAAGCGATTTGCGCTCGTTTTTTTGCATACCATTACATTCTTCGGAGATGTAACGGTGAGTTTCTTTTCCTTTGTTTTGGCGTTCGTCTTTGGAGCTGAAAGGAAGAGGGAGCGGAAGGGATTAGGGATCCAGTGGTTTAGTAGTAGTCCTGATGGAGGATGCTGATGGAGGTCTTAGCTTCGATTTTGAAGGAGGTTTGGAGGTTGCAGCTGCTCCTTTGAATGCTGTGGGTTCTTCTGGAGGAGGTGGGGGAGGAGGAGGAGGCGGAGGAGGAGGAGGAGGTGGTGGTGGTGGTGGTGGTGGTGTTGCAGCTGGGGCGCAGGCTGTGGCCCAGAATGCGAACAACGCTCCTGCAGCGACGGCGCTGGCGGCTCCCAAGAGCACGCAAGGGCGGAAGAATTACCGGCAGACGGTTTGTCGTCATTGGCTGCGCGGGCTGTGTATGAAGGGCGATGCGTGTGGGTTTTTGCATCAGTATGACAAGGCGCGTATGCCAGTGTGTCGGTTTTTTGCCAAGTTCGGCGAGTGTCGGGAGCCTGATTGCATCTACAAGCACACAAATGAGGATATTAAGGAGTGTAATATGTACGTCGCTTCTTTTTTACCGTTTGCATATCTCCCTAACTCTTGTTTTCCCGACACTGTTGTCCTTTTCCTCCCCCACTCTGAGCAGTACTTCAAAGTTTGTTTGTTGAGGGTGTGTTTCTGGTAGTTGGAGTGGGTTTAGGGTTTGCGTGATCCTTATGCTATAGATCCCAGAGATTTCTGTGCTGGATGACGAAGACTTAGCTTTAGCTTCATCGGTGAAGGACCTTTGGAATACTGACTATAACCAGCCTTACAAACTCACATTCCACTTCCAAATATCGCTTGTTTCATTTTGACCTAAATCTGTTTTCGAGGGTTTTGCTATTCCGACTGCTGCTGTCATCATGCTTCTTTTTAGTTGTGGAGTTCCTCTTCGGTCCAATGTTGTGTCCCAAATTCTCATCAATCTGCTGGCCAGCATATTGCTCACTGAAGAACCCCTCCACAAAACAATGAACACATCATAGCATTAATTTAGGGTTTCAGATGTAGTCACCAGATGATTTCAGTTCTTTGTTGTGCATTATTTTGTTCTCCTTCTTCTAGGGGAGGGATCTCTGTTCATCTCTGTTAATGTCAGTTTGCTGGAGCAAAAGGCTCCACCTGCTTACTGTTATGGTGGCCCCAAGTAAACAAGTGCATGTAGAGGTTTTGCAAGTAAATTGCTGAAATCATCTAGGTTTAGCAGAGTCTGCATACTGTCTTCAAGAATCTGTAGTTGTTGCAGCTGTCTGCAAGGATGTGTAGCAGCATGATGCAAGTATGGTCATATTCTTGTGCTAAACCAGGTAAATATGTATATGTGCAGGTATAAGCTGGGATTTTGCCCTAATGGACCTGATTGCCGGTATCGACATCAAAAGCTTCCTGGTCCACCACCATTAGTAGAACAGAATTTACAAAAGTTGCAGCATCGTGTCTATGCTGTTAACAGTAATGCACATCATGGTAAATTTGTGCCCCCTCGTCCTCAGGATGGATCATTGGCTGCAGGAGAAGGAAGTCAGATTGCTGAAGAGGAGGCACAACTGCCACATTCAGTGCATCCAACTGCTCCACAACTGCTACCTGCTCAAATGCCCCCACCTCATGCTGTACCCAATGGGCCTCCAAACCCACCTACATTTGTGTCAGCTGCAACTCCCCTGCCTACTGGCTTTTGTAGGTAGGTTAGTTGCATATTTCAGGACATATCTTCTAAGTTTCTATAAAATCAAATCTTAACAAACAAAAGAGTTCTGTTTAGTACTGCTGGCTTTGGAGTCTTCTATCTGATTATTTCACTGGGCATCTTAATCCTAAGTAAATGGTTTTCAAAACCCTCTTTCTCCTCAAAAATTCATCCTCTGAAAGTTCCCTGTCTTCTTTCTCTCTTTTTTCTTCCTCTTTTCTTGTTTGGGTATTTTCTGGGAGCTGATGAAGTCACTGGGGATGTTACGGCAGCTTGTCAATACCATACATTTTTTTGGGAAAATGGCAGATGTTTTTCCATTTCTCCAAGTTTAGATTGAACATTTGCAAAATTCAGGATTTGTAATAAATGCACTTTTGCAGGTACTTCATAGTGAAGAGTAACAACAGGGAGAATCTGGAGCTATCTGTAGAGCGGGGATTGTGGGCTACACATCGCAACAATGAGGCCAAACTGAATGAGGCTTTTGATACATGTGACCATGTGATCCTTGTATTTTCGGTCAATGAAACACGTCACTTCCAGGTAGCCAAATGCTTTCCTTGTAACTTTAGAAACTCTCTGGTTTTGCAAACATAGGGTGAAGAGGCCACTTCCCTCTAGAGTTGAAGTACGAATGCTGAGGACTCGCATTTGTGGGGATACAGAATGTGCGCTCGAGTTTTCCAAGTGACGGCATTGTTTCCAGCTTGGTGATGTGCAGGTAGAGAAGGATAAGTTTGTTTCAGGATGCAAGTTCTCACTTTGTTGTGCTTCCACCATTTGTGTGGGTCAGTAGGCACTTGACTCTTGTAGTCAGTTTTCAATGTCTGGGTCTCTCATATATCTGGGTTTTTCATGAGGGTACTGGGATACTGTGGGCTGTAGGGCTGTGCAAGAATGATGTCAAAGATTGGAGGGGTTATTGGGGGTGGAGGATGGAAGTATGCTCATGGTACTGCACATTATGGCCGCAACTTTAATCTGAGGTGGCTGAAGGTGAGGCTTAATCCCTTTGCCTGCTATTCTGCTGCTGATTCTCTCTAAGTAACTATGTCCAGTCTGTTTGATTCAATGTGGTACTTCTGCTTCAAGTCATATAGGGCTCAATTGACCAGAGAAAGAATGCTTCCTTGGTCTTAAGTCCTTCAAGAGGCTGCTCAAGAGTCTTCTGGGGCAGGTGGGAGTAAGATGGTGTTCTCTGTTCTTTTGTTCTTGTGAGGACAACATACATTCCAGGCACTATTAATATGTCTGATATGGCGAGTGAATCTGTCATTGAACAATCAGACATCATTGCACTTGGGATCTTTCGAAGGTTCCTGTGTTGAAAAGGAGTTTCCTGTGGTTATATCATGCATAAACTTTCCTTCTTTTAGAGGTGAGGTACTACTGGGGAGATATGTTCCAACCCCGGACATAAGTGAGGTAGCCAAGGAGTCTCCTTACCTCAGAGTAGTGATTTGGCAGGTGTCCTTGTGTGTGGGGACTTTTGAATGTCTACCAGTCCTGTACTGTCCTGATATGTGACATAGTCCAGTGCCTGCAGACATCACTGTTTTGGTCTTATGGGGGAAACATGACATGGTGTTGCAGTTGTGTGAACTCTCATTCAACAAAACTCGGCACTTGCGGAATGCCTACAATGAAAATCTCCCTGTGAAGGTTTTTTTGCAACCTTTAATTTTGATTTGATACATGATGTTTGTGGATGGTAAAATTGCAGGAGTACCTTTGAGTGTAGTGTACTAGATTGTGCATGTTTTTTGACTCTCAGGTTCAGTAGTTATTTCTCACAATATTCTTTTGGTTTATAGAGCAAGAGTCTTTTCTCTATAAAACCAAAGACCACCTTTCTACCAGATGATGGAGAGAATCTACAGAAAGCAAGTGTGTTTTCTGCAACCTACATTTGCTCACAAAATCTTCTTGCTATGTCTTCAGATTAGTAGGGATTGTCAGGAGTTAGAGCCAAGTGTGGGAGAGCAACTGGCATCATTGTTGTATGGGGAGCCTGACAGTGAACTTCAGGTAATGCCTCGTGATGTGAACCTTGATTGAATCTTTACATTCTTTGCTTGAGGAAGCTTTTCATGTCATAGATTATTGCAAATGTTGATGTATGTTCAAGGCTGAGATCTAGAGTTGCCAACAGTTTTAACATAAGGCTCTTGAGTTACGGCTATCTGGAGATGCTGATAGAGATGGAGGACACCTGGTTTGGAGACTTGGTGTGAAAGGGAAGATTTCTGGCTTCAGGCTGGCAATATGCATCTTAGTAGAAGGAAAGTGGCTTTGGGGATGAAAACGGGAGTGTTTTTCTAACTGATTTGGGTTGTGGGTATATTGTGGCATGTCAGGCTGTTGCTAAGGAGGCAGAGAAAAAGCGGGAAGAAGAGAGAGCAAGGGGGGGCCAGGAGACTGAGCATGATGCAGCAGATATCATCCCATTTGAGGATAACGATGAGGAGGAGCTTGATGATGATGACAGTGAAGAAGATGAGGGTACTAGTCAGTCCACGTCACCAGCACCATTTATGCAAGCGGGCCGTGTCCGGCCACCAGTAGGAATGGGAAGAGGAGGTGGTGCATGGCCTCCCTATAGACCCAATGGACCTAATTTTGATGGCCTGGGCAGGGGAGGAAGGGGAATGATGGGAGGGGCTGGTCCAGGGGGCAGAGGTTTACCTTTCCATCCTGAGATGGGTGGTGGAGGTGAGGGCTTTGGCATGGGCTTTGATAGGTTTCCGATGGGTGGCCCTGCAGATGTTTTTATAGGTCCTGGTGATGCATTTGGGGGTCCTCCTCCAGGACCTGGTCGGGGTTTTCCTCCTTTTGGGCACCCTGGAGGACTTGGACCTGGATTTGGAGGTCCTGAATTTCCAAATTTTGGACCCATGGATGGCCCAGGAATGGGAATGGGCTTTGCAAGACCGCCTCCCCCCAATGGCATGATGATGGGACCAAATGGTCCTGGCATGTTAGGACCTCCACAAGGGATGCTTGGGGGAGCACCAATGATGGGAGCAGTGGGTCGTCCTCCACATTTCATGGGATCAGGCCCAGGCATAGCAGGACCAGGGCCAATGGGAAGGGGTCCAACAAGACCCATGGGCATGCCATTTCGACCTCCATTTGGTCCTGGAAGGGGGGGAGGGCGAGGAGCTCAAGGAGAACAGCCGCAGAAGAGGAGAAGAACAGATCGCAGTGGTGGTGTTACCAAACAAGGAGGTGGAGGTAAAGGGCGTCAAAATCTTCCTGCAGCTGCATATGATGAAGGTGCACAGGTAGAGACCACTGGGGGGGTCCAAAGGCAGCAAATGCCTGGCTCTGGTGGTCCTCAGGATGAAGCTGAGAGTGAGAGTGAGGATGAAGCTCCCCGGAGATCAAGGCATGGACAACCAAAGAAGAGACGGCGAGAATTTGACAACGAGGAGGGAGGCATGAACGGTGAACAGATGTGGGAGCAGCATGGGTCGGTGCAGTGGGATTCACCTTCAGTGGGTAGAGAGGAACCTGATGATGCAGGGTTTTAGAGCCTTCTTTTCCTCATTCTTTTTGCTCTCATCATTTCACACTTTCTGCGGTCTGCTGTACAGCATCTTGTTGAGTCAGTAGGAAGTTCCTCTCATGTCTAGTATATGAGTTGCTCAAATTGCACGATAAAAACAGCCACTTTAGGATGTCCTTTTAAATCTGCTCTGTACTTAAGGTGTGCCTGGTCTCCAGCAGAACACTCACAAAAGATGAGATTCATTCTACAGGAGAATGAATCAGTGTATTTAGATGAGCACAGAATGGAAGAGGAAGAACCTGAAGTTGAAGAGAACAAAGATGGCAGGTGTGATGGGTTTCCCTTGTGGCAATCATCTTGAACATGTTTGATTTCCCGGGTTGATTTTAGAATGAAGAGGAGATGCCCCGCCAAATATTGTGATGGATGTTGCATCTTCCTAACTCTGTCCAAGAATCAAAGAACAACTATGTTTTCATATTGTACCATGCTTTAGCTTGCAATTCAAACTTCAAGAATTCTCATGCACCATCGATTTTGCTGTAACGAGTGTAAAAGCCAGCCAGGTTCAAAAGAGATTTGCCAATTGCTGCCAACTCTTGAAGAATCTGGTGATGGGTGACAGTTGATTTTGAAACTGTTGGTATAATCTTTCCCTCTGAGAAAAGTTCTCATCACATTGCTGTGCTGGGCACAATCAAGGATTGAAAGAAAGAGTGGTTTCCTGACATCATCAATACTGTGTGATGAGTCTCTTGATTCGATGCTGCAGGGAATCTAGAGTCAAGGATACTTAAAGGTGAGATCTGAATGCTGAAAATGACGAATCACAGATCAAAGAAAGTCGTTGTTCCAAATTAGAAATGAAGAGTTAAGGAATCTGAAAGACACTAGAATCAAAATGTTGAAGACGAGAAATTCACAGATCAAGAGAGTCATTGTTCCAGAGAAGAATCCAGAGTTAAGGGAGAGAGAGAGGAGATTTGAACGCTTATAGGAAAGCTGACGGTTACGAGATAGTCAAAGCGATTTGCTGCTACAGTTGCTTGCGCGACTTCCGCGTCGGAGATGGTTCTGATTAGGGTTTGAGGAGGGAGGAGCTTCACACTGCAATGTGTGCATGTTTCTTTTCACAAAACGGTTTGTTTGTTGTCTCCTCCTTCCCTCTATCTTTTGTTTTGTTTTCCTTCGAGAGGGGAGTGAAGGTGGTTTCGCGATGGCGGCGGCGGAGGAGGAGGTGAAAACACTGTTCGTGTCCGGTTTGCCTGACGACATCAAGGAGCGCGAAATTCACAACCTGTTTCGCATTTACGATGGCTACGAAACCTGTCAACTCAAGTATTCCGGGCGAGGATTTCAGGTAAGCTTTGCAAATTTCTGAGAAAAAAGGTGTACGCCACACCAGGCGCATGGTATTATGTCGTCATTTTGTGAGAGTTTGCAACACAAAAGAAGAAGCGAAGAAGAAGAAGAAGAAGCAGCAGCAGCCGCTTTGTATCTACACAGAATGTCACTAGAGCTTATGTGACTTAAGATCTCTTGTTTGATTCTGGAAATTCTTGTGGCAGATTGTAGCTTTTGCAGTCTTCACAGATCAAGCATCAGCACTGAAGGCAAAGGAGGCTCTCAATGTATGGAATCCTGGCAGACTTCTTCTTCATCTCTCCTGTTCTTGTGACTTTGGCATCTGTCTCGCAATCAAAAGAGATATCTGATTTCCATGGAATTGAGTTTGTTGGCATTCATTCATTGCCATGTGGAATGTAGAGAAAACTGATTCTTGTTTGAAGAACTTATGCTTTGTTGTAGCAGCACTTGGAACACTTTTTTTTTCCCTCCATTCAAAGAGTTTTACATTCACAACTTTTGTAGTATTTTGCTATTTGCAATCATTGTGCAGCAATCATTGATGTTGAAGGGTTCCTTCTACATGTGGCTTCTTCAGGGGTTTACATTTGATCCACAGTCAGGCTCAACACTTCATATTGAACTTGCGCGTGCTAACTCCCGAACCAAGCGCTCACGTTCAGGTTGATTTTCACATAAAAATTTGGAAAGGAGCTTCTAATGTAGCATTGTGTAACCCAGTGTGTTCTTTTGAACTATGGGAAGCTTTTTTCTTATTCCAGATGTGAAGTTGCAGAGGATGCAGGGCCAGGGGCTGCGGAGAAGAAATTCAGAGGGCCCATTGGTGTGCCCGGTGTGCCATACCCTGATGCAGGTTTGTCTTTCTTTTTGTGTTCCTGTTGACCTCTGTGGCTCCCTTTAAGTTGTTAGAATCACTTGTGTGTAACCTATTGATAGATGTAACTTCTGTGAGATGCTATCTCCTGAAATCATTTGTGTTTTTGCTTCTCCCTTCTTAATCATATAGCCACTCCCTCAGAGCTTCTCTGACTTTCAACTGAGAGTTATTCTTTTGATTGCTGTGTTCTGCAGTCTTGGACTTTTTTCTGGGTGATGTTTTACCACTAGCTCTAATCTTGGCCCCTAAGGCCTAAGTATTTGGAAACAAAGTTGGTCATTCCCTTATTTCAGCTTCAAATTGGAGCTTAAGAGTCCCCTTATGATGTTTGGAGTGCATTGATTGAGTGTACATTTGTGTGCTCCTGCATCCACATACTGATGAGCTTGTGTGCTCAAGGACTTTGTTGGTTGTATGCATGTGATCACATTCACGCAGACCAAAAAGAGGTGTACGTCCACAGCCTTGTTGTAACATACTAAGCCCATAAGGAGAACAGCGGCATCAACATAAGCTACAGCAGGATCATAAGAAGCTGTCTGTCTGTTTTTTACTAGTTTTGTCAGTTTGATCTGGGTCAAGTTTGATTCTGGTGCACAGTCACACTCACAGTGAGGTTAAGTAGGAGAGCTCACGTGGCACGTTTTTTTTGGGTCCGCACTCACAGGGGTTGGCGGCACTTTGCACATGCCTGGGATGGTGCACCCCTCCGTATACAACGACATGCCTGGATTCCCCCCTGCACCGAGGTCATTATACACACATGCACTAGGCTAGTTATTGTCACTTCCAGGAGGCTCAACTCTGGTTTAGGCACATTACTGGGTCTTTTCCACAGTTGAACACCAATTTATTTTTACCAAAGGATAAAGATTTAGGCTTGAATCAGGCTCTGAGCACAAGGACAGTATTTTTATTACTGTGGGTCTGTGTTTTCTTTTATTGTGTCAGTGTCCTTATACATTTGGGTCAGTTACTCCTTTTAATTCTAGTTTCATATTCTGCAAAATTGTAAGATAGTCTAACTCACAGGAGCAAGCACTGGCCAGGGTAACCTTGTCTAGACTGATGTTGTGAAGGGATTATGTCATTGATAAACTTGTTTTGAAGAAAAATGGGAACATATGACCATGTGCTTGAATGTGCATGTGCATTGAGAAACATGTGTTGAGAGGGTCCTGTCACTAATCCCTTGGCTCCTATAGTGGTAGGTAGTGTTTGATTACAGTTGTGTGGAGACTTGTTTACTTTCCTTTCTGTGGTGTCACTAGTCCTGGTTTGTCAACCTGTTTTTATCCACTGCTCATTACTTTAATAGTGATGAATAAAAAAACTGCACTCCATGCTAGAGCAAAATCTATGAGTGGCTCTACTTATGGTAGAAAAGGGCTTTCTTAAGGTTTTGTCATTTATAGCATGTTTCAGGAATTGGACATGGCTCCTGTTCTATGCTTGCAGCCTAAATTCATGTCCTTTTCTCAAGGAGGATGAGCCATGTTCACCAAAACGGTGTTTGAGTGGAAAGTTACCTCTAGATCAGGGCTGTTCATGGGATTCATCTTTGCAGACTTGATTCTGTAAATGGATTCTCCAGTGAAAAGGGAAGTTATTAGCAACTTGGCTGAAGCAGTCTGCTAGCTGGTTATGTGGTACCTGTGTGTGCATAAGCTTTTTGGGGATGAATCTGACCAACATGTAACAACTCTTAAGGAGTGTCCATGGGTTTAGCAAAAACCTGGGATATTGATAATTGTTCATAGGGTGTCCTCTCCATTCTTTAACTCCTCTAAATGTTTCTGGTATGTGTTGAATTTCCTAATGGTACCAAGGAAATGGTGGGTTGGATTTTTGCAGTGGTGGCATCATGGCTCCACCTCTGTACAATGCTGTCCCAGATGGTATTCCTGGCCTCATGATGGTATGATTCTACACTCAGCTTCTTTCTATTCAAGTTTGGCAAAGGTGTGAAATGAGGACAAAATGCCAAAGAAAGATGAACCGATATTCACTGCTGGGAAGATTAATTAGTAAAGAGTTTGAAAGGAAGCAAAAGGGTGGGATTTACCATTTCTGTCCACAGTTTGACTTGGAAATGTGGTACTGGAATGCTGTTATTCTGCATTGTTTGAATACTTGACTGAAACTTGTTGACTCTTCTCCATGGAACCTCTTTCAGATACCACCTCCTCCAGCACCTGGGAGCAATCCTCCCTGCTCCACTCTATTTGTTGCCAATCTGGGGCCTACATGTACTGAAGAAGAGCTCACACAAGCACTTTCTAGGTTGATCTTTTCTAACCTCATGCTGCAAAATGCTGTTTTCTTGAATGGTTGCTAGATGGATAATTGAGCAATTTCTCAGATAATCACTGCATTCTTTAAGTTTCCACCAGGTCTTTTTCTTGATTAGGTGTTTGTTCTTGTTCAAGTGTTGTGAGTTTTGGTCCAATATGTCCTTCCTATTAGGGTCGTTATGGCAATGGTTCATACTTAGATTGTCATTTGTGAAAAGTGGTAAGTCCCATCACACTACCACATGACTAGAATTCTTGTCTTTGAGAAGTTGCCATCTTCTCAAGGTGTTTTGGGCTGCATGTGAACAAGCTTTTTCTCTCCAGGTATCCTGGATTTCAAAAAATGAAGTATCAGATCAAGAGTGGACTACCAGTGGCCTTTGTAGAGTTTAAGGTAAGTGGTCATTGTGGATTTTTTAATGAAGTTTGGTCAACAGAGTATTATGAGCCATATGACCATCAAAGGGTAATTTGCTTACAGGACAAGGTAGAAAGGGTCTGTGTGCCACTGTATTCTTTTTCACTTTGTTAGATGAAGAGTGACCTCAGTTTGGATGTATTGTGAAGAAGTTCATATTAGTGGCAGGCTTGTGGTGGTGTTGCAGGATGTATTATGCTCAACTAAAGCACTCTCAGAACTTCAAAACTTTAACCTGCCATCTTGTGACAGGGGTGGAATGCGCCTGGAGTATCCTTTTTTCCAGTCCTTCTCAGCTTATACTTCTAGCTCTTTGTTCTTTTCTAAGTTCAACCTTGGGACATTAATTCTTATGTTCTGATTGTTGCTGATGGATTTACTTGTGTTCTAGAAAAGAGTACTGCACTCATAACATTGATTGTTGTTGTGGCCATAGACCTGGAGAGAGACAGAGACAGAGAGGGAAAAATCACCTTGAAGACTAGTAGTGCATCCTTCACATTCACATAATAAGAGCAGAAAGAGATCAATGTGGGTTGTATGTTATCTTGACCAGGCAATAGATATGCAAAGGCGAAGATGGGCCAGCCAAGAACAGTACGATCTACCCATGTCTAGGTTCCAATGCTTACCCAGTCTATTCACATATTGGAAGGCATCAGCAACAGAAGGCTTTTTAACAGTCTTGAGTACATGATGTGCCTCCTATTTTGAGAGTGGACTAGTGGACAGATGGTACATCAAAATTATGGAAATTCTATACTAGGGACAATTTTAGCAAAGGTGTTTCAGGATGCAAGAGACAATTTTATGTGTAGCTTTTAAGATTTCTGCAGAGATCTTAGTAGTTGCTAGAGTCAATAATTGAACTGTTTCCTGGTTTGATGTTAAACCAGAGACCTGCTGTTAAAGAAAAAAGAAATTCACTTAATAGTAGAGACAGTCTGGAAAATTGTTTTGGGCTGCATTTGTTGTACTTACTCATGTTCTGGGTTTGTGTACAGTAGCCAGAAGCGAAGGGTATCTCGTATCTCTTCTTCACCCATTATAGGTTTTTCAGAGTTCTGTGATGAAGTTAGAAACTCACATGTTAGAGAATTTCTGTACAAAGTTGATATTAAACTTTGAATTTGGACTATATTATTGTCCTTTGTCACACCACATATTCAGTCTATCTGGTTTGACAGGCAGGAGCTATGTGGGTGTTGGGGGATTAACAATTTGCATTCAACTGATTGTTGTTTCTGTGCAATTGCATGTATGTGGACATACCAGGCCAATCAGAAAGCAGGTGTGAATCACATGAAGGTAAAAATCATGAAACAAATCATATAATCCAATGATTGTAGTTTGACATATCACTCAAGCAATTTGTGAGTGAAAAATATAATGTCTTGAAGCCTTGCAAATTTCATAAGTAACTACTTGTTCTTTTTTTCTTTTTAGTTCTTTTTTCTTTTCTTTATTTCTTTATTTCTTTTGCATTTCTTTTCATATATATTTTCTTTTTATTTAAAAATTTCTACTATTATCTTTAACACCAAGATTGTAAATGAAAAAAAATTCAAAAAATTGCAAATTTTATTATTCCCAAAAAAATTTGATAGAATCAAAACAAAGTTTGGCAATCCACCAATGGCATGGTAAAAATCCAATTCAACATGAAAACCACCACAGGCATCAATAATTGGACTTGCTAAAATTCAAATCAAATCAAATATGTATCTCTAAATTGATTGATTGCAAAAGCTCAAAACAAGATCAAAGCTCAAATCAAGTATGTATTTTTAAATTGAGGGATTGCTAAAGTTCAAATCAAGCTCAAATTAAATTTGTAAAAGTCAGGAACATCATCATCAATCATTATGTTTTGTCTATTGCATTTATTGCCATCCTAGGAATAAGTTTTGGATCAACCACATATGACTAAGAATGTGCTTAAAAGACATGTTAACATTGAAAACTTTGAGTGGTTTTCAACCATGAATAACTTCCAAGTGTTGATTGTGCTTAGTAAGTTCAAAATCACATCATTGATTTTAGAATTCATCACCATCACCAAGTGCTTTGCTTGGTTGTCTAGCTTGTAGAAATTTTTGAACAACATCAACATCATCAACAATAGATGGCCTCTTTGGGCCAATGACAACAAACACAATTGCAAGTCTTTTTGGTGCTTTCTTTGGACCAATAACAACATTTCTTTCTTTAGGCAACACACCATTTGTAAAACCACCTTCATCGGATCAATGACAATAACAAAATTAATAACAACAAAAAGATGTTGACCATCTTCAACATGAACTTCTTCACCACAAAAAAATAATAATGAAGGACCAAGAAGGAATGAAAAAACCTAAAAACTAAAAATCAACAAATCACACTTACTTTCCCCTTTCAAATGCCTCTTTTTCCTCACTAAAAAAATTCATCATATTGTAAAAGACGATTGCCTTTCAACTCATCATTGATATTATGTTGTACAAGTTAGTCTATCACATGTTTATCAATTTGATTATACTTATAAACATGAAAACCACACATGAAAAAAAAGGTTGAAAAATAATAGCAAATTCAAAGGAAAAAAGAAAAGAAAAGAAAAAACTTCTTACAGGAGAGAGGATCCCAATGACACATTACCTCTATATACCATATTCTTGTGGAAGGAGAGCCTCCTCTATCCATGTAATCTCAATCCTTCTTCTAGTTTTATTAGACCAACTTTTTGTTTCAAAGCATGAAAATCAAAACTCATTTGATCAATAATAAACCATAATTAGTTGTGTTTGACTAGAGAGGCAACAAACCATATGTCATCATTCTTCTTCCATTTAAGTTTAGGGAGTAAGAAAAGCGGATGTGGACTTGATTTATCATTGGGCTACATAGTAGGATGTTAGTGGGTTAATTTTTTAAAAATTGTAATGACATCATCCACATGGTAGTCAATAGGAGGTCTATATTAATCTATTTAACATCTTGTAATATTGATCATCTAGTTTTTAAAAAGTCCATGGTGGGATCTAAGAACCAACCCAACAGGCACCTACACTAATTTTTTCTTTTTTAAAGTTCACATTCTTGATTTAGAACATCCTTTTGTGAAAAAAATTTCATGCAAAAATATTTGAATCTTAGATTGAGTCCAACTAGGGACATTGGTTCACAAATTGGTTAAGTCAACATCTTTCATTATTTTTAAATTAAAAAAATTAAACTTTTTTTTATGTAATTTGCAAGACCAACATTAGAAGCATAGAATGTAACTTTATCACTTGTTATCTTCATTCATTTGTCTCTTGGGTTAGCAAAAATGTTGAAGGTTGTAAACATGATACAATGAGCCAATTGCATTACTTTAAAAAAGGACTTCATGTCCATTTGTCCAAAAATAACTTTTTCATACAAATGAATTTTTGAACAATGTTTTTGGCAATTTGTTATAATTAATGTTTATACTTGCCCAATTACATAACCTTTTTTTTGTTTATAAATTTTGAATAAATATGAAAATTTGAAAGTATGTTGATGCCTTGTAAATTTAATGTTTCATTTTGAAAATGACAACAATTTCAAATCATAACCAAAAATTCAATTTTTAATTTTTTATGTTTTTTTTAGAATAATCTAAAATTTTCTTAACATATCATGTACATTGTACCCATTTATATGTGGTAAAGGACTTTTGAAGTTTTGGAATTTTGGAACAACTTTGAAATTTTTTTTGAATTTTTATAGTTTTAAAATACCACATATTTTAGGGTATGAGTGTTTTTTGAATGTGGCTAATAGGTCTTTATCTTCTTAATTTTTTTCCCTCCAATTTTATATATATTATATGAACGCTTTTGATAGTCCTTTGCAAAATTGATTCCTTCTAACATAATAGGTGTTCATTTTCGAAAGTCTTAAATTGAAATTTAAACTTCAAATTTTATCACATGGATTTTTGTTTAAATTTTTGACATTCATATGAATGAAAAATAAAAATTATTGCAATTCCATGGTTTTAAATATTAAAACGTAAATACTTTTCCAATTTTGACTATTTTCTTCATCATTTGACACCCTTTTTGGCCTGTTGGATTGTAATTGCACTCAAAAGGAATTGTCAGAACTACATTGATTTTGAAAACCCCTTGATTTTATTTTGATTACCTAATTAACTTACCAATATTTTTAATCAAGTATTAGATGTTGTGCATTGCAAAAATACAAAATTAGAAAAAAACCTAATAACAACATACAAATATAAAAGAATAAAATCACAAAACAATATACTTTGTTTTTAAAAAAAAAAGTAAAACAATAAAATAATCAAACTATAAGAATAAACAAAAAGAAAGGAAAACAATATGACATAAAAGGGTGAAAACACACTACAATGGGCATTTTAGGCAAGAAAATGATTTTTTTACAGCAAATTTTGTATTAATTTGGGGGCAATTTTTAAAAATTTTATATGATGTTTTAATAAACATGTAAGATGAATTTGGTTACAAAGGCCTTCAACATAATTCTTTGTTTTCAAACAAAAATAATTTTGTAACAAAATTGTTTTTCCAACATAGTTATGCTTGTTTAAATGAAAAACATCAGATCCAAATGTTTTTTGTGAAATCACATGAGTGGAACTTTTCATATAGAATTGAAATGGTACAATCAATTCATGTTCAATATATAATTAAATATTTCATCAAGTGTTGTAATTATTTTGAATCACTTTTAAAGTATATTGCACTTTGTAGTATATTGGTACAAGGATTAATTTTTCACAAATGTAATATTTAATAATTCATTATTAATAAAAAAATATAATTTCTTTTGACAATTGCATCATTTGGCAATTAAATTACTTTATTTTTAGTATAGTTTATGAAAACCTTTTAAAATATTGGGTTGGTGGATATTGAAGATCGCATAATTTAAAAAAACAATATTTGTGACAATAGTTTTTGACCATTGTGGTGTGCTTTCACTTAAAAGAATAGACTTTAAACCTAGTTGGAAGGTATAAAGTACCATTTTTTTTGTGATTTCAAAAAGAAACAAAGAAAGCATGCTCACAAATCCTTCAAGATTGTTTTTTCGTTCTTAGATAAATTAACTACGAATTTTTCCATGTTGTAATTTTTTAATTTTTTCATATGTCAAACACATTTTTCACCCGAAGTTCAATATGTTTGTTGGCTTTATGATTAACCCTATTCACATTGTCCAACTTTCTTTCATTAACATCACTAGGATTTGGAGATTACTTCATTAGGAGAAAACTTAGAAGTAATGGGAAGAACTATCACAATAACAACATTCAAGTTAAAATAAGGAGAGTTGAAACAAGGGAATTGACTACCATAACCATCAATCCCAACATGGATATCAAAGTTCTCAACATCCAAAGAGATGAAATTAAACATCATCATTGTCGAAAACTTTTTGGAAAGTTGGTTTTTTTAGCAATGGTGTTGTTCAATTCAATCACTATAGACAACATAATAAAGAAAAGCAATAACAAATGAAAGAAAATATAAAATGTAGCATAAGAATGTCAAAAAAGACACATCATCAAATTGCCACAAGAGAAACACAATAGACATATGCAACATTAAAAAATTATATATGAAGGTATTAAAGAAGAGTGCATTGTCAAATCACTGCAGGAAAAAAATAGCAAAGAAAAGTAGCAATGATGAAACCAAATGAAGAAGACAATGTTTGTACTAAACTCCAAAGCCTCATCAAGAGAAGAAATGTGACAACAAGAGAAGATGAAGTGCACTGACAAAACACAAAGAAGCGAATGACAAAGGCAAAATGAAAAAGACGATGAAATAAAATGAAATGAGACAACAACACAAAATAAAAAAGATGATGAAACCCTACACTAGAAACCTTGAAGTGTAAGCAAAGCTTGGAGTGAAAAGTTGCATGGCCTAATGACAAAAGCAAACTATGAGCAAAAAGAGGATTGTGACTTGCTCCATGCTTTGTATGCTCCACTTGCTTTAAAGCACATAGTAGAAAGAAGCTGCAATAATAAAAGACACTGAAAAAAAAATGCTCTAATTGTTTCAATAGGTGAAAGATTGAAAACTAGACCCTTCTCCTATCTATCCATGAAGCAAAGTAGATTATCTTGTTTCGTTTTGTCATGTTGAGATTTCATGGTGCTTCATACTATCCTCTTGGTATCTTTGGAAAGTTCTGAATGAGTAAGGGTGCACCAACTTGGTTTGAAATTGTTTGGAGTTACCATGTGGAAGCCAATGATTATTGAACCATTTTCTCAATGAAAATTAAATAAACTCAAAACTGAAAACTATATTGGAATGTGGAAGCACTCTTGATGTTGTTGAAAAGCCCTCAGTGAGTCAGATTTAATCAAGTTAATTTCACAATTTTCCAAGCTAAGGTATAGAAGGTATTGATTTTGGAGTGGATTTTGTTGCTGGAAATTAAAACAAATTGCAAAAATTGGGAAAAATCAGTGAGCCCTCGATGTGTTCACGCTTGGGTCACCGGCATAAGCTAAACTAGTACTTAATAAAATGCATTTTTGGTGCAGTGCATCAGCATGTGCTAAAGATCAGAACACTCAAAATGGAGAATCAAAGCATCTACTTACAAGAAAACCTTTCTTGACAAGCTCTTGACATTCACCAGATTTGGACACATAGAATCCCACTCAGCCTTTCCTCTCTCTCTTTCTCTCTATCTGCTTGCATTTTAAATTGGGAGAATCTGTTTACTATCAAAATGGAGGCAACTCTGTCTAGTGTAAGTTACTTCCACAAAAGGAAGGATACTGTAATACCTTGGTGACTTCAGCACAAATTGTAAACAGAAATGCTGAAATTTTCAAAAATTACTTTTCTGAAAGAGCAAATTTTTGTGGAGGAGAAAAAAGAATCTTTGGAATATTTTGAAATATTCTTCAACATGGAATCTTCAAAATTAATTAATTATTTGGCAGATATGTGCTGAAGTTGCCCCTGCATCTGAGTACTTCTTCAAGCTGGGAGTAGAAGGCAAGCTGTGCCTTCGGCCTACGGTACTGTCACTTGTTGCAATTGTGCTCTGCAAGTGTCGAACCAGAGTGGTGCTTAGATATTGTCTTTGTGAATTCCTGGGTTGATAGACTTCTTGACCTGAATGTTGAAACACTGTGAAGCTGGTGGAAGATGAACTCTGCCTCGTGTTTGCCGGCTTTCTTCTGGGATTAATGAGGTCCTGCAATTGTAGCAGTGCACATTTGCTCCAGTGCCCAGCATGTTGTAGCTCTGGTGTTCCTGAAAGAAATTTGCCACTCCACTCAGGAGTCTAAGGCTGACATTTAAACTTGCAATCAATTGTGGGGAGGGTTTTTGTAGGTGTACTACTAGTGATGGTGTCATCCTTTTGCTCTGACCAAAGGGTGGTGTAAGTAGTCTATGCTGACCTCTGATCATGACAGCAATGGATCACAGAGATCACTGAGATGATCCATGTATGATGTCACTTGAAACATCCTGTAGTTATTCTTTCTGTTACAAGGAGAGGCTTCTAAATTAGAATATCCTTTGCAGGTGATATGTGGCAGAAGATTGAACACAGTGCAGATGAGAAAATGTGAAGAGATGGTTTTGTGCATAATAGATGGATTGCACTGCTTGTGTACTGATCCTTGTTCAAGAATTTGATTTCCTTTGTCGAGTGTCTGATGTGTTTCTGTGGTATGAGAGTGGCAGGCCATTGTAATGGCACCAATACTCCTTGCTCTTGAAGAGCATCCACATATGTTTGACCTAATCAAGCACAAATTTAGTAACACTAAAGACATTGAGTAGGTAAGTCTGTCTGGTCCTTGGTAAGTCAGTCTAACCCTTGTCTTCCTTTTCTTTGAATGGTTCAGAAGTACCATGAGAATGGCATGAAGCCTAGGTTCATTACCTATGGGTTGCAAAAGTTGCAGTAAGCTGATGTCGCTCTTGGAATAGTTGGATTTTACAAGATTCATGGGGACTAGCTGAATTTGTCAAGTTCATGAACCTCTCAATATCCAATGATGACAAATCCTCTCTCTTTCTGTTGCAGTTCTTTGATTTCCCGACTTTTCATACAAAAGGTAACCTATCAGATTTGAAATCTAGAATGATTTTTTGATAGGATATGTGAATCCCATGGTTTCAAATTTTTGTTGCTTCAAAGAACTGCCCTTTCCTGTTGATATGTTTGGTTGAAAAGTGAAGGATAAGGTGAGGTCTAAGTTTCTTGATAGTTTCAAGGTAACAGAAGCTTCAGATTTTTCTTGTTTCATTGAATCAAGAGAGTCACATTCTTTGTTGCTCAAATAATGCTAAAATATTCAGTGTCCTTGGAGGTGGAAAATTTAAAAATGAAAACGTCTTCTACAGTCTTTAAAGATGGTGAAAACAAGTCAAGGGATTGCAAAGACACAGGAGCTGGCAGTGGAGCATGCGCAAGCAGTGAATGCAATTATAAGTTTGCCACCATGTGCAGAGCCACAAGTGCAACAGTGTTGCTGTGCACTCATGGATGTGGCATACCCTATAACCATGTGATCCAATTGAGAGTACTCATGGATTGGCCGTACAGTTCCTGAAGGAAGTTCCAAAGAAAAGGAATGTAGAATCATTTTCTTGACCTCCTCACCATCCTGTTTCCTGGATGACCTGAGTGTAGTTTTTGAAGAAATAACCTCCAATACCTAGATCTGTGTTTTTCTGGTTTGTCAAGCTTCTCACATCCGGCTCCCTGAAATTCCAATCTGCACCCTCTGCATCTGGTTACACTCAACATGGGATGAGGTACCACATCACAGAGTGTAACCTTGAATTCAGTCTCATCATCTCTTTGCTGATCATCTCTTGCATTCCTTTTCTCTGCTAGAATTTGATCTCATTATCATCACCCTGGAATGTGCAGATGTTTTCTTTACATGCATTTTCCTTCAATCTCTGAAGCTCAATATCACAGAAAGTACATGAACTTGATACCTAGGTGACCTGGCTTTCTTGCTCTTGCAGGAGGTGCCAGTATTTACTCACAGAGAGGGCAAAAGAGTGATGGAAAGGTGATGATTGATCAGAGATGCTCCTCCATTACAAGACAATACATGTCTAAACAGGATTTTGCTTTGATTCAGTGACCATAAAAAACAGAGCTTTCTTCAGATGGCTCAAATGTGTACCATGAATCTTATCTATACTCTTAGAAATGCAATTTTTGAGGTACATGTCTTCATTGCAGCTCTATTATACAATTGAAGCCTCTACAATTGATAGACAAATAAGCACAGATTGTGCTTGTTGCGAGGATGCTCGCAAAGAATTCTGGTTGAGCATTGAGGGATGAAGAACTCTGAGATGGAAGTAATATGTACAAATGCAGATCAAGCTCAAACTGATGGTGTTACTGCAAAGAATTTCTCACAGTGTGTCTTCGAATCCACAACTCATACATCACCATGTAGAATGCATCAAACTCCATTGCAGGAGAATGCCATTGGAAATGCTTCCTGACTTGCAAAACATATTGATGCATTCTTGCATATTGTGCAGGTGTGATTTGTTTCAAGGTTTTCTTCAGCAGTGGTATGTTGAGATGAGGAATCACAACTGCGAATTTGCTCCAGTCGAGAATGTCAGCAAATGGCAGATCATAGTAGTCGGCAATCACCACTGGTACACATCCGTAGAACATTGCATCTCCCAGCCTCGCCGTGTTCACCTCGTATCCTTTGACGTGCAGACAGAACTTGCTGGTGAGCAAACCCTCGGAGTAGGGGAATGTGACTTTGCCTTTGTGGACGAAGATTTCATCGTCGTTTCCCCATTCCTGGTGAAGCTGTAATCGTATTGGTGAATTTATAGCTCCCGCGAAGAATGCTAGCCTCTTCCTGCAATTCCCACGACTTATGAATGCTGATCAGGATTCCGTGTTTTGGAATGCAGATTTGTTTGTATCGATTGCAAAAGTACAAATACTTTCTTTCTCTGACGAGGATTTGTGTTTGCAAGGCTTCTGTTATCGTTCTTGTTTTACCTTTGGGCGATGCTCCTCACACCTTCCGGAGTGTTGCCGTCGCGCGGCCAGATTTGCGGAACGGAAGCGTCTTTGTGAGTGATGTAATAGTGGAGGTGATAGCTTGCAGGGCAGACGAGTTGGATGGCATTGTGTCGCACTTCAGGTACCAGTTCCATAGCCGTGCGCGCGATGGAATGGCAAGAGAGGTAGAAGTGGTCGACTCCGCCGCTGCGGTTCCAGTAGCTCCAATCCTTTCGCAGAGCTGTCACATGCTTTTGGCAGAATTGCTTCACTCCTTCGGTGCCCACGCGCTTGTCAATGCGCGCACGAGTGATCGACACCGGCATGAAGAAGAAATCGGCCTCGGCAGCATCGGGTGTCACGAACGAGCTTTTCATTAACGCTTGCTTGAAGTACGCCTCGCTCGCGTAATTGCCCGAGGGTACGCTTTCCCAGGCACGGTAGATGTTGCTGTATGGATCATTCTTGTCGTGCGGGTACACAAAGATCTTGACTTTCCGTCTCATCTCCTCGTAATTCGCCTCGAACACGCGGCGTGAATGGTAAGGTCCGTTGTCTAGCTCCACATCTGAGTGTAGAACAATCAAAGCCATCTCGTCAGAAAACCAGAAACAAAATCAAAAGAAAATCTCGTGACCACAAATCCCTTCTTGTATCTTTCAGAACCGAACAACGGTCCGAGAGCTTCTGCAAGCAAACCTTCTTCATCTGGCAGCTTCTGCAAACCATGGAATTTGACACCAAGATGCACTTGAGCTGGAGGGGGAAGAAAGTTGTACAGCTTCCTTCCTGAATTATTCCTAAGATTCAAGCATAATTCGATAGGAATGAAATCTCTACTTGCAATAGTGATCAGGAAGCGTTTCTTAGCTTCCTTTGCATCCAGGAAGGCTTTACCAACACGTTCCAGCCCAGAGGTGAAATCTTAAGATTGTAGAACTCCGGGAATCCTATGACCTGCTGCAGTGCGTTTTGATGGTTTTTGAGTGTAGGGGTTTGTGGGGGGACTCGAGAATCTCGAACCTGCTCCAGTGAGATTGAGAGTGAGCTCATGTAGAAACGCGACACCGTCCGGCGAGCCAACCTTACTTCTAATAGTACCCTCATCAACCGCGGTCTCAAATTTCACGTCGGTTCGATCCGTTATAATTTGGCGCGTCGTTTCGATGTCCATCGCCAAGCCGCTAATCCCGTTAGAGCGCATGATATACTCCTCCGTCTTGAATAGCAAGTCGGACGACGTCTGCCCCTCCAGCATCGCCCCATGCCGTGAACTAAGGAACGTGAAGTACAACAGGAGGCGCGTGCAAAGCATTAGTAGACTCGTCACAGCCAGCAGTCCAAGAAGAAACTGTTTGGTACACTTTGTCCAATTGACCGGCCTGGGTGGTGAAGCTCGCAGCTGAATGGGGGTCCTTTTCGAGAATCCATTCCTCCCCACAGCCTCGCTCGCAAACCTGCTGCTAGTTGCGGGCGATGATCCTTTGGTTCCAATCATGGTATCCAACTACAAGTTATCACCTCACTACAGATCACTAAATTTATTACAAATTCGGCTCCACCTGCTTCGATACAAGCTAACCAGAGCACAAATCAAACCTTGCTTCTTCCTCCCGGAACTTGCTCTAGAACTGGATTTTCTTCTATGTAGGTAAGTCGCTTGTCACCATCTGCAAACCAAAGCCAAATCCCTCAAGGTGTGTACTACTCTATCTAATCTTGTACAGTCGATCACTCTGACTCTTCTTCTGGCACGTCCTGCTGATCCAGATGACGATTCTTATTGCTGAGATCATAAATCCCTGACCAAAGCAGCTGCTGCTGCTGCTGATCCGCCTCGACGCAAGAATTTGTTCAAGCAGCAGCTCGTGACGTTAGATGTAGTACCGATCTTCCCACCACCAGTTTGTGGGGAAGCTGATCTTCTTAAAGAAACCATGGGGCACGCGGAACTCGAGAAAGTTGGAACAAAGTTAGCTCGTGGGGTTGGGTAGCATGTCAACTTTCCCTTCAACCATAGATCGGCATAGGTTCCTGGAGTCGCTAATGGATTGGCGACGCCTCATGCATGCGAATCTGCCTGTAAATCGAAAGTGGGTAAATAAAACCATGAAGAAAACCCTCAAGGACCCAGCCGTATGCAGCTCCCTCGTGTTGGCTGGCTGCAATCAGCAGCTTCGGAGCTGCTTTATCTTCTTCGCATGAATTTTGCCGTTCAATTGCTAGAGCTGCAACCAGCTTCGGAGTTGCTTTCTGTTTGCATTACTGTGCCCTTGGTCAATCTGAAACGCGGTTTTTTCCTTTGGCGACCCAAAAAAAAAAAAGTGCTGCGACTTGTGCAAAGGACTCTAATTTTTTTCAAACAAAAGCCCCCAAGTTGCCGTATTTCGAGCAGAATAAACAGTTGAAATCTCATTATTTAGACCATAGGTTCTCTCGTGTATTCATTGTGTAGCGAGGGGTGAAAAAGTTCTACTTGTCTCTCTCTTTACTAAGTCCTCTTGTGGGTGCTGGCCCGCCCACCTAACCACACAATTGAAAAAACCAACACCCGGATCTGAAGCCGTTTTTATGTTTAAATTTGATTGACACGTGCACCCTAGACCTCGGTCGTCGATCCTTCCCTACGTGCAACGTGTAAGCACTTTGGTTTTCTGACTTCGTCGCCATGTGAGTTTGACTGTCGATCGCACTTTTGAGTTATTTACGCTATCCGAAAAAAGAAAATAAAAAATCAGGAGTTCTCGCGATCGGTTTGTGTGTGTGTTTGTCTCTCTTATGTTATTTCTCTCTATTTAAAAACTCGTTATTTTTCTAACACGCATGCGTCTTGACATGGACTCTTGACAGGTGTGGTTCACTTTGTTGCTTCCTGCTCCCTCCCTCGCCCCCCGGGGCGGCCCCACCCGGCAAAATGTTGCACGACTCTCTGGAGTCTAGTGCGTCTCCCATCCCTAAGCCGTGATCACTAGGACGAAAACAAACTAAGCAACTACGGAACGAAAACTTGTCACACCGAGTATGCTGAAACTCTCTGCAATTCTCTGAACAACCCAAGAACTCTTTGAAACTCTCATCTCTGGAAATTCCCTGACAACTAAAACCTGTCTGCAAACTAACTAAACTACATGGTATGTTAAGACCTGACCAATTAAATAGGGTTTGCAACCGTAGGACCCTAAATACCAGGGCACCGTGCAACTCTACCTCGGCTTGGAATATGTTTGTGCTAAATTTGGTCGCCTCAAAATTAGAGGTATTTTTATACAAATGTGGAGTAAATTAATTATCTATTTTTTAAGAATGTCATGAGTCCAGTATTTTTTGTGTGCGAATTTTCTCATACAGAGAATTTTTGTGAAAAAGGGCCCTAATTTGCCAGATTTCAAAAAAGTAATTTTAATTCGGCAGATTTTTACAAACAGGTTCCAGCAGGTAGTCACAATATAAAAGGATTCTTAAAATTTTCTACTTTCATATCTGGTCTACAGCCAAATTTGACTAAATCTTCTTTTGGGTGATCAGCAGTTTGGCTACATCACAAAATTGAAGAAAAAATGGAAAAACCCTGGTGATGACCTATGAGTGCTTTATGAACTCAAAATGGTTTGGATTTGTGTTTTGAAAAAAAAAAGTGAAAATCAAAAGAATATGGATATGAACTAGGTCAGGGATATGTTTGTGTTAAATTTGGCCAAGTCAAAATTGGAGATGTTTTAATACAAATGTGAAAGAAATAGAAAATCAAATAACTTTAGGAACTTGGTGATAAATGAATGTTTTTTTATTTGGGTATGGAAATTATTCTAGAGCTAGGTTGTAACAATTAAAAAATAGGAGTGTTTTTTTAATGTATTACCATCATCTGGTGTCCATGGTATATAAACCAGAAGTGCAGGTTTGTAAATAAGCTATAAGGGGTTGAAAGGGGTTGGTATATGTGTAGGTCCTTTGTTGTTTAGTCTGTCAATGTGTGCAAAAGATAGAATTGTAGGAAAGCAGGGAGCTGCAAAGGACCTGTAGGAAAGGTGGGCTGCAAACAATGCTTCTGTTCTGAGTTACTTTGTGTAACAAACCTTTCTTGACAATTCTTGAGATGGAAACCAGCTGATTTAGATATTCCATGAAAACAGATGGGGAACTTGAACTAACCTGTGTTGTGAGAAGTAACCGCGCATGAACGTGGAACAGGGAGAATTGTGCTCAAGATTCTAAACACAAGGGAGCCTCCATCGAGCAAAAAAGCAAACAATTAGTTGCAAATGGAGCCTGTGGTCCAGCACTGGCTAAGGTTCTGTTCCAAAACCTTGACTATTAAATACTATTGAATCTTAGATAAGCCTATGGTTAGTTGAATCCTCCAGAGACGGGGCTCCAATCATGTGCTGGGGTAACTATTATGATTCATATTAATGTGTGCTCACAACTTTTAAGAAAAAAGGAAGCCATATCAATTTGGCCATCATCAATTTTTTTGGAACATTGGGCATGCCCCAATAGAAGCACCTCTTTGGACCCCCAACTTTGCAAAATAGAAACAACTGTGCTGCCCTACAGTTCACCTTTGCGGTTTATATACATGAGAGTTGAACTTTGGGCAAACCATATGGGATAAATATGAGGTGCTATTGGGAGTATCTTTGGGAATGGATTTGGGAACACGTTGGGAACTTGAGAATCTTTTGGGAACATGATGAGAACACATCGAAAACAAGGCAGAAAAACAAAAAATACCCCTTCCCCACCCCCTTCCCCCAAAAAAGAAAAAAACTGACCAAATTTCTCTTTCCAAAACTGTTCATGACCATTTTTCTCCTGGCCTAATACCCCTACCAAAGAGCTGGGGTACCTATAGGGAGAAAGGGATCTAATCATGTAGTAACCATTATTGGTGTTACAAAGTAGCTAACTCTGAAAACCAAGGAGTACAATTGCACGGAGTACAATTGGAATATGCCACTATTTGTACCCCACGCACAGTATTCTTTAGTAAAAGGTAAAAGAATAGTTCGCTTTGCGTTGAGCACACGGCTACCTACGGAGTACAATTACTATTGCAAGGAGCTATTCACATTATTTGAGTGAGAAATCTTTCTACTTTTTCTATTGACTTCTACCACCAACTTATAAGCTCTGGTAATATTCAAAGCTTGGTACTAGCCTAATTATTTTAGATTGGATGTGTTTTAAGGATTTGTTCAATCTACATAGTTAGCTAGGTTTCTTTCTCACCATCCTTCAAGATGGGAAATAAAAAGAAACAAAATGTGGATAGTTGTTTGGGAGGGGGGGGGAGCTAGTAAACTCCTTTTTCCTTTAGTAAAAACTTCATTGCAATTCCTGATAATCTAATTCAAAAAAAAAAACCTTCTTCCAATGAATCCAATGGGTTTGTAATCCCAATAAAACGATTCCCTATTTGTTTGAACCTTGAAGGAGCCTAGGAGTGTAACTTAGGCAAAATTGTTGAATAGATCCCAAAAATAAGAGGAAGCATGGGGTACTTCCTCGCTGTGTTAGCCAACTTAGCCCCCACAGACAAACTGGTTGAGAGTCATTTGGGAAGTACCTATAAACATCAAATTTTTAGTATGAAATTACACTTAATAGGTAAGCCATGATGAAAATCAAAGGAAAACATTCTGAGTATGAACTTCAATAGAGCAGCAACTACGGGGAGGAAAAATGGTTAATTCCACATGCAACCAACAAGGATAAGATGACTGAAAGAAAGAAAGGTGGTGATGTTGACATCCATGGGAATGACTTAGACCATATGAGAAACGTCATGGAGTCATGAGTTGTGGACCATGACACCCTGACCCCGCTCAATTTCTTTTTAAGGGAAGATTTTTTTTTGAAAAGAAAGAAAATTGGAAAATAAATTAATAGGTATGTTCATGAGTCATAAGCCAATCAAGTGGGGAGAAGTCATCACACATCCATGAAAGAGGAAGGTTGGATATGCTCGCCCATGTTTGCAGTGGCCCTGATGTTGGCTACCATGTATTTCTTTCATGTCAGTACAAAGTCACAAAAGTGGAGGTACATAACTTCTGTTCACCTGATTTTTGCCACAATCAGTATGGGGAAGTGCTGAGGTCACAGATGCTATTATTATCATTAAATCTATGTAACTAATGAAAAAAATCAGAGTGGATAAGGGCTTCTGCCTACTTATAAACATAAGACCCCTCCCACTCTGAAGGAGTGGGTGTAAGAATCTTCTGATATGAGGGATATTGACAAAATGAAGATGCCCTCCAAACGCACTAGTGAATTTTTTCAAGTGCGCAATGCACAAGATAAAGCCTGAGGATTGGGGTTGTGTGAAATATAAGGGACCCGCTCCTTGAGGGGAGAGTTGAAGGTGGGTCTGTGTGTCTCATATTTTCATGCAGCTTTGCTTAGAGAGCTTTACACAATTTAAAGATCAAAGGATGAATGTATAGGAAATCATGTGTGCAGATGCTAGGAGGATGTAAGGGCTTAGGGATGTAAGGCTTAAGAAAGGACAACATAAATGTTATTATGTAGAGTTAGAAAAGGACAATGGTTTTAAACCTTTCCTACTAGGGGAAGGAACGTGTTAATAAATTCTGATAGTTTCTCTTCAAAGGACAGCGTTAGTGTGGGGCCAAGACCAAGAGACTTGGGGCCAGGAAAGGATAGCAGAAATAAAAGGTTGTAGGAGAAGAGAGATCGATGAGGAAAAAGAGAAATTAAGCATTTTCACTACTCATGGTCAAATTTGTAATAGCCTTGTCAAAATCATAATTTTCCTCCTGTGAACTGAGAAGAAAATTCAGATTTGTAAAGCCCACCGCAAATATATTACAAATTTTAGATGAGGTCTTTAGTCTTTACCAGTGTTGAGCAGTTCTCACTTTAATACCAATGTTGGTTTTCAGTGATGAGAATCGCTGTGAGAATCAGATTGAAGGTTCTCACTCGAGGTGAGAACCATCCAGGTTCCCACCTGCCATCCAATATGAGAATCAAATTGATTTTCAGATTTTGAGAAGAGTCTGGTCCTCACGATACAAAATTAAAAAGTTTAATAAGTTATAGGATTTAGGGTTAATTACGTTACAGGGTTTAAGTTTAAGTAATAAGTTTAAGTTTTAAAAATTTATGAAGGTGGCTGTCGTAATAAATGAGGATTTATCACGTTTGACTACAAGACACGCAGAAAGTTAAGGTTTTTTTTAGAATCTTGCTATTTTTTATCGACCTTTTCAAAGGTGGCAAACAATGCTTTTTTCTCTTCTTTTTTGGTGAAGCTTTTGAAAAAAATTAAAAAAACCATTTGAGCTTGTCATAGGTTATTTTCGGATTTTGCAACAGTGCGAAATTTCGCCCAAAAAAAAAACTGATTGTAAGAAAAGAAACATACAAAAATCTATATAAATATAACAAAATCCATGATTTGTGAGAACTGTTAACCTTGAAAACTGTCTAACTGGATTTTTTTAATTCTGAAAACTGGGGCAGGTCTCAAAATGAGAAAAAACAATTCTTTTAAAGAACCGGGTCAGTTCTCAGAACCTGCTGCAAAAACGGAAACCGATGTTTCTCACAAAAAAAGTGAGAACCACCCAACACTAGTCTTTACTATTTGCAACTTCATAAGTCCCTAGTTAGTGGCTATGAGAACCACTCTGTGAAATTCACTAAACCTTCAAATATTACCTATCACTGCTTTTCCAGTTCAACAATTTCTTCCAATTTCATGGCTACAGTTAAATTCCAAACTCTTCTTCCTACCTTTCATGTCTAAGAATGAGGCTCTTTTATCATTTTTTGGGGGCTGAAAGTAGAAAATGATACATTCTGGAAACATGGCCACTTTTACTCTTCATCAATAAGTTGTTCATAGTTCAGACCTCCCATACCCCCATGTCTTAAGAGAATGTAATGGGGATGTTGGACAACTGAGAAGGACGGGGCTTCAGCCATTAAGCCCCTTTCTTACATGAGATAAACTACAACATGATGCACACAAAATATGTGGGACATTGTAAAGCCCTTAAATTATTTTGAAAAATGCATGTAACAACTTTCCCCAACATGGCATGCAAATAAGTGTGAGTTTGCAAGATTTGAAGCCTCTTGATGTGTTGTCCAACCTCAATATGCATATTCAAAGCCACAATATATGCAATTGACTGTAAAATTTCTGTTGAACAAAATAGATGCAGACTATTTTAATCCATTAATTGTCAAAATGTCCTCCCTCAATTGCTTTCGCAACAAATTCATTTCTATAACAGGGCGAATAAAAATTATTTAGAGATTTATGCTGTTTGTAACTGGTCTCGACATATGACTTTTAGTTGGTGAAATCTCATATCTTCTCACTCATCTTAGCACACATTTCTGCACATATTTTCACGCATCCTCAGTGTTTTCACGTGTTTAAGTGGGCCCCTTTTACCTCACCCACACACAAATCACCTCCAAGCACACAAAGTGTGTGGGCTTTCATCCATTTTCAATAAAAATATTTGGTTGTTTGGTGCTTTTCATGGCTTCTTATATCAATAACATGCATAGTTTGCAACATAAAGGAGTTCAAAATTTGGGGATGTTTTGTAATCTTCTAAGTTGTTATTGCATGAATTTGTTTTTCCCTTTTTGGGGGCATGTGCGTCTTACTTGCCCCAAAGAACCTGAGGAATCAAACAAAAACTCCAAAAACCTATGGTACAAGTCAGTATAGACTAACTTTGGTGGCCACCCTTCTGCCCACCTCCCCTTCCTTTCAAGGTCCACTTTTGCCATCTGTCGCCATTTTTTGGCAACAAAATTTATGTGGACACTAAATTTGGTGTCAATTTGCCATCCGTCACGACCTTTTTGACCTCACAATATTGGAAAAGAAAATCTCTGATTGTAACTCTGCTATGTTGTAAATTGCAATGAATGATGTTGAGACAAAATTGAATTTAAATTATCAAAGAGTTCAATATTATGGTTGTGGGAAATAGTTAAATGAATTATTCAAGACACTTTTGAATTTCCTTGTAAGACTTGAGGAAGGTACTTAAGAGAAAAGTAGAGTATCAATTCAAATTGGTCTAATGAGCTAAACCTAACATCAAATCATAAACATTATGTTATTGAGGAGTTATGGTGATCTTCATTTCAAATCATCCAAGTACACCTTAAACCAATTATTGTTTAGTTAGCAAAATTGAAACTCACCCAATTGTTTCAGATTCCAAGATAGGCCTCGGAGCCAAGGTTTTGGGAATTTGACCTTACATCTATCACTCCACTACAAGAGGCTGAAATGGTTGTATGTAATTCTAAACCTAAGGTAAGTGGTGTTGACAATCATATACCATGAATTTGGATGTATTTTGATGGCATAGTAGGATGGAAAAAGTGCCTCATTTGCATTTAAAAATAGAAGATCATGTCAGTGACAAAAACAAGAGCTTTTAGTCCAACGGTTTAGCATTAAATGATTCTTCACATGTCAATTTGGTCTATCAACTAAGTTAGCTACAACTAATTCCAATGAATGGTGAGGGCCAGGAAAAATAAAGTTTTTTGGACCTAGTCCAAATGTTAGAAAGTCTTTAGGCCCATCGTACCTACTACCAACGCTAAACTTTCAACAACAAAGTTGAAGAAAACAGTCTTTGACAATATTTTGTCCAAATACAATTCTTAGGCCCATGGTTTAGTGGCCTTTTGTTAATGGAGTGGGAATTTGGCATGACCAAGATGCCATTATTTCCTATATGCATCCATGGGTATTGTATCTTGAAGGATAGGCACAGATATGCAACCTATTGTTCTTTTTGCATTACACTTTATGTTGAGACTTCACCCAACCCAAGACCATTTTCATCCTAATTTGCTTAATCTATAGAGTCTATGAACAAAAGAATAAACTAGCCTTTGAAGCTTAAGGAAATTAAAAAGATTGAGCTTACTCAGGTTGAAATTCAACAATAGATTGCATTCACCAAGGAGTGAGAGAACACAAGCTTTAATATCCAGTATAATAGAAAGCAGATCTACAACAAAACCTGAACAAATGAACTAGAAGAGAACTAAGAATCAAAAACTCTATTAGGATGGAGGAGCTTCTGATCAAGCAAGGAAGACACAACAATGAATTTGCTACAGTTCAAAACACACTATTTAAGGAGCATGGAAGAGAGAATTTTAGCATCCAACAACAAGAAGAAACTTAAACAAAAGGCAAAAGACAAGCTGAGAAAACAGGAAGGAAATCAAATCAGTAAACATTGAGGCAATCAACCTGATTTTATAGAAGACTCAGGCAAGAAGGAAGCAAGATGAAATTCTTCCAAAACATCTCATGAGACCTGTGAGTTTGTATCAATTAGCCTTTGTCTTGTATCCTCACTCTCACTTTAAGCACCAACAATCAAATCATTGTCTTCATCCTTCGAATTACAAAACATGACATAAAATGACCAGATATGTGAGTGTTCGAATGGATTTGATCTTATTCTCTCATATGCAGTCTAATTACTCTAGAGGAAGAAAGCAATGCCTGCCCATTGCTAAGAAGCAGTGTGTATTGCAGTGTCTGTGAAAACCTCCACCTCTTCTTGGCATGAGAATTAACCCAGTTATCCTGCACTGTAAAATTAGCAACCTCTCCGTATCATTATGCCTGCCAAATTTCACCTAGCACTCAATGTCACTCCCCACCCATGATCCACTAGATAGAGAAGAGACATCTCCAACCCTGTATCAAAGTCATCCTCAAGCTCTTCATTGCTACCAGATCAAAGAAGAACAAGAGGAGGAATAGTGATAACCTATATGAGCATTTGGAAAGTTTTGACACTAATATATCTTTAAAAGCGGTGAGAACTTCTCAATTCTTCTGACCTGATAAGCCCACTTTTCAAGAATTCCATTGGAAGAATTGGGCAGCATCTGCCTCAAACTCTGTAGATGTTGATCAGACTAGATGGAACTGTGATGCCCTATGTCACTGACAAGCTCAGGCCATCCACTTGACATCGACCATGATTGGCTCATGTTGACATACCACCTGGTGCAAAAGTCAGCTGGCTGCTTTCAGTAATTGCACAACCTGCCAGAGAATGTGCAAAAAGCATTGAACAACCTAGCTGGTGATGGGTGCAGATGTGTCCAGCTGCCTCTTGAGACAAACTAATGCCAGCTTCTCAATGTAAGAGTTGTGCATTTCCCCCTATAAATTATACCCAATTCTGCTCCACTAGCAGGTGGAGCATCTTTGCATAGGGCATGCCCTGCTCTGCACATCTCTAAGATTGCAAAGAAAGTTTCACAGTAGCACTTTGAAGGTAACCATTGTGTCAATTCCAGCAAAATCAAAATGACAACAATAAGAATGAGTCCCAAAGCTCATGACTCATGACTCATTCTTGTCACAAAGCTTAAGGTGTTTCATCCCTGCTTTACTCTCCACACTCCACTTTAGATCTTCTGTAGTGATCTGCATTCTCAGGATCTTCCCTAGTGGTTTGTTCTCCCACAGCAATGGCAGTCCACAAATGTCTCACTGTTGCGTCTCTTACTGCTGTCTTCAGTGCCAGCAAAAGCTTCCTGAACACTAGTGACCTGATGGAAATTCATTTTCAGCCATTTGACTCATAGGAAATGTTATCAGTTAGAGAAAGAGTGTTGATGTGAGAGGCCATAGCACCTGCAGCTGCTGCTAACCTTGCCAGTTCTATGATCATCTTCAAACATTTGCAGCTAGCCTGAAACTGATTGGGAGCTGTCATTGCTACAAATTCCTCACTTTCACTATCTGTACATATGGAGATATACTTCTACCCAAGTTCCTGTGCCCTCAAGGCATAGTGTACTTGTAAATCACCCAGCTCTCACAGTAATGGTAACACTTAACAACTGTTCTAGTTTTATACCTAGTCAGTCCAGTTTCATGAGGGGCAGAAAGTTGTACACTGGAAATGGGTTCAGTTGTGCATTCACTAGTCCAGATTGATTGGGCATTATGCTGAACTCGTATACTTGTTCCTCTGATTATTTAGCTTAATCTCATTGGCTAGAGAATCTCACTTGTGGCTGTAATGCTTGGACCCCTAGTTGGCTATTCTCATCAGGGAAAGTTCAATGCCTGTGGTCTATGGTAGTGTTGTTAGGTTATCCAGTTCAGTTTGGTTATCAACATGTATAAATTGTGAATATGTATGGATACATACCTTGAAGTTGTGAAATTTTTAAGAACAAATGTTATACATATCCAGTGCACTGTTTTTCACTGCTGACCTGATACATATTCATATCCATCTTAATATGTCCAAGCTTGTGCTGGGATATGTATCCTATGATCTATACATATCCAGATTTTAGGGTTTTAGGTTTTCTAGGGTTGAACGATATGCATATGTGCCTTGAGCTTTTTCAAGTTTTTTTGAGGTCTCAATTGCCCAAATGCACAAAGTGACAACAAAAAGGTAGGGCAAGAACAAGTTCTTTTTGTTGTGTGATCAATTACTAGTATCACTTATCATGTAATGATGAAGCTTGATAGAGCTTAGTGTGGCGATGGGGTGATTCACTTTTGACTTTCTACAAACCTCTTTGTGCAAGTATGAGTTCCTCTTGCTCCTCTTTTTATGGATGTGTTGTGCGAGTTGTTGGCGGCAAGGGCTTTGGGTTTTTTAAAGTTGGCAAATGGGCTCAAAGATTTCTATTTTTTGTGCTATGAGGTACTTGTTGTGTGTTGCACTCTTGTGAAATCTGAAGTTCTAAGCCAATCTTGAGAATTATCAATTATTCAACACTTGCAATAAACTAGGCAAGTACCATTCTAACTTTGAACCTTTTGTATTCCTTTTCAAAGTTTTTCGTTGTTGTTTTTTATGTGTGATGAAGGATGGAGTTTAGGTTTCTTGTTGTGGGTAAGGTGTAGGGTTTTGTTGTGTGATAGCTAAGAGAAAGCTTCATCCTTTCAATGTTGTTAAAAGTGTGGATATAATCAATTTCAACTTCTTTGATTTGACAACCTTGAATATTGTCAATGGCTTGTCAAATGTTGAAAATGTGTTTGTCAAACCTATTAATGTGACAACAATATAGGTAGTGTAGCTCACAATTATAAAAGTTCAAGTTGCATTGTGGAAGCCTCACCATCACTCATCGAATAACTATGATTTTTACATTGTTAATGATATCCTTCATGTTGACATTATGAACTCACATATTTTGAAATGCATTATCTATAGGTTCAAACAAGCAATTGATCATGTTTTGACCAAGAATTGTTCTATTTTTACGAAGGGGCTTAAAAATTACAACAAATATAATGGGGTCATTCCTATGAAGACACATAATGTTGAGTCTCTATACCCCAAGGTGCTTGCTACCAAAATGTTGTAGTTTAATGAAATGGTTCAAGTAAAACACATTTGGTAAGCAATTAAAAAAAGGGGTTGGGGTTATTAGTAGTGCAATAATAGATTTTTTGGGGGTTTCATGTCCTTACAAACAATGTGACAACTCATAGTAAAAGTTTCTTAAAGATTTGGTGTTGTATATTTACAAGTGTTACAAGGTCATTTCCACTTGTGAAAACATTTGGTTATGAAGGTTACTATTACACCAATGCCTTCATGTTTTGTTTCCATCTCATTCACAATCTATGGAAAAAGTGTTTCTTGCTATGGTTGCAACTATATGGATATGCATGTCTTGCCAAAACTTGCAAGTGTAACAACTATTTTTGTTTCTTTTGATTTAGGGATGTCTAGAGGTGGTGTTGGCACACTTGCTTGGGTATCAACTATCTCATTAAAGCTTGAGAGCCTATGCATGCTATTGTTGGTTGTTTGAAGTAAATGAGATTGTTGGCCTTTGCATGACATGACAATTGCAGTCATTGCTTGAAAAACTTAGTTTGATTCATCGAATGATTACTTTTGTAAAAGACAAGGGTAACAATTGGTGTCCATGGCTATAAAATTATGTTCCATTGTTGATTATGAACCATAGGTTTATGAAGGAACTTGTTTTGTTCATGTGCTCTCTAATGCATGCCAATAAGATATAAATAATTACAAAGTTTCTATGGGTTTAAATCAATAAATGTGAAAGATGCTCAAACCAATTTATAGAAAATAATTGTGTAGATAAAAAAGTTTAGGAAAGTGAAGCAAAAATGGGAGAAAACATGTGTTGAAAGTGGGTTGCTGCTTCGAAAATTAAAGACACTTATCAAAACAAGGTTTGCATGCAAGGTCATTATGTTTGAGGAATGTTTTGAGTTCAAAAGAACTATCTTTCTATGTTTATGACAAACAAAATAATGACATTGCAACAACAAGTTCCTAAGCCCAAAGTTGGGTTGTTGAATAACAATTACTTCTTACTTGAACCTTGTCATGAATGCATGTGTGATGAACTAATCAAGAAGGCAGATGCCTTGACTATTATTGGTAACATTTCATTCAACTTGGAAGTTAAGGTAGTGGGATTTCATGATCTATTTGAAATTTTTGATGAATTTGATTTAGAATTCCTCTTTTTGCAAAAAAAAAATGTAATAGGAAGTTATTAATTTGATCAAACCTTTCCTATTGTTTTCAAAGCATTTGATCCACAAAATGTTCACAACATGTTTACCATCATGTTGGATCTTCAATTCAAATCTGTACAAGTTGTGGAAAATTATGTGGGGCATGGGGAGCTAATTCATCTTACTTTTGAATATTATATTTCTTATTATTATGTTTGATTGACTCAATCATTGGTCCCAAACATTTACAGCAAATACTAATGCATTTAATTTTTAGTTTGAAGAAGAAAAAATAATATGCTTGGTGTTGAAACATTCATGGAGCACAACAACACATCTTGGGTTTTACAACTGGTTAATAAAATGACTATTGTCTTTTATTACAATTGTATGGTTTTGTAATTATAGTCGATATCACGACTTGATGGTTTTTACACAAATATCAAATTTTCAAAAATGTATTTTTGATGTACCTTTAATCATCCAAAATTAAGTAATAATAAAATTCCAATAACTCTTGCAACTTTTGGTGAATAATAACAACTTATGATCGTGTAATGCTGACGTGGCATGCCACATGGCAACAAGGTTGACTAAGAGTCACAACAATTCATGATTTGTGACACTAACTTCAGATCATGATTCATGTCATTAATTTGATGAATTAATCTCATTTATTAGCTAGTTGAAAACATTGTTATCCTTTGCAATTAATAACAACTTGATTTTCCATGGCATGATGACATGGCATGCCATTTGGTAACAAGGTGTCATAAATTTTCATGGTAATCCATGATTTTTTGTTACGCCATAAATTTTGTGTCTTTGAATTTAAGGCACCAATATTTATCATGGCATGCCATAATTTTTTGTGTGGCATGGAGTTTTTGAAGTCATGAATTCACATGCAAGTGTATGTGTACTAAACAATCTATTGTTAATTTATCATTATGACTATAATATTAATAGTCATTTTGAAAAAGATGACACATAACTCCTTAACTTTTTAATTACTTAACACATTAACTTAAATTAACATACCTATTAAGTTAACTTATGTATGTAGTTTACTTAGTAAAAACCTACTTCTTAATATAGGCTATTTTGTAAGTTATTTAATTAGACATAAAAAATTTACTACATCTAGTATGTTGAAATATACTTAAAATAGGTTGCTTTATTAATAGGTTAACCTAGGTAGGCTTGCTTAGGTTCCTAGTTTTAGGTTTTTTACCAAGTCAACTTAGGTAGCTTCATTACAATTTTTTTTTTCAAATTTGTAACCACTTCAAGTTTGTGCAATTAAATGTGACTATGATGCAACTAGATGTAATTATGATGTGATTATGATGTGACATAATTATCCTAGGTTTTTTCTAGCTTAAGAATGCTTATGTTGACATAGGTTAAGTTAGTAAGTAGTATAGGTTGACAAACTAGTTCATCTTAAATCAACCTAGGGAAGTCTAAGTCTAGGCTAGGTTAATAGGTAGTAAGTAGGTTGACCTAGGTCAACTTAGGGTGGCCAAGGTTAATTCAAGGCAAAAAAATTTGAGCTTTATGATTTTGTTTTGAATGTAATTAGTATAAAAAAATGTGGTGATGTAATGGATGAAGACTTGAACCCCAAAATGAAGGTGAAAGGTTCAAGTTTTCATTCTTGCAATTTATGATATTTAAACCACTTAGGTTAGGTTAGGTAGCCTAATCTATGCTTCTTAGGTTAAAAGTTCGACATTTGTTTTTAATCTAGGCCACCTAGCCTAGGTTAAGTAGACTAGGTTGCTTAACATAGGTAATTAGCCTAGCTAAGTTAAGCTATGTTAACTTAGTCAGGTTAAATTAAGTTGATTTTTGATCATGTGCAATGACTCATAATGTATTTATAGATTTTTGACACATGTCATCCATCAATCAAAGTGTCTTTTGTCACATTTAATCAAATAAAACACTAGTTTTTTCTAAAGTAGATTGCACGATTTTGTCGCTTGAACATTCAGTCCAAGGCAAACTTCAATGATTAAGTTGACATGGCATGCACTTTACACATCATACCAAGGTTAATGATGACATGAAATTTCATTATTATAAGAATTTTTAAATCCTAGTCATTTTGGGTTTTTTAACTGAATGTCCCTTGTGATTAAATGTGTGAAATAACATGGGTTTAACAACTCACTAATCACTAGTCACATATGTCCTTTTTAACTAATATGTAATTGTGAAGGGTAGTTGCAAAGCCCAAAATGTGTTGTTGTGGAGGAGTCCTTTCATGCTCTTATTGTTAATTTTTTAAAAAAAATTTAAGAGGTTATTTATACTCCCATATACATGTACATATCTTCTTTCTTGGTGGTAGTGCCATGAAAATCAATTTTCAAATGTTGGCTTTATGGCCAAATAGATCTTTGGCCAAGGTCTTAAATTGAAACTAAACATGTTTTTAGCCTTGTTGGTCTATTGACAACCTTGCAACATTGTTACTTATAAGTGAAAAATCTAACTTAAATAATCATGGTGGTGAAAATCTAATTTAATGATCCATAATTGAATTGCACACCTTTTGTTACTTTCAAAAATTATATGAAAGTTGAATGTGCTCTAATTGAAAAAAATTATGATTTGATTAAAGAAGCTAATTTTTTGAATAATTACAAGTTGATGATGATTATGTGAGCCACTTCATTAATTGTGTTCATTATTTTTTGTTATTTTTGGAAAACAAAATTTCCAAATTTTAAATTGTTTTTGATTGGTTGTGCATCATTGTAATTGGTTTTAGTTATGTGATGTTGCAAGGCTTACTATTTACAATAATATGGATTATGGATCTCACATTGCACCAAGAACATATATTATATTGTTGATCAAGTTGCACCAAGCTTTTGAAATTTTCTTGGGCTTTTGGTTTTTGGGTGTTTATTTTTTATAAGCAACTTGCACATCAATGGGCAAAGTTCATGTTTCAAGAATTGGGGTTCAATTCCCCCACAAGCTATTTTAATTTGTAAAATGTTTTTTCTTAAACACTTGTAGGTTATTGTGTATTGCATAAACATATCCTTATCTTTTAAAAAATAAGAATATGTTATGCTGATGTTTAGAGGTTTGTCGTAAAACTAAATAATCCTACAACATTGAATGTACTGGTAGTATTAGTTTATAGTTTTTTTATTCTAACATAAGTCTTTCATGAGATGGAAATTACATTGATGTGAGAATTTGATCAATGTAGAGATTGGTCATTCTATATAATTTTGAGTGCTACATCTTAATGGAAGTTGGTTGAAGCTACTTGTGGTTCTCAAGTTTCATTGTGGAATAAACATTTATTTTGAGAATTTTGTGTAAACATCTTGTAATGTTAATGTAAGAAGAAATTACATTTGTGACTTGTTAATGAAAATGGTGGGGGTTAAAATCTTAGGTGTGAAAGGCATCAAATGTAATAGTTGGCTCTAATACCACCTTTCCCCCTCGGATGGCCCTAAAAATGTCCCTACACTCCTCAGCCTCTTAAGATGATTCCAATTCACCTACACACTGGCCAAACCACATGTTAGTAAGTCCCTCGTCCAAAACCTTAACATCAAACTAACACAAGTTTTTCCCTTTCGCCTCAAGCGGGAAGGACTTAACTTAAAAATGAACTTCCCAAATAGTTCAAGGCTTCATCTGACATCACTTAGGGTCCTTAATTTTATCTTGTGGCCAACCACATGTCTAACACTTACATTCATTTAGGAGAATCCCCAAGCCACTCTTCAACCTTCCACCTATTTTTGCACACCTTTGTGTTAAGCAATGGTTTATTACACAAAGAGTTGAACTTGGATTGGTAATCAAATCATAAGCCCCATGCTAACATGGGGTTACCCCGTGACGGTCTTAACATGGGCATTATTTAAATGAATCCATTTTTGGTTTCACCCAAAAAAACATGTCACTCTCCCCCACTTTAAAAAAATCAATGTCCTCATTGATGTTTTTTGGAAAGTTCACCTTTTGGTTGTTTGCCCATACATTTTTCAAATCCACTATGAGAAATCACATCCATTGAAACCACACTACCTTGTAACTAAAGCTCAAAAAATGACTCATATACAACTAATATGCAATTATCTTTTAGGAATTACAACTATTATGCAACTATCCCCCTAGAAATACAAGGTATTAATAAACAAATTGTCACATTAGAAAATCAGTTAATTGTATTATAATTGTAAGTGAGTTGAAAATGGATTTTCTATATGATAATTTGTAAACATTATACATACATATGTAGTTAAACATCTTTGACATTTTTAGGAGTTGCATTGTAATTGCATGTGGCAACTACTATAGAATTATTGTAAGTGTGCCACTAAAACAACAACTATGTTGGAATCAATGTACATATGTCTGATAATGGCATGTGTCCACATTTCCACCATCCATTATGGGATACATTTGCAACTAATTTTCAATTATGATTTCCATTGATATAATTAGTAAGACCATTTGTGTGCAACTATTAAAATACTACTACTCAACTATGTTATAACTATAGTGCAATTGTTTATAACTTGATAACCTCTACATACTCATATGTAATGTTGTATAAAAAATTATTATTCCAATAATTTTATTATTAAATATTAATTTTGTTTAATACACTTACTTATTATGAACTTATTGATCATACAAAATAATTGATTATTAATATGAATAAAAAAGTGTAATTCATATAATTAATTTTATTTTAACCAACAAACTAATTACTTATTAAATAATAATATAAATATTTATCTAAGTTGGGGATATTTCATAATGAATTAGATTGATTATTTGATATAATTATTAATTCATCAATAATTACCAATTCATTAACTAGTTAATTATTTGGAGACATTTAATTAATTTAAATGTGAAATTAAAAAAAATGGTGTATATTATATTAAAAATTCAATTTGGTGTACATATGGATATGGTTACTTATATCTTGATGCTTCTACCCAAACTCATATTCAATATTTAATATTTAATATTTAATTATTTTTCAATAATTTATAATTTATAATTTATTAATTAAGATGTAATTTACTTTATTTTTATGAATTATTTAATCAAACTAAAAATTAATTATTATAAATTATAAATAAAATTGATTTATATAATTGGTTCATTAATAAATGAAAATAACTAGTATTTTTTTCAAAAATTCAGATGATAAATGACTAATTATATCAATATAAATAATTAATCATCTGATAATAAATTATTTGAAATCAATTAATTGAAAAAAAATTTGATTAATTCAAATAAATTTTTATTCATATAATTAAAATAATTATTATCTAATATTAATTATCCTCATTCATGAACTAATTACCTCATTGGTTAATTAATTCAAGTAATCCAAATAATTAAATATAATACATTTAATTCAAAAATTTATGTTTAGATAATTATTTATCATAAAATCAGAGAAATTATTTTTGAAAATTAATTGTCTGAAAAAATAATTAATTCAAACATTTAACTATCATATAATTATTAATTGAATTTTATAACTTACATAATGAAAAACAAATACAAAATATGTGGGAAAAGCTTCATATAGTTGCAAGTAAAGAACAACTAAAAGATTTAACCCATATTTACCTAGGTTTT
>Ga0116231_10000318_pt1 | contig 77198 bp, 54 predicted proteins | sample S1TSphgellanicum_2_FD_89695 | JGI IMG/M metagenome (GOLD analysis project Ga0116231, IMG submission 89695) | Host-associated microbial communities from peat moss isolated from Minnesota, USA - S1T2_Fd - Sphagnum magellanicum MG | ecosystem: Host-associated > Plants > Peat moss > Unclassified... | reverse complement strand
CCAAGGCAAATTGATTGCAAAAGGGGAAAGGAATGGACGAATGTTCACCTTGGATGTGAACATGCCTGAGGTGAATTCCATGTTATTCACACATGGAAAAGGAGCTGGAGACATTGGAATTTGACACAGGTAGGTTGGCCATGTTAATCTCCAATGTCTTAAGCTGATGGAGAAACAAAATCTTGTTGCAGGTCTTCCCAAATTTGGAACAAAAAAGGTGATGTCAGAAGTTTGTGAAGCATGCCAATTAGGGAAACAAGCTAGGCATCCATTCCCAGCTCAAACAATTCATGTAAGTTCCAAACCCTTGGAAATGATCCACTCAGATGTGTCGACCACGAAGACAAAATCCATTGGAGGATGCAAGTACTACATGGGTTTCATTAATGACCACACAAGGAAGGTGTGGATCTATTTCATGAAACACAAAGGTGAAGTGTTTCAACATTTTTTGAATTTCAAAACAATGGTGGAAAAGGAGAAGGGTGTGAGTATCAAATGCCTAAGGTCCGATGGAGGGGGAGAGTATTTTTCAAATGAATTCAGTGAGTACTTGAAGGAGCATGGAATTCAAAGGAAATACTCGTGTGGTTATTCCCCACATCAGAATGGAGTTGTTGAAAGGAAAAACAAACACATTGCAGAAATAGCACGTGCCATGTTGAATGAGAAGAATTTGCCAAATTACTTTTGGGCTGAAGCCGTAACAACTGTAGTCTATATCATGAATCGAACACCCACAGTGATAGTTCATGGCATGACATCTAAAGAAAAATTCACAGGTAAGAAACCTGATGTTTCACACCTCAGAGTGTTTGGTTGCATTACATACATGCATGTTCCTGACGAGAAGATATCAAAACTAGACCCAAAAGCTGATAAGTGTATCTTCATTGGATATTCCTGAGAACAAAAAGGATATAGATCCTTCAATCCTTCCATTCAGAAGTTGCAAGTGAATAAAGATGTTGTGTTTGATGAGATGGTTAATTAGTACTCACCATTGAAGGTAGCAGAAGATGGAGAGGTTAGAAATGGTGATGTTTCATCAAATGTGGAACAAGAATCACAATCAATTAGTGGACCACAAGAGTCTTCAATTAGTGGGTCTAGTGGCACTCCATGGAAAAGAAGATTAAGATCTTCAAACATTGTACATGGTAGTTTTCAAACATCATCTAGAAATCCTTATGTAGATGATGAGTCAAGTGATTCAGAAAAGAGTGTGGGTGAAGAATCAAGAATCCCTTCAATTACTACTCCTGGAACTTGGATGGCCAAAAAAGCTTTGAAAACACCTGACAACAACAATGAAGTATGAAGATCCACACGAGTCAAATACCCTATACAAAGACTCACATATGATGGCTTTGTAGCTCATCATTACGCATACATAGTGAAAGTTATACAGGAGGTTGAACCCACTTGTTTTGAACAAGCGATTAGAAACCCTAAGTGGGACAATGCCATGGATGAAGAGATGGCAACTTTGGATGCAAATGTTACTTGGGAATTGGTAGCTTTACCAAAGGATAAGAAAACAATTGGGTGCAAATGGGTGTACAAAGTCAAACACAATGTAAATGGATCTGTGAACAGATACAAAGCAAGATTGGTTGCTAAAGGTTATGCCCAAACTTATGGCATAGACTATGAAGAGACCTATAGTCCAATTGCTAAAATGACAACTATAAGAGCAATCATTGTTATGGCAGTAACAAAAAGATGGTCTTTACATCAAATGGATGTAATGAATGTTTTTCGTCATGGAGATTTACATGAAGAAATGTACATGGAGCAACCACTAGGTTATGTGGAGCAAAACACCCTAATTTGGTTTGTAGGTTGAAGAAAGTTTTGTATGGCTTGAAGCAAGCACCTAAAGCTTGGTCAGACAAAATAGGTCAATATATTGTCACAAGTGGATTTCAAACATCGAATGTAAATTTTTCGCTATATGTGAAAAAAACTAATCATGGGATTGTAGTCATAGTCATATATGTTGATTTGATTATCATAGGAGATAATGATGCAAACATCTCTGATTTGAAAAAACTTTTGAAGCAAAAGTTTGAGATGAAGGATTTGAAAGAGTTGCGTTACTTCTTCGACATTGAGGTAATCCAGTCCCCTAAAGGGTTATGGTTACTACAAAAGCAATATGCCTTGAACAAATTATCGAAATATGGGCTGACAAGTTGCAAACCCATTTTAATTCCATTGGAGCAAAATGTGAAGTTAAGTGCAGATGAAGGAGACCTTGTGCAGGATACCACTATGTACAGACACATAATGGGGAGTTTGATTTACATTACCATCATAAGGCCAGATTTGAATTATGCAGTTGGAATGGTAAGTCAATATGCAAACACCACGAAAGCCACATTTGGATATAGTGAGGCGCATATTAAGGTACATAAAACATACTTTGCAGTGTGGAATTTTTTATGAAGCTAAGAGCCAATTACAAGTACATGGATACACGGATGTTGATTAGGCTAGAAATGTTTCAGATAAAAGATCAACCAGTGGTTTCATGTTTTCTTTTGGAAATGGTGCTGTTAGTTAAAGTAGTAAGAAACAACCAATAGTTGCATTATTAAGCACGGAAACAAAATACAGAGGTGTAATAATTGTTGCATGTGAAGTAGTTTGGTTACAAAAACTACTTTCAGATTTGGGATAGCTAGTGGATGTTCATGTTGTCATCTATTGTGATAACATCAGTAGCATACTACTTGCTAACAACCCAGTCTATCATGCTAAGACGAAGCACATTAAGGTGCACTACCACTTTATTAAAGAAAAAGTTTTAACAAAAGAAATTGACCTTATTCATGTCAGTACTGAAAATCAAGTTGCTGACATTTTCACAAAAGCTTTAGGTACAAACAAGCTAAGGAAGTTTAGAAAAATGCTTTGTGTACTAGAAGTGGATTTGAGCTTGAGGGGGGAGTGTTGAAAATTCAAGCTCAACTAATTAGGTTTCATTAGTTACTGGAGTAGGAAAATAATTAGGTTACTTTCACAAGTTTGAATTACTTTCTTTACTTATATTAGTTTGGTTATTTGTGGTTTGGTCTTTTAATTAAATACCTTGGTGTTGATGGTTTAGTTATCTTTTCTTCATTGCACAAGTTTGTGTATTTCATGTGACAAGAACCTTGAAGAGTTCTTGATGTTATGTTTCGTGTTGTGAGCATCATGTTGTAATTTCCTTTGAATAAAGATTTATGTTTGCACTTGAGTAGATTTCCTATTTGTTAACATGCTATAGTTAGGGACGGTGGTTCGGAAATATTTATAAGTAGACATTGATCTTATTGCAAGGCAAGTGGCGACATTGAAAATGATGGAGCTCATAACTAGATTTCCCCAACAGTTTGCAACCATCGTATAGAAGGCCAATTTCACGTATTTGCCCTCTAACATACAACTAATTAAGAAAAAACATATGGAATTACTTGGCCACGTGGAACTCATCATTTCAGGTTGGGAATGTCAAAGATTTTCAATGGCTGGATTTGGAGAAGGCTTGAGTGACACAAGATCCAGTCTCTTCACAGACATGGTACGATTGATCACCTGGGTTCAATCCATTTATCCTACAATTGGTTATGTAATTAAGAACACCCCTTCTCAGCTTGACCATAAGGAGAAAGTCTAGGAGCACTACACACTGATCAAACATTACCTTGGAAAGCCATTCTTATTCAATGTGGCACAATGCGGTTCTTATGCGCACTGATTGCACAACTGGTGGACCAACCTTACACCACTTTTAGTTTTGTAGCCAACTCTAAAATACACCATCAAAGACCCCAACCTGCAGGTTTCTCACATATTGGATGATTAGAGCTTTTGCCAACCAGTTATAAGGCAAGAGAAACCTCTCTGGTTTCCTACAAACATAATAGGAAAACTAAGAGGTGTTTGGCCCACCTTTGTCTCCTTCCTAGGAACACACCCCTTTCAAGGAGATTGTCGCAATTCGAGCCTTGGGCTCGCAACCAAAGCAAGGGTTTGCAAAGGTGTGGGCCAAGACTGAGCCTAAGAGTCACATTTCATGCTCTCAGGAGTGCAAAAGAGTGTGAGGGAATGAACCCTCACACTCCCAAGTGAAACCCAATGGACTCTCAAATCTTGAGAAGGCAATTGCAAGGGTCAAAAATCATTGGATTGAGACATTCCTTATATCATTAAAAAGCACTTGGAACTTAGATGTCTAAAATGGGCTCACATGACCCATTTGAACACCTAAAACACAAGTTATGGCCAAAAGAAAGGTCAGGAGTCAAATTGGCAATTTGATTCCCGACCACTAAAAGTCGGGAATCACCCCGATTTCCTTACATGGAGGTGGCATGCCACATAATGTTGGAAAGCTCTAAACTTTACTTTGGACCTCATCTCAATTGGAGGTCTACAGACAAAATTATGGGCCCCAAAGTCGCAGGAATCCCAACCTTGGGAGTCCCGAGACAAAATGCCATTTGGATGTTGGTCCCGTAATCAGGCATAAAATATACTATAAGGGAGAAGGTTGTGGCTTCCCCCAAGTCCGGGCCATGGTGAGTCTTGTGAGTCCGAATTTACTTGTGGTTCGTCCTAGTAGCAAAAGTGCTTAAGCTATGCACTAACCAACTTATTGTTTGGTTTCTGCAGGTCTATGTGAGTGATTGATCTTGTCATTTTTCCTAGTCCCATCCCAAAGCTTTAGCATGCCCCTTTACCCTTAAAGTGTTACGAGCGAGGGAGTGTACCCTAATTCCTTACTCGTCCGTTGTTTTCACTTCAGACTCACATTTGAGTCTATCAAGGAGTTTGGGAATGCGTTAGAGATGGACCACGCCTGGTGTATTATCATGCTTCAACCACTTGGGATGAACCAAGCCCAAAAGAAAAAAAAAAGGGCTATGGGGTTCCAAATTAGCACTACTAATCACACCAAGGTGACTAGATTGGAGCGTAATGTTCTACTAGGGAGGGTATGGACCTGAACTCCTTTACATGGTTGCTAGTAACCTGTGTACTCTTTCAAATGTACACAACATTCACTGATTCAATTAGCTTGCAGTTTTGGTGATGTGACCACATGGCATGCTGACCAAGTACACTTACCTATCTTCAACACTCTACATTTCACTCTTAGTGTTGGGGGAAGAGGTACCATGTAATTTGATTCAAGTTATTTCTGATACACCTAGAGGTACATCAAATCCTGGAAAAATTTACAACCTTTTACAAATTTACATAATTGGATAGTGGAGAACCCAATACACCAGGTTCTTCAAACATACTTTCCAACTCAATTCCATGTGTTTCTAACTACCCTTTCGTTATGGGGAACCAACTCACCAAAAAGGAGAAAGACCAAGTCACAGATTTACTAATTAAGTATGAGAATGTGTTCGCATTCTCAATGAAAGACATCGGTAGGCGTAAGACCATGTAATTTTCTATGGACCTTATAAATGAAACATTCATCTATTGGAGGAGGCATAGGTTGAACAATCATGAATGGGAACTAATAGATGAAAGATGCAAAGAACTCCATGAAACTCCTCTCATTCAGCCATCAAGTTTTAATTTCGCAGCCCCTATAATAATGCCAACAAAGAAAGATTCAACTGGATTACAGATTGAGAAAAGGATGTGCGGCGATTATAGGCCTTTGAACCTGGTTACACCTCAGGACAGGTACCCCATGCCCATCCATGAATAACTATTTGATAGTATTGGTGTCGCAACCCTAACCTTGGGCTCGCGACCAAGGTAAGGGCTTACAAAGGTGTGGGCCAAAAGTGAACCCAAGAGTCACATTCATGCTCTTGGGAGTGCAAGAAAGTTGAGGGAATGAACCCCCACACTCCCAAGTGAGCTCCCACTTTGGGTGTTGGAATCCCAATGGACCCCAAATTTTCAGAGGGCAATTGCAGGAGTCAAAATTCATTGGATTTAATAATTCTTTATATCATTGGAAAGCTCCTAGAACTTAGATGTCTAAAATGGGCTTGCATGACCCATTTGGACACTTCAAACACAAGTTATGGCCAAAAGAAGGGCCGGGAGTCAAATTGGTAATTTGACTCCCAACCACTAAAAGTTAGGAATCGCTCCAATTTCCTTGCGTGTAGGTGGCATGCAACATACCGTTAGAAAGCTCTCGACAAGGGCTACAACTTTGCTTCACATCTCATCTCAATTAAAGGTTTGCATATAATGTTATGGGCCCCCAAAGTTGCGAGAATCCTAACTTTAGGAATTTCGAGACTCCCACTTGAGAGTCTTGGGACAAATAACATTTGGGTGCTGGTCTCGTGGCTAAACATAGAGTATATTATAAGGGGGAAGGTGGTGGCTTCCCCCAAATCCGGGCTGTGGTGGGTCTTGTGAGTCCGTGGTTGCCCGTGGCTCGTCTGTGCACCAAAGTGCTCCAACTACGCACTGACCAACTTATTATTTGGTTTTGTGTAGATCCATGTGAGTAAGTGAATTTCTTATGAATCTTCCTAGTCCCATCCTAGAGCTCCAACACGCCCCTCTACCCTCGAAGTGCTACGAGTCAAGGAACGTGCCCAACTTCTCTTTCCATTAACTTCACCTTTGGACTTGCAGTTGAATCCATCAAGGAGCTTGTGGGTGCGTCAATTGGAGACTCAAACATCTTCACAATTATGGATTTAAGGCAAGGCTTCAACCAGATTGTGCTCATTGCGAAAGATCGCAAGAAAATGGCATTCCATGGAAATAACAAGTTGTGGGAATGGCTTGTGATGCCTTTTGGATTGAAAAATGCACATGTCTTCTTTCAACAAGTCATGGACCAGGTTCTTGAAGGGGCAAATTTCTTGAAATGCTACATAGATGACGTCCTAGTGCATAACAAAGAACTCCTATAGCACTTGGTTCATCTTGAAGAATTATTCAAGAGGCTCCACGAAGTTAATATGAAGATCCATCTTTAAAAGTGTGAGTTTGTTGTCACCTCAATAGTCTACCTTGGACATAGAATTTTGCTAAATGGTATTATGGCTCATTGGGCCAAAGTAGTAGCCATTTTGGAAATGCCCAATCTTACTAATGTTCACACTTTGAGGAGCTTCATCGGACTATGTAATTATTACAGAATTTATGTCCAAGACTTCATACTATTACTCATCCTCTTTATGCATTATTAAAGAAGGATGTTGCTTGGACATTGAGTGATGAGGCTTAGGAAGCTTTCAACACACTCAAGGAAAAGCTTTCGAAATTCCCCATTCTAAGAAGACTTGATTTCAGCAAGGTCTTCATTCTACACACTCAATGGAGTGCTCTTGGTATTGGAGCTATTATTGGCCAACTTGATGAGGAGGCAAGGAATATGTTATTGCCTATGCATCCTAAAGCAACAACAAGGCTAAGAGCAACTACTTTTCATACGAAGGGGAGTGCCTTATTGTTGTATGGGTCATCATACATTTTAGGCCATATCTTTATGGCACCAATTTCATTTTGTATACCGACCACTAGCCTATCAAATGGTTGATGACCAATAATAAGCTTAATGGTAAGTTAGTTCATTGGGCGCTTATACTTCAGGAGTATGAGTTCAAAGTTATTCACCGACCTGGTATTACACATCAAAACACAGATACCATGTCGCAAAGACCCTTCACTACCTTTGAAAATTTCTTTAAAATTAAGCAAAACTTCAACTAGATTCTAGCAATACATGTATCTGATGCATCTAGTTATCTTCCACTACTGCAATGTAACTTGGTTAGTTATCTTCCACTATTGCAATGTAACTTGGTTAAGTATCCCATTGTGGATATATGGGAGGACTTGGACACTTTGAGGTTTCTTCAGCATGGGGAATACCCTCCCCAAGTTACATCAAATCATTGAGATCGCATACAACAACAGTCCAAACACTACTCATGGAGGGACAATCACCTCGTTCAATGTTTACCACAAGGCGACAAAGTGGTTCCTCCACCACATGAACAGCTTGGTTTTATTGAGAAGGTACACTCGGAGCTTGGACACTTTGGAATTATGCATATTTATAGCCTTCTCGCGCCTCATTACCATTGGAGAGGTATGTATGCTCAAGTCCGAGACGTCATTGCTAGGTGTGAACAATGTGATAGAGTGAGAACTTTTTTCTCCTCTCAACAGCTCACACTTTCTCCACTTTCTATTCAAGGCATGTTCTATCGTTGGTCATGTGATTTAGCTAGAAAATTACCACAAACCTCCAGGGGTAATGTCTACATCATGATCATGATTGAACATTTTTCAAAGTGGGTCGAGCTTGTTGCATTATCGGACAAGTCATCACACAACACTAGCTAGGCTTTCTTATAACATGTCCTAAGTAGGTTTGAGGCTTATTGTGAGTGCCTTACTGATGAAGGATCAAAATTCAGGGGAGAATTCCAAGACCTATTTGACCATATTCTCATTGACCATCGCCAAATTTTAAAAGATCATCCCCAAGTTGATGGCCTTGCAGAGAGGATGGTTTAAACATGCAAGAAGGGACTTCGGAAGATTTGTCTCATTAGGAACAAAGAGGATTGGGACCTGGCCCTCCCTTACATCGCCATGGGTTACAAGATGTCCAAACACGCCTCTTTGTCTCATTTCTCTCCTTACTTTCTACTTTTTGGGAGACATCCCATTCCACCCTCTTCCATTACTATTCAAATGGACCAAGTTGTGGACTTGGACTCTCCATCCACTTGGGCTAAGGTTATCGTAGAGAGGGTTGCTCTATCAAGAGGGTTATGCCCATGGCCATGGAGAACTTGTCCATTGCACATCATCAAGACACCTTATGGTATGCACACACACAAGGTGGCAGTTACAAACCTAAAGTGAGACAATTTGATGTTAGTGACTTTGTATACTTCCAACGACAACCTAATGATATTTTAGACACTTCTTTCGGTTGCACTATCTTAAGGATTAAGGTGATCAGGCTTTCAAGTGTGTTGGAGTTATAAGGAGCTGACGGATGCACAATTCGAGATCACTCCAAAAATTATGCGCCTTGCCACCTGTTGAATTTGGATCCTACCATCATCACATCGATTTGGATTCCTCCATTTGATTATCCATGTTAGGTATGTCAAAGGATAGACAATGCTAATTAGATGTTGTTTTGCGATAATTGTAATGGTGGATACCATCTCCTCTACCTCAAGCCGGAACTCACTCAAATTCCCGTCAGCATTTGGTACTTTCATCATGTTCTCCTGCAACACCTTGATTTTTACTCAGACCATGCCACCCTTTTCCAGGTCTTGGGGGGGGGATACATGAGAATTTCATGTTAGCCTCTTCTTGTGCATTGTATATATATGTGCATGCATCTCTTTTTGGTTGATAAGTTTCTACCTTTGACTGGTTTTAATATTTTTGTTTAGTAAAGTTCATTATGGATTTACACCTTTACGACACCATACGTCACAACACTACACGTCACAACAGCTGTCATGCTCGTACATGGCCTAATACATGATGGCCGATTATGAGCATGCCCATCATGCCTTTTAGGGTTAATGTACGTTCTTAGGTGACTGTATGTTATTAGGTGTTTAGGGTTTCAACTTGTTGGTGGCCGTATAAAAGGAAAAACCCTTCCCTTCTCTTTTTAGGTTTTCTATAATTCCTTTGTGAGGGAGAGTTTCCTTTATAGTCAAATTGGATTTCTAGATGTTCACGGCGGCTATTACACGGCCATCGTTTACATACACTACATGTTCTTTCCTTCTTTGCAAGTCAATTATACATGAGAATTTCATCTCAGCCTCCTCTTGTGCATTATATATATGTGTGTGTGTGCATCTTTTTTTGGTTGATTAGTTTCTACCTTTGATTAGTTTTAATATTTTTGTTTAGTAAAGTTTACTATGGATTTACACCCTTACAACACCGTACATCACAACACTACACGTCATGATAACAAGAATATTTTATCCATGTGGATAGAATATTCTTTGGATGATACAAAATATTTGTCCAAATATACAGAATGTTGAATTTCACACTTAGGAATTATTTCCCATAATCTTTCAATAATGTCTAAATAATTAATGAACATCTAACTTAGTTTGATAATTAATTTCTATCTAACAATGAAACATCATTCATGTATGCAAAATGTTAAATGAACAATTATTAAAATGTTTATAAAACTAACATTGTTTGCAAGTTTTAGCCTAAGAGCCAAACACATAGCATCATCATGAATGTTAAAATTGCCAATTTGGAATAGTACTCCTACCTACACCAAAGTTGCATCACGATCCAATAAGCTACGAATTTCATCATAACTCCAAGTTGGAAAATGGATGAAACTTTCAAACTACCCACAAAACATGACATGCTACAAAACATAGTACATGTGTTTACATGGCACCCACTTCATTCATCAACCTAATGAATTGGACATCATTGTTATAAAATCCAAACAAATGCAAACTAGGAAATTCCCTATTGTAACTTCATATTGCTTCTTGTATGGATTTTGGCTAGATAAAATCTTATAAATTCATCCATATCCAAGAGGGGAAACCTCCAATGGTGGGTTTACAATCATTTCAAGAAGTCAACTAGCCTCCCACTAATTGTAATGTAAATTTGACATCTTGAATGGCATCGTATAACAAACAGCCTCGTCATTAAGTGATGTTAGCCACAACATTTCATCTAATGCCTTATTTATATGAATGGAATTTTCCCTTCCAAATAGATTTTGAGGAAACATCAAATGTTATTTATTCAAAACAATTCCCACTTCCTCAAAAGACTTGATTTCATCTTGGGTGAGATTGGTTTCAATTTGAATCAACCAATTTTTTTGAATAGTTGGTCTATCCAATACATACTTACATTTCGTATCACCAACACAATGATTCATATCATTTGCACAAAACTAGAATTTGTGCAACTTTAAGGGTGCACCAAGGAATTGAAACCACAACCTTGAGTAAGTCAAAGTAAGGACACCAATAGAAGTAGGGTTGGCAATTATTCTAGCAACACAAGAATGCTTGGTGGATTTTTACAATGCGGAACATTGAACATGCGACATAAGGGGGCCATCTTTCTATATGCCAAACTCCATCTCTACATGGAGCTTCAAGGACTTCAACATCTCCTTGAATTTGATCCTCCCTAGGTTGCTCAATTTCCACACCTGATCTAACAATTGTATGGTTTACATGAAGATGAGAAAAATTCACATGGTCGTGCCTATGTGAATCCCCTTCTGATTTTGGGGCTAGATTCGCCTTCCATTTACAAGAACCAAAGATCTCCTCACCTTCCATACAATGTGCGATTCTAATTGTGTAAGCCGATCCCAAGGAATATTTCAAAATTGTGTCTACAAGTTGTTTCAGATCTTTAGATTGGTTTATTCTACGTAAGATTAATTCATTCTTATCGGCCCTTGACCTAATCGACCACCCTGCTTGAAATGAAAATACAACGTCAATTATTTGAAAGCTCAAACGTATTCATTTGATGTCATAACATACAAATAGGCTCCCCTTTTGCCAAATTGTTAAAGTTAAACATTGTGTATTTTTTTGAAAGGTTGCACCTGGGCATGTTTGCAAGTTCTTCGAGAGAGAATTTATGCAAGGAAAATAAATGTTTGTTATGCAATATTAAAATAATTAGTAGCGTAGATGTGAACTTGTCAAGAAGGTGGGGTGAAAGAAAAGATGTGTGGGAGGGTTGAAATCAATACATGTATCATAAGTCCTCCCCATCATCTCACACGAAAATGCCAAAAATTGAACCAATTCTCCAACTCTTGAAGTCTAGCTTCATCAACGACACCTAAAGAATACCACCAATAACAAATTACTACATATCGAGCATCAGTTTCTTCCAAAGAAATGGCATTTTTGTATTCATAGCACAATGTCCTATGTTTGTCTCATAACTTTAGCTTGATCTATTATTTTGTGTCTATCCATGGATTGACTCCAATGAAAAAACCAAGTTCATTCTTTGTCAACCATCAGCGCACTTGGATCTTCACTGCCATAGACAATTCAAACTGTGTTCCAATTGGCCTAAACATTACCAGCCATGAATCCTTTGAAATTTTGATTGGGAACACCATTATTGACCATGACCTTGTTTAGATTCCACCACATTATACACAAAACCTTTGTGTTTTTTAATTGCATATCACATATCATAATCATCATCACCTTGCAATATAGCTCTCACAATATTGTTTTGACACCAAAAATTATGGCATCTATTACAAATGTCATCCCACATTTTATTTAGATCAAGTAGGAGGTTGTCCCAAAACATGTTGATCCTCAATCTTTGTTCATAGATTTGTGTGATTTGTCCAATGAGGATGGAATGCCTTCAATCTCTCTCTGCCCATCGACCTCTTCTTTGCACACAAGTCATTTTGTTTTGGTTTATGGGTGGAAGCAAGATAAATTATACACAAAAAGTAGTGTAGCAATGGAAAAACTAGGGTCTTTGAATAAAAGATACAACAAGTAGAAGACTTTATGAAGATCATGTAAATATTTTTTGGTACATTATTTATTAACTAGTTTTTACATTGAATTCCAAAGTTGCATTGATAATCTTGTGATTTTTCAAACTACTTGCAAGTACTTGAATTGTACCTTTGCATTTGTGGCATTTTAACAAGTAGGTGACATGTACATGAAAGTAGATGAAATTTTTTTGCAAATTCAATTTTGTTTTTTCAAGCACCTCAATATTGATATGGTGAAAATTGTGATATCTCTTTTTTGTCAATAAAGTTTTTTTCATAATGAAAACCATCCCCAACCTTTTGGAAAATGACAAGTTTTTGGGGATACTTTTGGGGTACTTTTTGAAATCCAAACTACATAGCAAAAATCATTTTAAGATGCTAGAGGAAGGCTAAAGGTGCTAGATAAGTTAGATTTTGGCTTTCAAGTTTTTAATATTTTGGGTAAGCATCCATTTTCACAAGTACACTAGTACAACAAGTATGTTGTTGTCATACTTGTTGTGTTGACATTTGTCATTATTTGTCATTTATACTTTTTGAAAATGGTCTTGGTGCAAGTCTAGATGTTTAGGGTAAAACTATGAATCCATTGGGATTGACACTTAATTGGTTGGTCTAGACCGTTTTTTGAATGAAGGTGAAATTAGGTGTCATCTTGACTATGCATTGACAATTTGAAGAGAAGTGTGCACATGAATTGAGTCACCTTTGCAAACTCAATTTAAGGTTCAATCGATTTTTTGCTCCTAAATGTTTTTGTCGTGGCTCTTCACCATTCCCTTAGAAAGCTCACAATGAATTCAAAAGTTCTTTTATGACAACATAGATTTGCCCACCACCAAGAATGAAAAGGCAGTCTACTAGAAAGCAACCTCATGATGTTAACTTGAACATTACAAGATGGCAAAGGGGCTAGAAGGGTTATTGAATGTTGCAACAAACACGAGAAGATACTTTTTAAAATTTTGGAAGAGGTTTTTTTGTTCATTGTTTGAAACTCTGAAATTGGAAATGTTTATCCATTTGATTATGTTTCTTTTCAAAGTAGGATGTTTAGGATTTCTTGGTGCAATGGTTATGATAGTGTTAGTTTGAAAAGGGACCCACATCTCCTTTACATGTATGGACTATTGTTGTATTCTTGTGGGAGGAGACATTTGTGTTATTATTCACTTGACCATTTGTTATGGCATGGGAAGGTAGTGGAACAATTTCTTCTACAAACTAATGTACCCACATACATTCAAATTACAACATTTATTTTAAACATTATTTGTTGGAGCATGATGTAGGATACCGATTGGTGGAATTTGAAGGTGTTTTTTGTTTTAGGTTTAGTGTAAACCTACAATTAGCTACAAATGGGCAACAATAGGACCAAGATGAAAAGGTTGCATGCTGCTGAAAGGAAAGGGTGGAAGATGAAAAGAAAAGGATGGCAACACAAAAAGATGTAAAAACATTTGCTATCCAAGACAAGTTTGGTGTTTTCACATTCAATATTTGTTTCATTATAATCATTGAGGTTGTTGAACATGGGAGTTTGTCCCTCCATAGATCTTAGTAGTCTTCTTATCAAAAAGAAAAAAACAAGAAAAGAGTGACCAAACCATAACCTAATTTTTTATTATCAAATGTGATATTTTGGTTTGTTGAAGACTTGAAATTTTGTTTGTGCATTATCCTATACAGTTTATAAAGTAAATGTTGACATGGTAATTAATTACTTCGAAGAAAATGGCTAAGTGTAACTATCTTATAATATGGGATGTTTGATCATTTTGACAACATGATTGTCTTGTTTCCCAGATAGGTTCCATCAAATGCCCTATGTTACGGTAATAGTTTGAAAGGATATCCATTTTGTCAAGGTTTCTAGTTTGATTGTGCAAATGGTAATTAATTTATTTTTTGTTCTTTTGTTGATGTCTAAGAACTAACCCTTGTAATCTTGACTATGTTACATGTTAACATCTTGATCAAATTTGCATTTCGTAGCTTGTCCATTAGGTCATTTTTCATCATAGAAATTTCTATCAACATGAATTAAGTTGACACACTATGTGTTATATTTCATTTTGATGTATTAAACTATTCAATGATCATAGTTTGCAAAAGAAGTGAGAACAACAACAAACTTCAAGAGCACATCGATAACTTCAATCTATATAAGTTATAGAGGGCATTACAATTGATGTGGATGAAGATGCAATTGATGTCAATGAAGACCTCAATAATACATGCCCTATTATAGGTACTTTTTCACAATCTGGGTTGTGTAGATGGAGAAAATGTTATGTAATTGCTAATAAGTTTATGGCAAAGCTAGATAGTATTTTACAACATTTTGATGTTGAAGAAAAAAGGGACATTGTACAAAGAATTTTGGAGCATGATAGTTTGAAGGAACTTCTACTTGAGTACATTACTTCCAACAAGGGATCGGAGAAGGCCCTACAAGCTTTATGCAACATGTGGGAGGCATATGCCACATTAACATCTGTAAAGTAAGGTAAAAATTCCTTGTTCAGAAATGTACTAGTGATAGCTATGGTGTCTAATGTTGGTAATACAAGTCAAAAACACATTACCAAGGCCATTGGTGCCACTAGGTACATGGTTTGGAAAACAATAGAGCATTGTGTACATGTGGATGAAATTAGAGAAAACTTGTGGGGTGGTTGCTTCGAAAATGGCGTTGTGATATGATGAATGAAGGGGATCATGAAGCTACATTAAAATGGTAGGAAACAACTACAACAGTTTCACCTATACATAAGGATGTGAAGAGGAGGCACATAAGTGCCAAGGTGTTTGAAAAGCACCTAACTCATTACCTACAAGAATCTTAGGTACGAAATACTAAAGCTAATTTGATTTGTTCAAAGATGATTTTTGTAGCAAAATTCTTGTGTGCATACTTAGTTTCTAGGTTGTATAGTGTTCTTCTATTTCTATGTGTGAATCCATTAGTTTGTAGGTCATGGAACTACTAGGGCACCATTTGTTGATTATTTCTTGGAATCTTCAATATATAATTTTGTATCATTTTTTTAAATTTCCAATTGTAAGATTTTGAAGTCTTGTTGCAATCACCAATTTATTAAACATTAATTGGTTGTTGATGTTTGCTAGATTACATGTTTAGTTTCCTACTTCAATACTCAAGTAATATTCTTTACTTACCTTCCTTTGAGTGTGCTTGTTGTAAGCCAAGGAGTTCCTTCCCTATTTAACTAACTATTGGTTTTAGTGCAATCCATTAGTGTTATGTACTTACATGCATATTAACCTAACTATTCATGTTTTTTGCAATTACATAGATACTTGACTAATGACTATTTGTCCTTGGTTACTTTGCTAATTACATATAGTATACTTAGATGTATGACCATGTGTGTGGTTGGGTTAAGAGTTTCTCTACTACTTGGTTAAGGACTTGACAAGTTGGGGGTGTTACTTGGTAGCTACTTGGTTACGTATTTTGTAGGCTGGGGAGTAGCTTAAGTACTTGGTTAAGGATTCTATACTTTCCTAATTTTCTAATTAATACCCATTTACTTACATGAACATGACTATGCACTTGGTAAGAGTTGTAGGTACTTGATTACTTGGCCAAGGATTGTTCTATACTTACCTATTTTGTTGACTAGTGCTAGTATACTCACATGGACTTTATACTTGGTAGGGCTTGGGGTTACTTGGCTACTTGGCCAAGCAGTGTTATGTACTTAGCTACTTTATTAACTGGAGTTAGTATACTTACATGGACATGATATGTATTTGGTAGGTGTTGGAGTCACTTGGTTATTTAGCCAAGGATTGTTTTTTACTTACCTACTTTGCTAGTAATGTTAATATACTTACATGAACATGATTATGTACTTGGTAGGTGTTGTAGTTACTTGTTTACTTGGATAAAGATTGTATGTACTTAATCACCCTAGTACCACCAATTATGTACTTATTTACAAGGTTGTGTACTTTTGCAAGTTGCCAATTACTTCTCTACTTGACTAAGTTATTAACAATTTCAACAAGCTACTTGGTTAAGTAATAATCTTTACTTGCCACATAATTAAGTACTTGTTCTTGATATGAGGTTAGTTGTCCATAGTATTAAACACATGTTATACTTGTTTTAGTTGGCAAGTAAATTATGTTTTTAGTTTTTGGGGTGACAATTTGGTGTTGTTTATACTTGTTGATTATAATTGTTCCAACAATGAAGTGTAAGTTCTCTATTCCTTCGTGACAGTTTCATACTACCTACATACTTGTTGATTGTAATTATCAAGTATATAATGCTCTACATTTTCTAGTGACAATTTGCATTTGTTTAATTGAACTACTTTTACTTGTTCAAGACATTTATTTTATTTGAATAATGTTTCATGCTACAATTGACTTATAAATTTGTAATTTGTTTTTTTGTGCCATTGGACTTTTACACAAGATTTATGAAAGTTCATGTAGAGTGCAACACTTGCGCTTGCAAATACCATACAGAAATGGTGGAATTGAAACATGGTTTCAATAACATGCGGACAACCTCAAAAGGAGTACATGGTAGAGCTTGCAATTGTAGTTGTGATGTTTGTTCTAGTGAGATTCCAAGGCATTACATTGTTGAACGAACACAATTTTCCAATCTCATTAACATGTGGAGTTCCATTTTGTGTCCTTTATAACCTAATTATGTGTGGCATAATCCACCTTGTTTGAAAGGTGAATGCCTTGATTATGGCACAAAAATGCTCATGACTTGCCTTATTGAAGATGATAAACATATTACTCTTCATATGCAATGGAAGTGTTATGAACTTGTGGTTCATGGTTAAACTAAGGTCGAAAAAAACAACAAAGTATTATGGCTATAATACAAGGAAACCATAGCAAAGGTATTCCTTGATTATTTTCACCCTACGTTTACCCTATTTTCACCCTATTTTTACCCTGGAGGTAAGATTTCCAACTCTTTCTTTTTTTCCTTTCTTTTTATGTCCTTTCATTATTTGTTTCTAGCTTTGATTCTTGTTTCATGTTTCATGTTTCTTATTTTCTTTTTGCTTTCTTTCATGTTTATTTCTTGCTTTCATCTTGTATGTAGTTTTTAAAAAATTTCAAGCTCTTGGCCATAGATGGAGCTCCAAAAAATTAGAGCTCCACCTATGGCCGGAAGCATTTGGCTCCTTGCATTCCAAACTTCAGCATCGAAGTTTGGAACACTAAGAGCCAAATGTTTTCAACCCTATCGATCTCGCAAACAAGCTTGGGAGGGTTGAGAGCAAAAAACTCTCTGCATTCCAGATTTCGGTGCCAAAGTTTGGATCAAAAGAATTTTTTCTCTCAACCCTCCATAGTTCAGCCGCAAGCTTAGGATGGTTAAGAGAAAAAATATTCTCAACACTCCAAACTTCAATGCCAAAGTTTGGAGTGGCGAGAGTCTTTTTTCTTTCAACCTTCCTAATTTCGAAGCTCCAAGGTCTCAACTTTCCAATCTTTGACACCAAGCTTTAGAGCGAAGAAAGGATTTTCTCCTCCTTAAGCTCAAATTTCTTTAAGTTCAGTCTCAAAGTTTGGAATTCCAAAAGACTTTTTCCTCTTTATGCATGAAAAGCGATGTAGGACTCAAAATATGGATTTCAAAACTTTTTACTTTTGATCCTCTAAAGTTCGACAACCTCAATTATCTTCTTTTTGGTTTTTAAACTTTGGTTGAAAGCAAAATGTTATCGGCCGTGCAATCTTCAACACCAAACATTGGTGGATGGAGAGAGTTTCAACTCTTGGAGCTCCTTTGAAAATCCTTATAGACTTGATCAATGTTCTTTTTTCTATTGTGAGCATTTTAGTTATTGTTTTTACTTTATTGTCAATTTGCATCTTTGTATCTTGTTGCAGGCTCTCCATACCATTCCATTCACTACAACAAAAGGTGTCCCTATACGCCAAGTGATTTCATTGGGTTTTGAGTGAATTCACTGGTTGTAGTGAATGGGGACCAGTGAAGAAGCAATGAATTCATTGGTCTACTAAATAAGGATTAATGAACTGCACCCACATTTTGTAGTAATGATTGGATAACCAAGAGGAGGAGGTGGGTTGGTTCATCCTTACCCTTTTATTTGTCATGTTCTAGTTTCCATAGCTTTTGACATTTTCTGGTTTCTCTTTCTAGGTCAAATCATATATCTAAATCCATTAAATAGGAAGAAGCCATGTCCATACTTCAAGAAGAGGTAAGGAAGAAGAACATCGATTTCAATCATTTCATGTTTCTTTTTAAAACAACTAGAATCAAACAATGTTAATGGAACAAAAAATTTAGTGTTTCAATTCCAGGAAGCAATGTCTCAATCCACAAGATAGATTGGGGGAACTACACAAGTTGATCCCCTAAATGTGGTAAATCCATATCCTTCATATATTTCAATTCATACAATTTGATTTCATATCTTCAAATCTTGCATTTGCTTCAATCTTGTTGCGAACTTTGGTTTCAAAATGGGAATTTGTTTCATTTTCAATGTGTTGTAGACGTAGGTTGTAAAGTCTATAGCTCAGGACACTAAGCTAAGCACATTTGATGACATAATCTAAAAAGTCCAAATCCACCACAAGTTCAAGATTGTGGAGGCTTGGACATACACAAGATTTTGCCAAAGGAGAAAGCTCAAATGAACATTCCCCTTTGTTGAATGATATCCATGCCTGTGGTGAAACTGACCCTGAAAATTGATGTGCTGAAAATGGAACAAGCCTTCCATATGGGTTATAAGGAGGGTGACAAAGTTTTCTATGTGTTTGCCACAAATGGCAAAGGGAAGAAGCTCTTGTGGACACTGATGAGGAGGGCTGGGATTAACACTTGAAGGTTGCTAATGATGAATTTGAAGTCTTTCTAAAAGGAGACCCAAATCTCTTTAGGTTTTCAAGATGTATGTTCTATGTGTGGGACGAGAATCAATGTTTCTAGGCATGGATGCCATACATCATTTGGGTACACCTCAATGATGCAAATTGGCACATTTGCGTCAATCCCATTTTCCTAAACACAACAAGAGGACTCATGGACCTCCTCATTACCATGACTGACCTCCATAGGTAAACATTTTTTTCTCATGTAGTCTAAGCTCATTTGAATGTACATTTACATTTGCTCATTCTGTTTTTGTTAAATGTGTAGGTCAATTGAATTGGATCATGTCAAGCCCAGCCTTGTGCATGATTTTTCAAAATCCAAAGCATTGGCAAAATTCCTCTACAACAATTTAAGGATGTGGTATCCCCTGACCTATACAAGTGTGAGAATAAATCTTGCAAGACCTAGTATTCATTGACATTGGAGGTGTTTTTGGAGTACATGTACAAGGTAACAATAACAATCTTTCAACTTCAATTGAATTCTTGTTTTCAATAGAGCATTCATGTCTTTTGAACTCAAAATCCTTTTGTTTCTTGTATACAAAGAAAGTTTTTTGCAATAACAAATGTTGTTGTCAAGCTGTATTATGAGGAAGTGCTGGACCCCAACCACAGGTCAACATCCAAAATGCAAATGTTCATGGAGAAAGCCATGGAACAAATCATGAAGGAGAACTTGACAACCTTCACCAAACATCTTTTAGTCTATGATCCTTCATTGGGTCTAGAGTTCTTGCAACAAATTCAAATTCATTATGATATGAACTCTAATCTATAAATGTTAACAAAGAAACTATAAATGTTGGCCTCGTCAACCATCTCCAATGAGCAAAAGGTTTTGTGGCTCATGCAATGGAACGAATCCAATGTGTTGAGGGAGGCTAAATTCCAAAACAAGGTTTTTTTAACTCTACGTTTGATAGGTGGCTTGACAAGGCCACCTTTTGGTCTCAAGTACCCCTTCTACAGATCGTGTATTATCTTAATTACAATTTTTTTGCCTAATTTCAAGGACTTATAATTGAAGTCTACTCCTATGCAGCTTGAGGTTGAAGCTCATAAGTTATATGCATCAATAGTCATGAATCTTGCTTTGTTTGTTAGAGATACAAACAAATTATCTTCCTTGTCAAATTGCATCAAGGAATGGAGGCTTGTAGCCTAGGAGATTGCATTATTTAAAGAGTTCAAGTCAAAGGATGGAACTTGATGATGTAAGGCTTGGGAGCAACAAATTAATGGGAATGAAGCTTTGAAAAGAATTTTTTTATAGGCAAATGCATTTTTGACTCATACCTAATCTATTATTTGTTCCATTGCATGATCTGAATCTAACATCCTTTCGTGATTTTCCCAAGTATTTCAATTTTGTGCTCCTTTAGGGAGGTGTTATTTGTGATTCCAATGCTCCTGAAAATTTGGAGGGTTCCCAAGTCAAATAACACCATGTACCAAAAAAACTTACTCGGAGATTAGACATCGAATAGACATCCTCCCATCTCCAAGATTGTCCATGGTATGTGGATTGCCCGAAGGACAACACACCTCCTTTTAAGCAGGAGCTTTGAAAGAAACTTGATCCTAGCTATCTTGAGCACCTTGCATCATCTGAGATGGAAGTAAGGGCAAGCAACAAGAAGAAAATCTAGGATGGAGCAAAAAATAAAGGCAAGGGAAAAGTTTCAAACTCCAATTTTGAAGGAGAAGACTCAAAGGTTGTGGAACATCAAGAAGATAGGGGGAAAGGGTAGATGCAAGCTACGGTGGCTCACTTTTTGTGACCTTATGGACTTTTTGGGGTGAAAATCCTTTAAGGTGTACCACACAAGATGAAAAGGGCCTAGTCCTTACTACAATCCTTTTTTACCCTATATTTTGATCCACATAAAAATTAATGAACCAAATGTTGTCAAAATTTTCAAAAAGACTATATTTTAGACTATTACAATTTTAAATTCCATCATAATCATCCATAAATGTGTTTTTACATGGTAAAAAAGACACAAAAAGGTGACATTGTGACAAGATTTTAGTACACCTTGAAAAAATTTCACCCTTTGCAAAGTGTACCATATTCAAATGCCACAAATTGTCGTAACTTTAGCCTTGGGCTCATGACCAAGGCAAGGGCTTGCGAAGGTGCGAGCCAAGAGTGAGCCCGGGAGTCACATTTCATGCTCCCAGGAGTGCAAAAGAATGGGAAGGAATGAACCCCCACACTCCCAAATGAACCCCCACTTTGGGAAGTTGGAGTCCAAATGGACTCTTGAATCTTCAGAGGGCAATTATAGGGGTCTGTTTCAAACCAGATCTCAATTGGAGGTTTGCATGCAAAGTTATGGGCCCCAAAAGTCGCGGGAGTCCCAACTTTGGGAATTTTGGGACTCCCATTTGGGAGTCCTAGGACAAAATGTCATTTGGATGTTGGCCCCATGGCCAAGCACAGAATACACTATAGGGGGGAAGGTGGTGGTTTCCCCCAAGTTTGGGCCGTGGTGAATCTTGTGAATCTGTGTTTGCTCGTGGTTTGTCCGTGCACTAAAAAGGGTTCTAACTATGTATTAACCAACCTATTGTTTGGTTTGTACAAGTTCGTGCAAGTAAATGACTTACTTATCAATCTTCCTAGCCCCATCCTAGAGCTCCAGCACGCCCCTTTACCCTCGAAGTGCTGTGAGCCAGGGAGCGCGCCCCAAATTCTTCTCCTTTAGTTGTCTTCTTCTTTAGACTCACGGCTAAGTCCATCAAGGAGCTTGGGGGTGCATCACAAATGCATTGTAAAATCATCAATTTGACAAAAATATTTATGGATAAAGATTACCAACTTGAATAAGAATATTTATAAAGTGATGAAATTCAATAAACATACACCAATCATATAATAATGAACTTTTAAAGTGGACATATGGACTATAATCTAGGTTATGCATTAACATTCAAATGCATTTTTTGTTATGATTTCATCTCAATATTTTTAATAGGGACTCAATATATGATACTCGATGGAAAAATAAACATGAATTGAAAAAAATTACAACAAAAACTTTAACGAACAAATAACTATGGACTTTTGAATGACCAAATTTGGGACATGTTTTCAAAAGTCCTAATCTTTTTTTGTTGGATTGATATTTTTTTCCCCTAACATGTATAATAAAAAGTTTCTTAAATGGACAACCTTTCATATGGACTTTATTAGTTGATTAATCACCACATAAGGCCCACTAAACATTGGTTTTTAGTGTTTTTTCCCATTACAATGTTGATTTTTCCATTAATATGGACTTTTGGGACTGGGATTCTTGTTGCTTTTGAACCACCATAGCTTGCATTTACCCAAGAAAAGACATTCTCCCATCTGAGTCACTAGTTGATGTTCAAGTGAGACAAATTAACGTGTTTCCTAATGGGGAGGTTGGATCTAAAGGTTTCCAAGGCACTCCTTCCCAACACTATTAGAATCAAAACCTTGGTGCAGATGTTTCATAAAAATCACGCAAGCAAACTCCTCCACCTCCCATTAGGATACACTTAGCAAGGAGTTTGTAAAGCAATGTGAAAGTCCTCAACTTGTTTTGGCCTTCCATCCTAGCATTCAAGTTGGAGCTTGGATGTTGGCTTGAGGAGTTCGCACATCTTAATGACTTCATTACCATTATAAATTCATTTCCCCATTTCCCCAAGCTTTTTTATGAAATTTCTAAAACCAAATTCTTGGAATATTTGTGAAACTTGTAAAATTGACACTATAATTTCTTTTTGGAAGTGGCTAGGTCCATCAAACTTCAGTGCCGAATTTTGGTCAACATAGTAAACATTCCCAAAATTTTGCACCAAACTTTCTTCGGCACTAAACTTTTTCCTTTATGAATTACATCCATCACCAAACTTCAATGTTAAAGTTTTGTGGCATTTCCATGTTGGAAACAATCACTAAACTTCGACGCCAAAGTTTCATGAAGATTCCAGATAAGATCTTCTCACCAAACTTTGGTGTCAAAATTTGGTGAGGATTCCACGTAGGATCCCCTCACTAAACTTCAACGCCGAAGTTTGGGGAGGATTCCAAGTAGGATCCTCTCACCAAACTTTGGTGCCAAAGTTTGATGGGGATGCCAAGGTTTGGTTGGGATTCCCTCCTCTTGTACTTTCATTTTTTAAGGTTTCACAATCATTGCTTGATCATTTCCATTGTGTCTCTGCAAATCTCCCCAAAAAAAAAGTGGATATTGTGATTGTAGACATCCCAAGCAATCTCCTAGTGCCTTATGTCTTTGACCCGACATTCTCTATCTTGTCTTGGAATCAAAGTGTTGACAACTTTATTGATTCTAGGTCATTATGTTTTCTGAAAAAATCTTGTTCGAAAATGGAGTTGTGTTACTTTTCCATGTCAATGATTTGCATGTGTTAAAAGAGATCTGGTCTTTCCTAGAGAACTATTTTTTGAAGATCCAAATGAAGTGGATTGTGATAAATAATTTTTAACAAACAAGCAATGATGACCACTTGTCAAAGGTATTCATTTTTCTATGTGCTTATTTTTGTTTCATTACTTTCTTCTCACTCAGATATGGTAACACTTGGTTCTCCTTTCGACTCTTGTGAGCAAGGCTACATTGTTGGTCAAGGTCCCAAATCTTGATCTAGGGACCAACCCTTAGTTTTATTTCTGCCCCCCTTTGCTTAATTCCATGACCAAAGGAATCTGAGGATGTTTTATACAATTTCACAGGCCTCATTACTATGTCCAAATCAAGCTTGGGGAAGCCATTTAGAGTCACAAGAGAGATTGATCTTGGGATGATGCAAACATTCATCCAGGTGTGCGCAAGGCCTAAAACCCTTGTTGTCGACCTCAACTTCAGACCATGTCATTACATACCATTCTCCCTCTTTACATTTGAATAGTCTTTGCACTTGAGTTGAAAACAATGTATCTTCTTCTTTGTTGTTTCATAGGCAATGGGATTCGAGCATGTCAATGGCTTGGCATCAACATTCTTGCCCTTGAGCCTAAAAAGCTCTTGTTCCAAAAAGTTCTCACAATTTTCTCCTCAATTCCTCCACCGTCACCCGCAAGTACTTCTGCCACCAACCTGGATCATGACTCCTTTGTCAAGAAGAAATGCATAATTATTTTGGATTGTGAGTATAGTTCCCAATTGTAACTTTTCCAATTCTTTCATAGTAATTCCCACTTTTGCCACAAAAACTTACTTCACATTTGCTTGCACATATCAACTTCAAAGACTTCCATTCTCTACACACCCTGGGTTCCCTTGAAATCCTTCAACCAATCCAATATTGCTTTCTTATGCAAAGGCATGGGCTAGTGCTATGGTGGACATGTAGTCCTCCCCATCAACTACTGTTTTTTTTTTTTTTTCATCGTCTTATGATCCCCGTGTTCTTGCCTTTATTCACATGAAGGTCAAAGTTTCAAGTCCATGACAATTTTCCATTTTTGATTTTGGTTATGCTTGTTACTTTTCTAAATTTTTTTGTTGAATTCAAAGGTGGATGACATTTTGTCTATCATCCTAAGGTTGGGAGGAGAGATCTTGTTCAATTGCAATATGTAAAAGTTTCCTTTCCCTTTGCAATTGCAATGTCTTTGCACAATACCTTGGTTTCCAACTTGGATTAATTCATTAGATGGTGAATTTCATTGTCTTGTGTTGTATGTATTCACATTGCAATTTGGTGTACTCCTCTCATTTGCAAAGCATTTTGTAATCCCATATAATAATCTTGCATCTAGTATTTTGACTATTTTTTATGTTTGTATGTATAAAAACTTTAATTTGTCTTTGCATCTATGTTTCATTATTTGTGTCACATTAAACCTTTAAATCATTTGAAGTTCATTGGATAAGGTCTTGCTATCAATATTCTCACTATTCCCTTCTTTCTGAATTTTATTTTGATTTTAAAATGTTATGTGCTTTGGTGTCCATCTTTATATATATCTACTATACATTGAGATATTCTTGATATTATCTTGCCCAAATATCCTCCAATAAACCCTTCCCAAAGGGAATGGGAAATATATAATTTATACCAAATTATTGGCCACATCAATTTATTTTAAGATATTTTATTTGAATGTATTTTTAGTTAAAGCAATTTGAACATTTTAATTTACATGAACTATAATCTCTATTGAGTTTTAAACAAATCATATTTTCTTGGCATTTGAAAATTTTCCCCACCTGAGAGAATACTTATGAGTATGTAATTGTGTGTATTATATAATCCAATTCATGAACAAACTATTCCTTTCATTTATTCATTAGCAAAAAAAAATTCATTCTTACCATTCTTTTCGTTGTTCTTCAATCCGAACTGACTATAAGCCATACATGGATATTCAAAAACTAAAGAAGTTCTTTTCTAGAGTTGTTTTTCTACAAATAATATTTTGTTGTCTAAGATGGTTTTATCCAAATTGCTAGACTAGTCTGCTACCGGGTTTTATCAAAACTAAGTTCTAAGTATGTTTATGGTGTTTTAATAATAAACAATCTGGATCAAAGAGAACACCACAGTGCATTATATAATAAAATTTCATGGGGATAGAAATATTTGCAAACATCACAAGTAAGGATTGGAATCCTCTATTAACGTATTTATTGTCTTCACCTAGCATCCATTAAAAAGCCTATTTTATAATCAACTTCTAGCCAATTTTGTGCACATGGTTTCTTGCTTCCCCCATACACTAGTTTCAATACATGGTTGCTCTAGCTTTGAATTCCTAGATGTCGACTTTTGTGACGGTTGGACTCTCATTTTCAATGGTTTCCTCCTCTTTTCCATTACTTAAAATAAAAATTTCCACATCACATTTCTCCTTCCCATTTTTCTCTTTCTTGATTTTATTTTCACTGAGGGACCACAAGTTGAAATTGCTTGCAGAATGCTCTCTCAAATCTAACATTGTATTTTCATCACAACCGAAGGATAGACTTTTTCCTAGGCTTTCCAATGGGGTGAAGAACTTTTCAAACTCGTCTTCTTCAGTTGCTCCTCTCTGAATGATTCCCTCACCAATATATTGCAACTCTTCCTTATAGGATTTATTTTTGTTTCTTTTCTTAACATTGTGACCATTGGTAGACCCCTACAATGTAACACTTTATCAATTAAATTTATCATGTTCAATGACTATTCAAGAAAAACCATAAATGCAATCAAAACATGACCTCCATTTTTTTCATGAAATCAATATCAATATCCTTTTGTAAGTACCTACATTTTGGTATCTTGATTTAGGTCATGGACCTTTGACCCAATAATGTTCCCAACCAACCAACCAACTAGAGATGAGTTTTCTACCTTGAATTCCACTTTGTCCTTCAAAGTCCATTGAAAAAAAACTCATATGTTTTAGCTCATTTTGGTTATGTTATGAACAATTCATGTTCATAAACATTTCTTATCCAAGGTAGTTTTACAAACAACAAACTACATATAGTTCAACACCCATTCACATCTTGTGTTAACAAATTATGAGCCATACCGACAAAACCATCTGTGGTAGTCCTAATTTTTAAGAATTGCATTAGGGATATTTGAGTGTGGTAAGGCTATTAGGAGTTTTTAGCAACTTCGTGTAAGAATAAAGAATGATGAATGTGCATGGTTGCGTGGGGGGGGTTGTTTTCTTTTTTTTCAAAATTTAATATTAAATGAATAAAGTGTAAGGTTAATTTTTTTTTTCAATAAAAAGTTGGTAATCATAGCTTTAAAACTTCAGTTGCGTGATTAGGGGTGAAAAATCTTTAGAGGGTTGGGGTTAAAAGTAAACACCACAATTTGTAATGTTCGACAAAACATTAATCTAATTATGGTATTTAGTGGATAGTCGTGTAAGTGAAGATGTTTGAGATTCGTGAAACATTTGAAAGGGTGTCAATGAAAGGTCCAATGGAGATAGAACAATCTTCAAACATTATAAACGTAAAATTAATTCGAGACAACATAATGATTAAAATAAATAGTGCGATAAGGTGGTAATGGCAATATGGATTTCATGATGAATGAAGCTTTTATTCAGGTTTTGGATAAACTCAACGAGGAGCTACAATTAAATGTTGAGTCTCGAGCTATGCCATAATGATAATTCATAATTGTAAGAAATTTAGAATGCGTTGAATGGTGTGAACTAAGTAATCCACCTTGCTATTAACAGGTGGTCGACGAATTGGACCACACAACCAACGATGGGAATTGAAAACCATGCAAAGATGGAAGTGTCTTCAGTTTCGTAAAGACCTTCGTAAACAATTTTAGGTTCATCACCAAAAGCGAGGTTGACTTGCAACAAAATCATCAAGGTATGAAAGTTTAGTCAAAAAATACATGTGTTATTCAAACCCCTGACCTTTAATCAGAATGTACATGTCCATAGTCAAAAATGACAAATTAATCAACTTGAACCACTTAAAAAACCATGATTTATAGTAGTGATAACAACTTCAAACCCAATTTCACCATGTTTGGTTTAGAACTTTGTAACATTTTCCAAAAGTAATAGTAAGTTAATACATTTGCCACTTGAATAAAAGTAATGGCCTAATGGGTGAATGCAAAATTAAATGCCTTAATATTGATAGAAATTACACTCCCTATAAGTCCATACAAGATTCTTTAAAATGATTCAAATGGACATGGTTATTATTTAATTTATTATTATTTTAACATTTGAATAATACATGTTCAATAATCACCTACAAACCTTCCCAAATCTATGTGAGAATTTTTATTTAATGTAATTGATGTCATATTTTAATTTGGAAGTCCTAAAAGGAAAATTCACAAAGTTTAGATGAATAATGGCCCATTTAAAACTTTTAAAAAATATGCTTCCGGACAAAGAAATTGAAAAACAAATAAAAATTGCAATTCATATGGACTTATGAAAATATGGTCAAATTTTAACCATTCAAAAATCCCGAATTATCAAACAATTAAGGTTTTTAAATAAAAGATTCCTCATATGAATTTATCATCTTGTATTACATCATATATTGAATCCCAATGACAAATTTGGAATGTGAATCAACATAAAATTTTCCATTTTGTGATGGTCCATTTAGATGACTAGTCCATATTTTTCAACTTTAAAAGTCCATTATTACTAACAAATGAATTTTTTATCAATAAATAACCACACAATACTTTTCATAATGAAATTGTTAGTTTAGATCCAAGTCCCAATTAGTAAATCTATGGATATATTAATCATCATATGCATTTGAGTAAAGGGTACCCATGAAAAAAACACCATTTTGTCACAATAGTGAGACACTCAACCTTGCATTTATCCCTTAGCTAAAGGCAACGGGTTTTAATCATACCAAGATCATTAAACTAGTGGGCCATGTGGGGATGAAACTACTATGGAATGGTCTTAATGACCTAATTAAGCTCACAATGTCTTTATGTTCTTAGTTGATTTATGGACCACTTGTCGCCCATGAAATGGTTATTTGGCTACTAGATGGCATCCATTTTTGCCAACCAATTTTTTCATACCAACATGGATGGAATGGAATGTGGCATATGCAACTTGTGTCATGTGTCATTCACAATTGAAAAAAACATTTGAGATGGTAGTGGTGTTTATAAGTATCCAAATGGTATGCTCCTTTGGGCCCATATGGTGTTTGACATATGGCACATAATTCCCTGCTTCTAATGAAATTGGATGTTTCCAAATAAATAGCACCACTTTTCGTGATTCCATACCCCACATGAAATTGGCTTCAAAATTTCTTTTCAAATTCTACTACATGTTATTATTTTCATTAGTGGCCATTTTAAACCCCTTGTAAACCCATGCAATAGGCAACATGTTTAGTGGGTTAACAACCAAAATAATGGGTTGCCAAATTGGACAAACCCTGGTTTCTCAAGGAGGAACCCATTGATTTTTTGCAACATGCCATTTTGCATGTGAAAGGTTTTGTTGCACCAAATGAGATGTTGATTAATCCAACTTTTCTTTCGAATGTAAATGTCAAGCATTCCATTTTGTCCTTGGCCAAATTTAGCTTAGAATGGCTCAAGTTACATGACACCACTAATGCTTCAATAAGCAATGATGAAGAGCTTGCATGTTGTCAAATTCATAGGGGGTGTATCACCAATAAATGCATGCATAAATATTGGTGAATTTCTCAATACATTGGGCGGGAACCCTAACTCCTTTAATGTTAACTAAGCCAATCATGGCAACAATGGGCTCAAGGGGAATATAATTTGTGTTTTCCCTTATTTTCCCCCTCATGATTGGATCAATGGAAGGTTTGGTGGTTGGACAATGCCCATCATGGAATTGGACAATGGACATTAGCCTTTGTTGGATGAGTGCTTTCATCACATCCATGTCAAGTTGGACTCATGGTGCCACAATTGTGACTCCTAGAGTTGGTGGGTGCCAAGACTTGAACAAGTTCACATGTCCAAACCACATCCACATCTAAGAAAAAACTTACATAATATATCCATATCCATCCATTAGTGTACATGTTAGTGTCACTTGTAAATCTTCTAGAATTATAGCATAGTATTTTCCATACTTGTTTGATGATTTGAATTAAAGATGGCAACATTCATTGATGTTCATTTTGGTATTTTTGGCACTTTATAATTGCTACTTTTCTAGCCAGTAATGAGTAAAGTGGTTGTATGCCACATACTCCTTTCAAAGGGTCTTGTTCCAAATACCCTTTACCATTTTCCCACCTAGTTTTGCCTTTTCATGTTCTAGTATGACTTGCTAGGACTACACTGGACCATGTGCACCTTCCACTTCTATGAGGTGGCATTTGGACTCCCATTCGCACTCCCATTTTCATTTGAATTGTCATTTATCTTTTGTGTAGCCATAGGATTTAAGCTTAAAAGTTAAAATTTTGATTTAAATTTTAGTCAACTTATGTTTGATTGGGTTATTGGGTTCACCATCCCATCCTTGAATAATAAAAAGTCTTTATATTGTAGGTAGAAAAAACAATAAAAACAAAAGAATTATGAGTGATGTCCACAATTTCATGCACACTTGTTGAATTCCCATTGGACAAAATAATGAGTCCAACCAATGAAATGCTTGCCCTTGATTCATTCAAATGGGCACAAGTGGAAATGAAAGAAAATTATGGGCTTGTCATCCCTGTTGTATGAACATTAGGACCAAGCCAATAAGGCTTGAAAATAACAAGTAGGTTTGGGGCTTGCCATTTTTTGATACACCTCTCCACAAATGGTGAGTTCAATGGTGGGCATGGCTTGGCAATGCTAATGTAGTTCAACAACGTCAATATCATGAGTGGGTACAACACTAGCACACTATCATGAGGTTAGGCAATGCCAAGCTCATTGTGGGTTGAATGTTGGGACCTTGTGGTCCAAGGCTTGGCAACGTTGGGTTCTTGTTGGGCCATCTTAAGGATGAAGGGGGGATGGTGAGAGGATGGCGAAGAACAATGGGGGGATGACGAGAATGATGAGGGGACATTGAATAATGGTGGGAAAACATTAGGGGGACACCAAAGGATACCAAGGACATAGTGGAGGGGCATCAAAAGGATGGAGGAGGGATAGTGGGAGGACTTCAAGTGGACACAAGGGTTTTCTTTGTGTCTTTCATTGGTGTATAAGTAAAGTTTGAACCTAAAAAACCAAGGCAAAAAATAACAAAAACTAAAAAAATTGGGTTAATAAAAAAAATTCAAAAGTTAGGATGTGAAGAAGGATGTTAAAGACATCCTAAGACATCTTGGGATGTTCCTCAAGGTAACTTTGCAATCCAATGACCTTGACATCGATCACTTTTGGTGCCAAAATTAATGTTGGAGGGGTATACCAAAATTCAAAACAAAGTTGCATACACATATTTTTTGTATGCCCCAAAAACAAAAGAATAAAAAGATGATGAAATCTCCATCTTCCTTGGTTTCCTTATACATTTGCAAATAAGATGAACTACAAAAGAATATAATAGATATCTACAATACCTCTATGTGGTTTTGGGGTGAAAGCATGGTTAGGTGTCTCAAAAGTGGCATTAGAGAGTCCATTATCTGACACCAACAATTTTTTTTGCACTTTTAACAATTATCAAACCATAAATTCTATAATTATCTTCTATGATTTTATTCATAAATATTAATAATCCAACTTTAAAATATCCCTAAAAATGTGATTGATAAAAGAATTCATGTAAAAGATTAAATTTTTAAATGTGAAATGGACTTTCAAGGAAAAAATTTACAACAATCATGTCATTTAAATCTTTTTAAAAATAAAAATATATATATTAGGAAATTTCAATGCACTTCACTAATAAACTCTTCATTTGATGAATTTTTTTTAAAAAAAAAAAAAATTGACATTACTTTGACATTTTTTTTGAGTCCACATTTTTCATTTTTTCTATGTGACAAACGTAGTGTTGTCATTTCAAAAGTTCATTACAAGTCCATAATCTCTTAAAATTCATCCATTTTTTTTATGATGATTCCCATCAAAGTCTATAAAAACATGGATAATTAGAAAATTGACAATGTTAATTTTGAATATGGCTTTCAATTTTATGTTTGTGTGTAATCCAAAAAAATTACAAGTGACAATCCAATCTATCCACCTATTCATGCTTTCACCCTTTGCATTGTTTCTCCTCTTATACCTAACATTATCAACCCCACAAAATCCAATCTTTTACCCTATATCCACTAAAAAACATGATTGTTATTGTATAATTTCATGTGTATTCAATTACTATGTTGGATCATAAACATGTTTCTTGAATTGTCCCAACTATCTTTAAGTTTTTTTTTAGCCTTCAATGGGATCAATAAATAAAAAAATGAAGTTCAATCTCAATGAACTCATGTGTCCCCACATGGCCTACATCTTATAGATATCAACAAAAGAAACCAACTTTATTTTAAACAATTCTCAATCATATACACTCCACCACATCAACAAATTTGACATTTCTTCATTAAAAAAAAAACCTATTTTATTATTCATAAAGAAGAAGACATATCCTAATTCCAAACTTCTTAATCTTCTAGACCTTTCTAAGCTTTCTAACCAAATACGGAACAAATTTTTTCGTTTTTCGTTCAGGAGCAACGATGAGATAAATGGGTTCCTATCGTTTGGAAATAGCGGGATGGAATAACCGGACCTTCCAAGCTTTCTATGCTATTCTCTTTCCTTTTTCTTCTTAGCCATTGCATCTCCTTCTTTTATTTTCTCTTTCACTTTCCTTTTTGGCCCCCCCCCTCTCCTTTTATTATTCTCTCATTTCCTTTTCATCTCTTCTTTTATTGATTCCCTCAGTTCCCTCTTCTTCTTCAAATGATAAGTCCAAGAACTAAAGGATTGCTAGGTCATGCTACCATAACTTGTATTCAAATTGAAAGTCAAATTTTATTATGTTGTTGCACCCAAAACCTTATGTTCATCAAGAAATTTTTTTCTTCAACAAGCACTAAGAGTTGTAGCAAGCTCTTTCTTTTCCTTTTCCTCCAATCTCCTCCTTCCTTTTGTGGATCCAAAAATCACCCACTTGCTCTTCCTTCTTTCCTCCCAAAACCTTCCTTTTAAAAAAGAAATTGGCTTTCCTTTTCTTCTTTTGAAACCCCAAAAAACACAAACAAATTCTGCCCCTTTTCCCTTACTCCTCTTTTCATCTTTTCAAAATTCAAAAACACACAATAAACTTGGGCGAAAACACATTACATGGGGGCTAAATTGTTGTCACATTGTATTACTTTTCAAGGGTACCATGTTTGAATTTCAACCATGTCATTATTATGAAAGATTTTCACAATGTTTTTTCATATTATGTTAGAAAAACCCAAAGAAATCAAATGCCAAAGAAATTACATTATTTTATTTGACATAATGTGGTTTTAAGGTATATTTGTGTAAAAAAGCTACATCACAACATATGAAAAAATGAAACTATATTCAAGAAATGGTTGGAATAATTTTTAATCTTTATGAAACGTGTTGTTGTATGATTAGAATAAGTTTGTGATCCATGTGAAAAGTTTGACAATTATCATATCATAATTGGGTTTTTTTAGGTTGACAACCATAAATATGTGGTAAATTAAAATTTTGACAAAAAATAACTTTCAAATGGAAGATGACAAGAAATATAAGGTGCACCATTTTAAAAATTTCCATTTCAAACATTTTTTGGTTGATTAATTTAAACCAAAACCTACTATATTGTAAAATTAGAATTGGGTTTTATTATAATGCATATCCATACATACATCAAGTATCCCTTGAATTGAATTTTTTTCAAATAATATTATATAACATTAACTTTGTGAAAATTAAAATATAAAGCCCAAACACAAAAAATGAAACCCAAAATTAAATGCAACACAATTTGGAGGTGTATATTTTACACACATGTTATGAAATTGCCCAAGTTCCCCCCCCACCTCCCTAGTGTGTTTTCACCCTTGAAAACTCCTTGTACTTTCTTGTTCCTCTAGCCCTCTCAAAGAAAAAACTCAAGAATGGCTTTCAACCCTCTGATCCCTTGTTCCTTCATTCTCCCCAAAATTAATTTAGAAACCTTCCTTTATTCCTTTCCTTTCTCAATAACAACCTTAGCAAAAAGTAATAAACAAACTCCCTTGTTCCCTTTTTAACACAAAAAAATTCATGACCATCCCTTGACCCTATCACAAATATAAAGCTTATACAAAATTGGTCCATTTTTCACATAAATTTTGAAAAAAAAACAATGTCTTCAAAAAGTTTTAAAAATTTTGAATTTCTAAACAATTTGTATCATAATAAAAAATTGTTTAATAATGGTTGTTATAATATATATGATGGTCTTCCTCTTGGTCCCCCTCTTCTTGTGAATTAGATTCAATTCTCCCTTTTTGATTTCATTCAAGCTTGCTTTGTTTTGTTTTCCATTCAATGATAAACATGTGGTGAAATATAATTTGCATTTTCTTTATGTTTCCCCCTAATGCGTTCGAAGGACGATTTTCTTTGTGCACCTATGTATTTGCTTAAACTTACAAGTTTTCTTTTCCATCTCATTATTGACGTGCTCCCAAGTCCCTAGTTAACCTCAAGTTGGGGTTAGGTCACTCAAATTGCGGAAATGCGGGGGACTTGGGGCACATTCCTAGATTCTAGCACTAAAGGGGGGGTAAGAGGGGCGTGTTGAAAGCTCTGGGATTAAACTAGGAAGAGGGACAAACTACTTAGTTATTCAATCCTACATCCAAAACCAACCAACAAGTTGGTTAGTACTCATTTATAACACTCTGGGTGTTGGGACAAGCCACAGGCAACCTTGGATTCACTTGATTCACCATGGCCTGGATTCGGGGGAAGCCACCACCTTCCCCCATATAGTATTTTCTGCATCTCACCGCCACACTTGTATCCGAATGCACCTTCCCCCATATAGTATTCTTTGCATCTCACCGCCGCACTTGCATTCGAATGGCACTTTTTCCCGGGACTCCCAAAGTGGAATCCCGAAACTGTCCAGGTTTGGACTCCCGGGACTTTGGGCGTTCATAACTTTTCACCTCGAGCTCGGCTACACTTCAAGACCTTTCCAACGGTATAAAGAACACCTCAATGCAAGGTGTTTTGACCCTTGCAATTGCGTTCTGAGTTTTCAGGAGTCCCAGAGGACTCCCAAGTCCCATTTTCGGGAGTGTGAGTGCTTTTCACATTTGCCTCAAAGTGGGGTTGCGACAATTATGTTGTTCTTTTGTTTTTCCTTAAGGTTCATTAATTTGAAGTAATGCATTTTTTTTCCTTTTCAAATGTCTTCTACAACTCTATTTTTGTAATTTCCTACATCTAAAAGACTATCTTGGTGTTAAGATATTCCTAATACTCCTAATCCATATTTGTTATTTTCCTTTGCTTGCATGTAGTGCATTCAATTTGAATTAATTTAAATGTTGTTTTTTAACAACATTGAAAAATATTCAAATTTGACAATTCAATGTAATATTGATTGTTGATAAATTTTTTATGTTTGTTGTAACAAAATTGTTGTTTTATATGTCTAGTAAATATCTTATATAAATTTCATTTTATTTATTATTATTTTCTTTCTAATTATGGTTGTTACCAAAATGGTAGTTTGTTGTTATGCATTTGTTCTTCTAATCCTTGGTTTTGTATTATACCTATGTTGTATTGATTATAATTATGTAAAAAAAATTATGAGGAAGATCAAATATAACCATAATTAGGGTTAGATGATTATAAATAATTATGACTATAATTTATGATTACACAACTAGTTGTAATCATGTTGAAAGAATTAACCTTGTTTGACCAACTATAAATAATTAAATAAAAATGAACATGTGGTCATTCTTGTGTTGTTCAACTTATTTGACAGGTTATGAGAATCCTAACTAAATGGAAAGTCTATATTTATATAATGAATTGAATTTATTTTGAAAGGGATGGGCAAATGTATTGAAAGTGGGGCTTGCAAATATTTAACCACATCAAACCACTATTTAGTAAAATGTATCAAGTGAACCAATAAAAATAAAGCTTAGATTAATTGTTTGAAAATTAATTGATCTTTATGGATATGTCATAATTTTGAAAAGGTTGCAAGTTTAAATTAAATTATATATTTAACCTAGGTTTAGTTTAAAAATTTAATCCTTAAGTTTAGTTTAAATTTAACTTTTAAGTTAACCTTTAAATTTAAACCTAATTTAAACCTTTCAATCTTTGTTGTTGGCCTATTGTGAAAAAACAAATGGAAGATGAATGCAAATTGAACAAGTTTTTTTTTTCTATCACAACACTTGCAACTATTTGTTGCACCATAGAATCCCTACCCTTGGACACATATAAACATTCATTAAACACATGTTGGTTTGTTTATAAAAAATAACACTTGTAGTTGTAATCATTGCTTTCTTGTGGCCAACTGCTTCCACAAGGAATTTAAGTTTGACATTGTAAGCTTTATCACACCCTCAAATTCATTGTCGACTTTGCATTTCACTTGATGCACCTCCCATCAGCACTTCCCACATATTTTGCTCAAAGTAATTTTATAACTCATGTGTTTTGAAAACAACAATTTGTTTCACACAATTTTTTTCCTTTTTTTTACTGTTTTCAATGTTAATGTTTACTTGGGTTTAATAAAAAATAACACAATCAATATTAGTAGGCCCAAGGCTTTGGCTAGAATTAACACCATGTGTAAGACGTGTAAAAGGGACATGATTATTAAAAAAGACTTGTGATTGAAATCTTTGGGAAGACCTAATGGTGGCATGGCCCAAAGCTTCTAGACCCTAACAAATTTGATAAATGCAATGTAAAAGATTACAACAAACAATTTCAACATTTCAACAAAAAAAAAACAGTACCTACCAATGGTACCCAATCCCCATGAAGATGAACAAACAATGAACATGTACTTCAACATTTAAAAAACACAAGGATTAAAGTCTAGGAAAGTTCTTGTTAAACTTATAGCAACACAACTTAAAGTTGAACCATGAGTGTACTTGGAACTTGGGAGTTGGATCTTCAATGGAAAAACTTTAACTTAGAGGCACTATCCAAAACTTGACAATTGACTAACGTTTAAGTTTCAACTTCTAAGATCACTCACAATTGTGTTCCACCCTCTTTCAAACTTGAGAGACTTGAATTCCTTAGACAGCCCTTGTGAAAGCACGTTGCACAAGTACATGGTGCTGGCTTGCCAAACCAAGTAGAGAGAAACAACAAAAACATTGGTGGAAATCAGCAAAATAATGGCAACCTCTTCGTAGGTGAGGTTTGGGATTTGGGGAGAGTGACAATCTGGGAATGGCCACAATAGCAAACCCTAAACCTAGGATGGAGGAATTTAGCACAGTGATTGTGCAATTAGGTGCCATTTGATGGCTAAAAATGTTAGCTTTAAGTAACCTCCCATGCGAGCCCTGTCCAAACAAGATTGGATTTGAGCAAATTTCTTTAAATTGTAAGTTTTTTCATTGTTTAAAAATAGCCACCCGTTGCCACAGGGAGGGAATTGTCGAAAATTTGCCAATAAAAGAAATGTTGGGAGGTCAGGACCTTAGAAATCACCCCAAAAAATTCCCTAATGTTTTTGGAGGCACATTATATCCGTGAATACCTGTTTATCCTAGAAAATAGGAGTCATCTTACACCTACTCTTTTGGAGTGGGAGGGAACTTGGAACTGTAAGATACCTCCCACTCTTTAAGGAGTAGTATATGAAAGTTCCCCTCCTAAACTGTAAATAGGTCGAAGTGGCCGAAAGTGGGGAAAGTGATTGGCTGAAGTTAGTATAGGCAAGCATGGATGATAACGCGCTTACAAATATTTATGGGGGGCTTGGTGGTCGCCAGCCCCTGGCAAAAAGGAGGCTCAGGTGGGGCGGAGGGCCTCTCCATCCACATATGTACAGGATCCCAAGCCGTCCTAGGCCCCTTGATGTGGGAATGACCGGTCCCCTGGGGCTTTACCCTACACATTCACACAAGTAACCTGTGGTTTCGCTGGGAAGCAATTTTCTAGAAAAGGAAAACCCGGGGGGCCCAGAAGTTTGCGATCTGCTAGTCATTAGGTGAACGGTTCATGAACAGCTAAGAACTACGGAAATTGAATTGTATGCCAGCTGATACAGCATGAGAGAGAAATTTGTAAAGAGCATTCTAATTAAATTTGCCAAAGGTTGAGTGAACTGCTATGGCAGATGTCTGCCTGACTTTACAAACTGCCCTTACTTAATCCAGTCAAACGGTTTAAGAAATCCAACTCACTGTTTGCCTGCTTATAGAAAGTGAGCACTCAGGAAACTAGTTTGGTATGAGTAACTTTTTTGGTTGTTACTGTGGCAAATGGTGGGAGAGTGACGTCGGGTTCAGAGGTCAAGAAGGGCCCAGAATGTTCTGTTGCTCAGTTTAAACAGCTCACAAAGAAGCACAGCAGTTACCCGCTAAGCACCTGAGTTTCCATGAACATGATAATCGTGGAGCACCGAGCGCCCCCCTGTAAGTACTAACTTAAGCTTAGAAAGTAGAGCAACTTAACACACCCATTTCTTTTTTAGGTTTCGCTCTTCTATTTTTTTTCAAAGATGCTGACATCTTTTGAAATTGAACTTCATTTGGAATTGGCCTCTTTTGTTGGCTTGAATCAATCAAGTACCCTATGACACAATGTACACATGTATCTCTCTCTCTCTCTCTCTCTATATATATATATATATGACACTTCAAGCCAATAAGCGAACCTTCTTTGAGGACTTGCATTTAATTGCTGTCGACCTCCCAAACTTCGTTAAGAAAGAAAAATAAAGAGAAAGAGACAGAAATGGTAGGTCATAGTTTAGTTGCTAACTTCAAAATCAATGAATGAATGGTGAAACAAAGATTATTGTTCAGCCGCTGAAAACTCAACTAGTAGTGGAATGACTTGTGGGGAGGCATTCCATTTTGCTACATTCCCCTGCTTTTGCTGGCCCTGTCCGATGGGGCTTTCGGCTGTATTGGCCTGCCTTGATCATCACGCCAGATAATGCCCTGCCAGAAGGCATTACACAATGAATTCGGGTTCCACCGCTGGTGCCCTATTGCCAGGGCATTACGTAACACATAAAAGATCAGTAGTGTGAATAGGGTTACAAGGATGGGCCTGCAAGGGGCGAAAGTGAGAGATCAGGAGTGGGGAATAGGAGGGCATTGAAGAGGAGAAAGTCTAAACCGAGCAAAACTTCGACAATGTCACATGCAGCTCTTCTTTTTTGGCCTAGTAAGTGCAACTCCACCCTTCTTGGCATTTGGCTTGGCAACAGCATTATCCCACATCCAAGATTACTTATTTAGTGTTCTCAAGCTTTGCCCATAAACATTAAATTAGGACTGTAAATATAAGATCAATCAATAAATAAACTACCTGGATCAATCAATTTAGGCATTGGAAACCCTGCCAAACTTTATAAAAAAAAGCACCCAAGAATGGGAGAGAAAAAGAAAAAAAGAGCAAGGACCGAAGTCCATGCAGGCAAAAGAGCCCCAAAGAGGGGAGTCACATGCAGGTAAGGGAACCACTAAGTGCCGGAACCTCGGCCAGTCGCATGAAGCATATCAACTGAAGAAGGGGGGAGGTAGTCCCGATAGAGCAAGCCTAGAAGAACCCTCCCTGGCATTTCGTTAATCAAGAGCAGGTATTAGACTGTGCCGTGGCCTTTGCGAGTCTCAGCATATTAAATACAACGCTGAGTATCAGATTATGCAGTGACTTTTGTCAGCCTCACCCAAAATGGTGAGCCAGAGAAATTCTACAGAGTCCGCAATTATTTACTGATAACTTATTCATCCAAAACATTGGGGGCAACTGCGAGTAAAGATTCTCAATAAGACTGATGAACAGTGCATGCCACCACTCAGTATTTAACTCCAATCCGCAATCATGAACAAGTATTTGGTGTGCATTATTATTCATTTATGACCAGCAGTAAATGTTCTATGAGTTTAGGGGTGGGAAATTAATACGCACACTTCGATATCGACATTATTCAGTAGAATGAGCAACTCAGTGAGGAGGTACTGTACAGTTGTTGATATGGTTCTGTGTGTTTCAGACGTCAAACGTATTGCCTGCTTCTTTTTTCCCTGGCTGCCAATCTTCGCGTCCAAGATGTGTCTGGAGATGCCCAACACATTTCGATGCTGCCCATTATAGACATTGTGTCCTGTTATGCACATTCTGGTCCTTAGTACTTTTGTCTGGTCTGAAATAACGACCCTTAGCTTATTTAACGCCTCCCCTCTGTCAGGAGGTAACATTAGCTCTGAAGTTGTTGCTCTGGTTCTGTGTGTTTCAGATGTCTTTGTTGTTGTTGTGGTTGTAGTAATGTGTCACGACAGAGGTTTTTCCAATGTGTTTCTTGCAATTTTTCGGGCTCTTTGTTTCTGATGTGCAGAGAAGAGCATGAGCGCATGCGGAGCTACTGAGCAATAGAAGCTGGCTCGAGATGGCCCAGGGTAGTAGGGCGGAAGATGCTATCAGTCGATTGGAAGATGATATCGCGCAGCTACCAGCTCAGACAGCGAAGCTTAGCTTGGATGAGCGACCCGAAGCACGAGAACACATTTTTCGCTCCAAGCTGCCAGACATTTGCATTCCGTATCACATGACTCTGGCTGAATACTGCATGGAGAAAGCACTTCAGTGGCCTGACAAAGTCGCAATTGTAGATGGAATTACCGGGAAAGCACTCACCTACGGGGAACTCGCCGTTCTCTCTCAGCGCGTGGCAGCTGGGTTGATGAAATTGGGTGTGGAGAAAGGGGGAGTCATAGCCGTGCTGTTACCCAACGGCTGCGAGTTCGTGGCAGTTTTCCTTGGAGCTGCCATTCGAGGTGCGATCGTCACCACTGCCAATCCTTTCTACACGCCTGCTGAACTCGAGAACCAGATCCGGGTCGCCAGTGCAACCATGGTCGTCACTCACTCGTCGTACGTTGAGAAACTGAGGGCATTGGATTTGCAGGTACCTACTTGCGCATTGTCCTTCCGTGACTTTTTTCTCCAGAACGCTGAATTTTCTAACTGCCTCTGAGCTCAACTCACAGAGAACACTTCGCCATATGGCGCACACGCAGTCTTGTCGAGGCACGGATCGTTTGGATGCCTTTTTTGGCGGTGTCTGAAAAGGCAGAGTAGGAGAAAGCCTATTGAAAAAGAGAAATAGATTGAACATTATGCTAACATAAGGGTCTCTTTCCATATAACAATAGAAAGCCATTGACATAGGGCCTTGTTTCTTGCTGCAAGGACAGTCACATTCCATTGGAGATTTGCAAGTGGGGGTGAAAAATTATAATTAATCATGTTAGGGACTCTGCAAACACATACTCTCATGAGAAAAAGAACAGATTGTGCTGTATGGTGAATCATAGTTTGACTCACATCTCTCACAGCTTCGGGAATTGTTCAATGCTAGACCAGTAGAGCTGCAAGATAACAGCAAGCACAGCTAATAGAAAAAACATAATAGAAAGCTACTGCGATCATAGAATCTGTGTTGTGTGCGTAATGGAAAGATGTCCTAACTAGGGGCTTGACATTGCCAGATTATCACAATTGACAAGCATGTGGATTCTTGCCTGCACATTTCTGTGCTTTTCGAGGCTGATGAGGGAGAATGCCCAATTGTGGACATAGATCCAGATGATTTGGTTTGCCTTCCATTTTCATCAGGCACCACCGGTTTGCCCAAGGGTGTGATGCTCACTCACAAGAGCCTTCTCTCTAGTGTATCTCAACAAGTCGATGGCCAAATTCCCAATCTCTATATGACAGATGAAGACTTCGTGATGTGTGTCCTCCCAATGTACCATATCTACTCCCTCAACTCTATCATGCTTTGTGGACTTAGAGTGGGAGCCACTCTTGTCACCATGCCCAAGTTCAATCTCCAGCTTATGCTGGAGATCATTCAAAAATACAAGGTAAGAACCAATGGTAACTTCTATCTCAAATTCTTTAGAGTGCCTCCTCCCCTTGAACCATTCCTTGTGTCATGACTATGGTTCTGCCACACATTTGACTGGATAGCTAGTACCAAAGGACATGGCATCTTGTTTTCCTGGGGTAAAAATCAATGTGTCAAACCATCCATTGTTTGTTTGTATCAGATGTTGAAGATGTCTGCAGAGCTTACACATGCAGGGATGATGATGGAATCCTCCAATGAGTCCACAATTGCGAAATGCTTGGTTGTTGCTACTGAAAATTGACCTATGTGTCAGGTCACAGTATTGCCAGCGGTCCCACCCATTGTGTTGGCCATGGCCAAGAACCCAATTGTGCTGAATTATGACCTCTCCAGTCTGAGGATGATGCAGTCTGGTGCTGCACCTCTGGGAAAGGAGCTTGAAGATGCATTCAGAGCACGGTTACCAGGTGCTGTCATTGGGCAGGTAAGTTCAAAATAGATGCATGCCCATGTTTTCTTCCTTTCCATTTCTTCCTTCTTGGTGTAATCTCTTGCAATACTGTTTGCTGAGATTTTGTCAATTCACACCCTCTCTACCTATCTCAGTAGGTAGAGCTTCTGTTTGGTGGATCCATCATCTCTTCATACATGGTCCAATATTTTTCAGAGAACAATGATTTGCTATGGCAAACTGAAACCTAGCCCACATACAAAAGTTGGTTCTTACCTTCCAATGCTGTCACTGGCCAGCTCCTACTTTCTCCTGTTTTGAGTTCACTTTGGACTCTAGCTCATTGGGTCCAATACAAACTTTCATCATCTGGACATCTTTAATCATCTGTTGGATTGTTGGTGTAAAATATTGGTTGTCCTGGATTTTGGTTCCTTATTCTGACTTTGGTTCATAGTACATTCTACATGATGTTATGGGAAGGAGACAACCAACTGACTATTGTGTGTTGTGAGCAAGGTCTGACTTTTGAGGGTACTACCGGATGTAAATCTGTATCCTCCATTTACCCAGGAGGCATCTGAACTCCACCATTCACCCTGTTGTGCTTCTCCAACTGTAGAATGGTGGTTAAAATGATGTGTGTGCTCTTGTTTGGTGGCAGGGGTATGGAATGACAGAGGCTGGTCCAGTGCTTGCCATGTCTTTGGCATTTGCAAAGATGCCATTCCCAGTGAAATCAGGCTCATGTGGAACAGTGGTGCGCAATTCTGAGGTGAAGATTGTGGACAATGACACTGGCCTTTCTTTGACCTACAACCAGCCTGGCGAGATTTGTATTCGTGGACCTCAAATCATGAAAGGTCCATCTCTAACCTCATCTGGCAGCTCATGCTCAGTTTCTTTGGTGGGAGGAGATGGAGGATGTGACTCTTTGTCAAAAATAAAATGAAAGAGGTTCTGTTTGATTGTGTTATAGTGCCTGAACAGAAGCCAGAATACAAGCATTGCTAGGTCACACCAATCACCAATGATCTCAATGCTTTTTTGCTTCACCATGTCAAAGGGGCTAAATGCAAGTGGCAAACTACAATGGGATCAATAGTCATTAGTTAGAGAAGGTAGTGCTGAAAGTGAATTCAAATGAGAATTGGAGGTCTTTACTAATAAACTGCAGTAGTCATTAATGTGCAGGATATTTGAACAATCCTGAAGCCACAGCCCACACATTAGACAAAGATGGGTGGTTACACACTGGCGACATTGCTTTCATTGATGAAGATGAGGAGATGTTCATTGTAGACCGTGTTAAGGAAATCATCAAAGTGAAAGGTTTCCAGGTAGAGTTGGCTACAACTGGATACTGTCAACAACTGAGTCATCTAGTTTGTCATTAAGGTTTAATCTGGCCTCATGAGAAAGGTCAAACAATACTGCAAGCCTCCATTCCTCAAGCATCCATGTTCATTGTTTGCTGACAGGCTGCATGACCCTCCATGTGTGGATGTTTACAGGTGCCACCAGCAGAACTTGAAGCACTCCTGATATCACACGATGGAATTCTTGATGCAGCTGTAGTCCCGTAAGTGCCCACAAACATTGACTTTTTCCTCTCTTGGCTGTCAATTACAGTACTTCAGGATTACATTTGTGACAGGATGGAACTGAACGGGCCTGCAAAGGCCAATAGGTAATCCCCGTGGGCAGAGGCATGTCTGGCATGTGTTTCCACGTTTATGCTGGAGTTCTGATTGGTGATGGGTGTTATGCTAAGGAACTGGTTTGTTGCAATTTTTTTTGGCAGCCATAAGGACGAAATGTCTGGAGAAGTACCAGTTGCATTCATTGTACAGGCTCCAGGCTTTAATCTCAGTGAAGAGGATGTGAAGGCCTTCATTGCAAAGCAGGTAGATTTCATGTTCTGATAAGCATTTAGGACCCCTGCAGATCCTTGTAATCAGCAGAAACATTCAGTTTGGAATCTGTAAATGAACACTAAAATCTTGCTCCAGTACGACATTTTTCCAGCTAGGGTATTATTCTGCTTTTTAGGGTTATCCATGGTCATTACAACATCTGCTTGCATGGCTCTAAATTTTCATGGCTGAAAACTGGACATTTAGAGCCATGCAAGCAGATGTTCTATGTTTTCAGCCTCATGAATTTCCATGTTCTAAACTTTCAAATCCAGGTATAACAATTCATGGCTGAATCCTGGGAAATTACACAAGGTCATGCTAGAAGTATTCCAGTAAACAGGTTGGTTGGGAAGACAAATATTTCTCAGGTAGAAGCCAAAAAACCTGAGACATGGGGCTCCACAAGGAGGGGGATCTATGAAAGCAATGAGGGGATCTCTAAAACCACCTAGTATGTGGCTTCTAAGTATTTGTGTTGTGGGCCAAATGTAACTTCACAATTGTGGGTGGAAGTTGTGACATTGAGCAGCCCACTAGCTTGAGGTTGTCTGACCTGTACTCTATGCTGTGATAATGCAGGTTGTGTTTTACAAGAAGCTTCACTCAGTTCACTTCATTGACAAGATCCCAGTTACTCCTTCGGGCAAAATCTTACGAAAGGAATTGAGGAATAAACTTTAGACAGATATACCACTAGTGGCTCTAATTCTCCAATTGGCTGTGCCCACTTATACTGGATTTGTGCTCCAGGGGCAAACTGTTTCTCAAAGTCTGCTAATTTGTCTGCAGTAAATATCAGTTCATCAATTGGCTTTGGCATTCTCCTGAGTCCTCCATGCCAGACATAGATACAGCAATTGGACAGGGTTTTGATTGGCATGCAAACAGCATCTCTGCCTATGGAATGGTGAGAAGAGGTAAATTTATGCTCAAACAGCCATGAATTGTTACACCTGGATGTGAAAGTTTGTTTTGTGTGGATTTGAGCTGTTGCTATTACCTCTTTGGTGTTCTTTCAAGATAGTAATTTCAGCCCAGTAAACTCCTTGACTTCTCATTGGTCCAGTGTTTCATTGTCTCAGACTTCACAAGTGACTGCTTGGATGCCTGGAATTGAGCGGTCACCACTTTGGTGTGCTGTCAAACTGGTAATTCCATCACAGTAAGCTCCTTCAATTCTGATCTGTTTCATAGTTCATAAGACACAGTGACTAGTTCCTAACTGTCACTAGTATTGAGAATGTAAGTATCAAGATGCCCGCCCTGATGAGGATAGTGGCAGGCCTCATGAAATTGTTACCAATGAGGGTACCAAAATTCTGGGTGGACTGTAACATAGTTAGTGGACTGTAATATAAATAAATGAATCCCAGTGAAACATCATAATTTACCTCATGCAATTTACAATGAAAGTAATGAGTTTTGTTAGACCTCTCTCACCACATTCCTTTTGTACAAACTCTGATTTGATGTTATATAAATTGGTGATGTTGACATCAATAGAACCCTCTTGTACCATCCTACACCATAATTGTTCCAGCCATGAGCATATCAAATCAAAGCTACCAACTCCCTGTGCTGTTTCTGCCACCATCTAACACTTCGAAAAAAACTCTTGATGCATTCTCTGCAGACCTGCAATTGCTTGCAGCCCTGCTCCTCTGAGAACTAGAGATTGCTGCTCTGCACAGCTGATATAAACAGCATTGATTTGGACTTCCCAATACTCCTTTGTTAATCCAATGTACAGGAGTTTTGCAACAGACACATCAACAAATTCTTGCTCTGAAACAACCGGTAGTTTTATTTAGAAGTGAAGAATTGTGAAATCTTTTTTTTGAGAGAGAGACTGAATATTTGGCGAGAGAAGATGTGGTTCTTTCAATATACCCTACTGCATCTGTTGCCTCTCCCATTCTGCACCTTTGTCTCTCTTCTTTATCCTCCTTTGTCACCCTTTTTTTTCTCTTCATCTTCTGCTCCAGTCCCCCAGCAACACGGGCAAGTCTTACAAATGGAGAAGTCACTATCATACATGTTATTGATGATGGTCCCTGAACAGGTGTGAGACTGGCACTGTTATTGATACTGCATTCTTGTTTATGTTTTTTTTGGTTTTTGTTTCATGGTGCCTTCGTTCACAGTTTTGTCTTTCCTTCTCTGGAAATGTCTGTGGCTTAATGAAGAAGTGTTAACCTTGATTTGCTTCTTCTTAATTGTGAGCGGAGATTTCTCGATTCTTATGAGAGATAATCTTACAAATAGGGGAGTAATTCTGACTTCAAGTGCCATCACCAGAGAAACCTTGTCCTAGAGACTCTCCACAGGCACAATTGATTACATGGGACAAATCCATATAATAGCATCAGTGTACATTGAAGGGTTTCCATGGGAAATGCACAGGAGTTACCGATAGCAAGAAGACATTGGCATTTAAGTCTCCATTTGATTATTGTCCCTTGACACCAAGTCTGTAGGCAACTTAGTGAGCAGAATTGAGGTGACAGATGAATGGCATAGCTAAGGCTCAGAGACTGAATTTCTTGAAATCCCTTTTAATATATTGCTGCTGGGCTAGGAGGTTGTTTGGGGACCTGCATCAGGAGTACAGTTAACAGGCTTGACCTATGGATTTTCTTTTACAACACTTTAGAATATTTGTTTGGGAGAGACACCTGAAGGATCTGCAGAAGGAATTTGCTCCTGGAGTTCAGTACAACAAAAGATTGATCATACCTGTTCTCTTGCTCCTTAATTTCCTAGATTCAGTTCATGTCCTGTTACTGGATTCCTGAGCTAAGATTTCACAGGAAAGTCCTTGAAGATTTCTTAAAGGAGCCCATGTTGATGTGTTGAGCATGGCTGAACCTTTAAAGAGGCTTACATTTCTCCTAAGGACCTTCTCTGAGAATCAGATCAAGAAGTTTCAATGTCTTTGATTCATTAAGAAACTGACAGGATCAGCAACTGCAGCTGTTTGTATTTGGTTAACCCTGTTCCCTCAGAAAGCAACAGCCATTGGATCTCAAACGTGGCAGTGCTAAGAGCATGTATTTGGGAGGGACCCTTCTCATCCTCATCTCCTGCTGAATTTTGCCTTCTGAAACAGCTGCATACTACCATGGTACAGAGGTTCCTTCCTGTCTGGTGAATACTTTTCATTCCCAGAAGCTGGTGAGAAAACCTGGAACTGGCTTAGTCTTGTTCACAACATCGTTGAAATGGGTGAAGACAAACATACCATCCTTCAATCCTTGTAGATGCCGGAGTGATGCTGATTCCATGCAAGTCAATCATGTATACTGTGTGAATGCTTAGATCCTGTCACAGCAACCTCAACAATAGCATAATTTGCATCTCATTTGGATAGTGTCTATTGACTTTGAAGATGAAGGTTTGAATTTCCACCACAAAGCATTTTGGCCATATTCAGCATAATCAGCAGCTTCCGGCTACACATTGTGGCAGGTATTCAGTTTTATAAATCAATATCATGTGACTTTGGTTTCACATGCAGGTCTATCTACTAGTGCATCTACTGATTGATTCTTAGCATCTAGCTGTAGCTTTGAACGAGCAAATCCCATGTTCTTCCTCACATGTCCAAGCATAAGTGAGGTCTGGTTACCTGCATAGTTCATACACCAATAACTGTTGGATCAGATTTGATTTGAGGGCATAAAACCTTCATTTCTATCTCAGATGTAATACCACCTAATTGCACCCACTGAATCTGCTAGCAATTTATTCTGCCAGTCTTATACAATTCCATGTCATTTAGACGTAATATGGGTTATATTTTCTTTTTGGGTCAGGGTGGGATTATGTGTGTCGGGGCCCTGCTCTTACGTCAGTGGCCAATCTTGATCTTGGTTCGTGGCACTTGAGCCCCTGTCTGTTGGATGGATAGTCTGAGGATTCTTAACAGGAAAGGAATTGCCTTGATGAACCAGGTTGGACTTGTGGACTTTTATTCTGGTTCTGAAAGTATACTGTTTAGTGTTTCAGACGTGAGACTTTTGTAAGTGGCAAAGAAAAGGAAAAATATGTAGCGGCTCAGCTTGAAAAGCAACTGAGGCCGGACAAAGGTTCAGGCAGGAATGGAAGCCTGGAACATGGAAGATAGGATGAGCCCCAGTATTATAATATTCTTGAAGAAATAATAACCAGGTCTTTCAGTGTTTGCACGGGGACTCATGACATGCACATGGCTTTGGCTTTCTAAACTGAATATTTCGATAAACTCACCAACATCGCACAGGCTAATAGGCTATCCGATCTTGGGTGAGGGATGTCACATGTCAGGGACATTGATTTTGACAAAGAAGTTCATGAAGTTTCAACCATTTTTTTTTGGCACCCTAAATAAGTTGAAATTGTTAAAAATTGAAAGCAAATTTTGCATGAACAGACATGCAAACAATTTAAGACTTCCCAGTGCTGATCAATCTGTTGTTTGTGAGGAGCACAATTGGGGAAATGAAGGCAATCAGAAAAACTCACAAACATGAAAGAAACATCCAAGAAAGTACTAGATCTGCTGAATTGGCGACATATTACCTGTTAACAAACTAATGAAAATTGTGTTGGTCTCAAAGGGTAATGAGTACCAATCATTAATCATATTGATAAATTTAATAAGTGGGATAGGAAGGTTTTGAGACACAAGTAGTGAACCTTGAAAATAAAATATCGTAAATGGTTAAATTCGGAGTATATAGAGACAAATCATCTGTAGTAGTTTTCTACACTTTATAGTAAGGTTCTGGAGTATGGACATACTCTTGATATATTTTTCTAGTTGACTCATCCATATCAAGATTATGGAATTTTTAGAGGAAAAAAATTGGCATTCCAAATTCAAATGTATCACAAAATGCAGAAATTGTCGTCTTCAGAAGGAATATTTTTGAAATTCACTGACAATCTAATTCAACCTTTAATTACACTTATGATTATCTACTTTATGATGAAATGGGTTTTTATATCTCCACCTTCTGATGATACCGTGATTTAACTTTCAGTTATTGCATTTCCAGTTTTCAATGCAGAGTGTTACCTTGACATTGTAACAGCATAGAAGTCACCTTCATGGTCAATTGGATGATATATAAGCGCTGGGGAAATGTAGGTGGAATACTTTATGGTATCATTCCCTTTCTAGATGATTTTCCCACAGTTTGAGTGCCTATGTGAATGTAGTGACCTAACATTTGGATAATGCTTAGGAAGTTTGAGGGTACATGTTGCCAAGAAGTTTAAGTTCAGTCAATGTGCTAACGGATTCAATTATGCAAAATAGCTCACTCAAAGTGGCAAGCCACATAAATGGGGCCAGGGGTTGTTTTGGGACTCCATTGTTTCTATATTCCCACAAAACAATTACAGGGCCCATAAAGTTTGGTTTCAGTGGTACTCATAGGCTGAATTGGTAACACATTTGGTAACAAACTTTTGCATCAAAATGGGAGTCTGAGACTATGCTAGAGGCTAGACCACCTCAAACGAGAAGCTATTGTCACTTGCTTTCAAGTGGCAAGCTCTCTTTGCAAATAAAACACAAGTTCAGGCATTGGTGCAACTGTTGCCCAATATGAAAATACTTTTTCAAATTTTCTTGAATGTACATGGGAAACCCTATTTATGACATGTTCATTGGTTTAGGATTAACCCTTTGACCGGAAGGAACCATGACTTGAATATGACAAAGAGCACTTTCCTAGGATGCCAACTTGTGTCAAATGCTTTAAGTTTTTGGAAATAGATGGAATTTGAGGAAGTGAGACAATGGATGTCCTTAGAATATTTGAGCAGGTTGAATAATGAATGAATGCAAGGCATTGAGACAATGGATAAATTCAAAGAAGTTGGAGTGTGGATGAACCTAGAAGAGTTGGACAATTTATGAATTATGCAAGGTTGCACAATGAATAACCTCTGGAAGTTGGACGATTTGGTGGAATGGAATGATGGATGAGCATTTAAAAGTTGGACAATTCAGGGAAATTGGGCAATGGATACCCCTAGGAACTAGAAGAAGCCAAGGCATAAGACAATAAGATGAACCCAAGGAAGTTGGGCAATGGGTGAATGACCAAGAAACATTATTATTATGGTTGTTTTCCATTCCATCTTGAAGCAATGTATGTCCATTGGATGAATATTCAACTATTTTTTATGAAAATGTAAGATGAAGGATGAAAATGGACTTAGTTGGGAAAGATAACCTTCAAGATAACTTTAGTTGGGAAGGTTATCTTTCCCAACTAGGCCATTTTCATCCTTTGTCTTACATTTTCAAACAAATTAGGTGAATATTCATCCACTGTCCAACTTACCAAAAATTCCAGAGCATTTTAGACATTATACAAGCTAGGCATGAGTGATGTATTTAGTGGCAGGTTTACACTATTTTGTAAAATCTTTTTGAAAAAAATTGGAAGTTTTTTCCAGCAAAAAACATTCACCACTTTTTCTAAATAAGAAATTTGAAAGAAAACATTGGCTACCATTTCAAGCAGTTGATGGGAAGATTAATAAATAGTAAAATGCGCTCCAAGGGATTTAAAACTTTAAACCTCCCTTCCCCCTCAATGGTTAGTTACAAACAGTGCAATGTATATCCGTGAATATCCAGTTTCAACTTTATAGCACAAATAAAAAGTTCGAGGTAAAATCTAATACACTGAACAGGAACCGGTCCTTGAACTTTTGGGCACCTTGTCCCCTAACAGCATTAAGACTGACACTGCTTTCAACTCAATTTAGAGATGTATGGGTCAGTAAAGGTCGATCACTTTAAATATGACTAGCTAGGAAACTAGCTATACATTTACACGGATGATGGATCCGTCTATTTTTGGTTAGAAATTACCATACGTCACTCCTCACAAAATCTGTTGAGATCTTGGATGACCATCGAGTTGGATGAGAATCATCCATCTGGCTGGGTAGAAAGATATTGAGGAATGGGTACTTCTGGGTCTTGACAAATAAAAGGAATCAGAATTTTTGTGCAAACCTAAATGTTACAAGGTGCCCCCTGGTTCGAATGGACTAAATCTACATCAGGCCAATGTGGTTTCATAAGGGGTGTCCATTAATCCTACTAGAAGTTAGGACTTTTGGAAGTCTGAGGATAAAGTCACCTTTCATATATATAGCACTGAGGTATCTGGAGCTCTTGATACTTATAGTAAGGTTGATTAGTATGATGTTACAGACCAGAGAGAACCAGCACCACAAGAGCACCATCTATGGATGCCTGTTATGTCTCAGTAGTGGATGAACCTCAACTGAGTTAATATCTGGTTTAACCTTGGTAACCCATTCTGGAAGAAGTAGGTTGTATATGTAGGTACATAGGTAGGAAATTAGGTCACTACTAAATAAGTATATTTTTTTATACAGAGGTAAGTTAGTAGAACAGGTTATTAACTTATTAGTAGGTAGGTAGTAAAACAAGCAACAGAGCTAACCACCATGGTTAGCTAGGGAACCAGAAGCCAACAGAAAACTGATTGTTGAAGGCTTACCATCCATCCTTCATGGTGCCTCGGTGGGTGCTGATTTTATAGGTCCTCAAGGGGAACCCATAGCAAGTTAGAAGATGGAATCCCGTCAAGATTCCAACAAGATGTGACAAATTTAATTAAGGGGGTTCCAAAAGGAAAGGTCCAAACGGACCATACCGCAATGCGTTAACTACAGGGCAGAGTCCCTGTGCCCCACATAAGATGCACTCCTGATCCCGTAGAGGAGGCCGTGGCAAACTGGGGCCCTTGTTCAACATAAACACTGGCAGTAGCAGTCAGGTCCTGACTCCTGACGCTGTTCTTCATGGGCGTAAGTACCCTCTTGCGACAGTAACGGGTTTTTTTTTCTGTTCTTTGTAGTTGAACTTCCTTTCCACATAACTTGGGCCTACAATTTCAGAATCCAGTGTCAAATTTGGTGATATTCCATTTTGGAAAAAATGGTTACATGGTTTACAAGGGAAATGAGTAAGACTTAATTAAATTTTTTTTTCCCCCACACTTTGTTATTTGGAAAGTAAGCACCTCCTTCAAACAGTGTAAAAAAATTCTGAAAACTAATATATTAGCTAATTAATCAACAACATATTAGCTAAATTTCAAAGTATGAATATTCAACCAATTTCCCAAAAAAACAACTCAAACAACAAAGGAGAAATATCATCTAACTGAATTCACAAGTTATACAACTTAAACAAACTATCCATATGAGACTCCCATATAAATAAGAACTCTGGCCTACAAAGGCAGTTGGCTAACAAAGTTCAAACGTATTTCATTATGTCATTGACCAATCATCAATTATAGTAGACATACCAACTTGTAGGACAAAAAAAAGAAAAGAGACACTCGGTGCATGGTTCACAGCCTTCATGTCGTGGTAACAAAATGCAAGCCAAGGCTATTGTTGCTTGAAGAGTTTGTGTGAGCAAGCAAAAATGTGGCATGTAATAACAACTGATTAGCGAGCTCACAAATAGGCTACTAATCCACAAGGCTCTACACACCTACAATTAGTATTACATAACGGTGCAACTCCTCTAGTGTGTCGCCTTCCATTTATCATGACAATCATCATAAGGAAACTATGAAATGTATTATAACATAATTACATCCCTTTAGCAATGAGCATTGGCCAATTGTGGTGGGGATCAACATTGAGGCTTGGACCTTGACACCAAAGGAAGAAAACACATGTTTGCCAACTAATCAGGTATGTCACCAATTCAATATTGGGCCTTGACCAAGTTCATGTGTTTTGGAAATTGTCACAGTTTGTATATAGCCAAGATCGTGAGTATATGCGAGTAGATAAAACTTAAAGGATCCATGAGGTGGCTTGCAAGAAAGTGAGTTGTGTGTTTTGCAGAGCTTGTATTGCACCTATGACAAAACAACCACATCATGCATCAACTCAACTCAAGCAAAAACTTGAACAGCCAACCTCTTATACCTCATTATAAAATACACTAAAAAGAATTCAAAGTTAAGTAGTAAAAACAAGTATGTATCTATTCAAGCTTATGAACTAGGGTTGTCAAGAAGGATGCTCCTAGGCTAAGGACGTCCCAAGAGACATCCTTAAAATCCCCCTCTTGGCATACTTAGTAGGGATGATTTTTTAGAACATGTATATCACAATTTATTTGGTTTGGACTTACCTTTTATTATGTCCATTCCCAAAATTTTCTTGGCGTTGTTCAACATCTTCCCAACATTGCCCAACATTTTCCTTTTTTTTTTGGGCACCATTGTCAATCCCTCGGTCTTTTCCTAGTGTCCCTCATTGCCCCACAAAAATCTAACATCCTTTGAACTTTTGTGATGCTACTTCACTCCCTTAAAAATTTTACTAATGTTCCTTGACATCCCTAGGTGTCTTGTCAATGTCCCACTTGGCATTTCCTTGGTGTGACCAAAAATCCTCATCATCCCCTTGCATCTTTATGTTGTCCCCCATCATTAAAAGAAATAATGATTTTTTTAAACATACTATTGTTGCCCAATGTATCCCTGGCATTACTTGGTGTCCCTCACTATATTCTTCAGTGCTACCCAACATCTTCCTAATGTCCCCCCATTGCCCCTAAAAAATTGTCACCACCTTTTGGTGTTTTCCTAATGTGCGCAATCTTTCTCCAACATTGCCCATTGTCCTTCAACATCTCCCCAACATTGCTTGATCTCTAAACTTTTTTAAAATGTCAAATTTAAAAGTTATTAAGGATGCCCTATTCAAAACATCCTTTAGGTCCTAGGGACATCCTTGGGATGTACCCAAAATATAATGGACATTGGCAACCATGCTATGATCATTCTTAACAATATTCATAAATAATTCCCAATTAATTTGAGTTTTTTGGTGCATCACTACATGCAAATGTGTGCACCACCAAATGGCATTTTATACACATAAACAACACATATTTTATGTCAGAGGTATTTAGGTCTACAATTGAGCTTTCCCATTAAAAATTTACATTTGACACACTTTTAGGTTTGTCAAGTGGTATCCAAGTGCAAAAAACCTTGTCAATTCCTAATTTTGTAATGAAATGCAAACCCAAAGTGTGCTTCTTAGTTCCTAAGAAAAACATTGGGGATGAAAGCTTCAAAATGGAACTCGAATGAAATCAATATCAAGAGTTCAAAGTCAAATCAATTGCACAAATCAAGAAAAGCATGGTTATTGTGAATTGGAAACAATATGCTGCATGGATGAAATCCATAGGTAACCCAATTCACAAAACACACCATGCCCCAAACTTGGGAAAAGTTCATCACTTTCCTCCTTATATTATATTTTGTGACTAGTGATAGGGCTACATCAAAGTGACAAAATGTCTTGAAAATTCTCAAATTCGCCAAATTATGAATCATGCAACTTTGTGAGTTCATAACTCCCATGTATTAGTTCCAATTGATGAGTTTTCAAGGGGGAAGTTGTAGCCATTGAAAAGACATTTCCAAGAAATATCACATGCTCGATTTGGAGGTCATTTCCTAGGTTTTAGTGGTTGGGAGTCAAAATGTAAATGTGATTTTTGACATTATTTTTGTCCATAACTTGAGTTTCAAGTTTTGAAATGGACAAGCAAGCCCATTTTGAATACTTACACTTTGAAACCTTTTCAATAATCTAAAGGACCCCAATTTGAACCTATTTATTATTTTCATTTTTGTCCAAAAAATTAAGACAATACTAATCTCTAATGCCCAAAGTGGGAAAACCATTTAGGAGTGTTGGGACTTGTTTTCATGACACTTGTGAGAGTTTTTTTGAGTTTCTAAACATTTTCCTAACCCACTCCTCTCATGCTTTAACCTTGGTCACAACCCTAATTACAATAACATTGTTGTGCAAATAATTAACTTAATTGTGGAAGTTAACAAAAATAGTTTGTGTAAATCAATTCTTTACATCCACAAACATGGCATTCAATTCACATTAACACACCTAAATGATCACAATATCATTGTAAATATATCCATCACAACCTTGGCAAATTTAATAATTCTAGTTTTTTGACGATTCTAGTTTAATCCCTTGTCTTTTATTTATAATATCAAGGTTCGTTCACAGTTGGGGTTCCCAAAAAAAAAGAAAATGATATCATGACTTTTTTTACATTAATTTCTATAAATAACTACACAAAAAAAATTTAAGTGAAAAAAATTGAATGGTTTAAACTAAGATAATTCATGTGGTGGTGATGATTTTTCTCATGTGTACATCGGTGTGCATTTAAACCTTGGCTTAAACCTAACAATGCAAAAAATGCTTGAATAAGCATTTATAAACAATTGCACATTTATTTCTTGCACATGTGACCCACACTTCAAGTTATAAATCTTAAGCCTAATGAATATAAAAATCAACCAAACAACCCAAAAATAGTCCTTTTCCTTGCAACCCCAAATATTGAATTTTGTTACTTAAAAAAAAATTCATGTGGTTTCTAATATAATCAAATGCATGCAATGAACATGGCCAAACATAGATGTAGACTTTATTTATCCATAAAAGAAATTTGACATCAATTGTAATTCTTAATGCATTCTTTTTGGTTCCTTTTATAAAGAGGTGCAATTTAGACACTTGATATAGTTAGGCTTAAAGGAATCAAAAGGATACATATATAATGTCCTATTTTATTTTATTTTATTGATTTAACATGACACCATTTTATTTATTGGCATAAAAAAATCCAATACAATTACAATGATGCACATAGAAAAAAAATCCAAAGTTGTCCTTTCTAGTCTTTTAGAATGTACACACTCCTTTTTAGTACCCCAATCATGAATGGACCCATCATTGCCTTTTATTTGCATTCTTTTTTATTCTTTGCAAAGTGTTGGCAACTAGTTTTGCCTCTTTCTATTTCTCCCATTAGACCTTTGCAAATTATCCCTTGCCTTTTTTACTAGTCCTTTGTGTTCCCCATCATGCTAAATGTACACACCCTAAATTACAAGTATTCTTCTTGTAGTTAAACATGATAATGATGATAATAGAATTTCCTAATAAATGAAGTTCAAAATGCATCCAATTATCCCACATGTTTCAATGTTCAATCCCTTTCAATTAAAGCTTGTTGATTTGCTCCATTCCCCAACCACACTTTCAACCATTCATGGTTTCATTGAAAATCTTGTTTATTCCATGCATTCATCAAATTATTTAATTGATAACATCAAATGGTCAATATTAGTTACAAATGTTATGTTTCTTTTATAGGACAAAAAATATTCTAGTATTATAATATTTAGCAAAGATTTTTCCAAGATATATTAGGCTTGTTGAACCTTAACTTATCAAGTGGATTTGGTTTAACTATGACTGGTACACCCAAGTTCAACTTTAAATATGTCCCCCCCCAAAAAAATGAAAAAATGGATCTTTATATCCCTAAAACGTACTAATCAAAATCATTAACCCATGAAGTGGATGGATTTCTAAAAAGTTCATCAAATCATGTGATTAATTAAAGAAGATTGTTTTGAGCATGATTTTTTATTTGTATCTGCAAATTAAAATGTCATGGACAAATTCCAATGAAAACTTGTATTTTATAATCCTTTTCATATAATTGCAATGTTGTGACAAATTATTACAAATTAAAATTGTACTTGAATGGACAATCAAAATTTTCACCTTTGCATCAATTTACCAAGATGATAATAAATTAAGATGTTAATCAGCTTTCACTACACATTTCCTCCATGAAATTTTCTTTCAATATCTATATTTAATCAATACATTAGTTTGGGGTTGCATTGAAAACAATTCAAATTGTTTACATCCTACCATACAACCACCCCATGACAACTTGTTCTATGGAAATCAGGTGAATGTAAGGACTAATTAATCTTACAAGATATATATATGTATAATAATCCATGATTGATTAACTACCACATTACCTTGCTACACATGAAAGTTTAAAAAAATGCAAACCTAGATTTAGACTTATTCTAGACTTTAGAATACACAAATTCAACCATGCCCCTTGACCAAAATTGTTGATCCAATGACATTTATGTTTTGGACATCCACTTAGACATTCAAAAATTTGAAAGAAAGGTTTTAATGGTGTCATATTTGAACATGGGCTTTCCTTGTTGCAACATGTAGAAAATTGTAATCATTTTTTTTTTATCCACCTTTCACCATTATTGCAACCTTAGCCTTGGGCTTCCAACCAAGATTGGACTTGGGTCAAGGCATGGGGAACAAGCTAGAATGACACTAGGGTGAAAGCACACTATGATGACCCCCTTTGGGGCACTTTTGGATTTAATATTATAGTACATATAGTATAATTGTTCCAAAAGCATGGTACATTTAATTTTGGGTATCAATGTTCGTTTTTGGGCCTTACAACAATTATTTTTACAAAACTAATGTTATATGGTATTATTTTAAAAATAATAATAATTTTCATTATCTATATTTAAGGATCCATGAATATATTTATAATATACATTGGTATATTAAGGCCATAGTCTTGTTTTGACTACACTAACTTTTGGGCTTCATTAGTCATTAAAATAATCAAATGGTATCCAAACATAGTTCATATTATCTAAAATGATATGGTTCAATATTTCTTCAAATTTCATAAAGACTAAAAATCATTTAAATTATTTTTGGAATATATTTGTGTTTTTGAGTACATAAGTACATGACATTCATTTTCACAAATATACTCCAATCTCCCACTTTATAAAATGAAATGAAATAATTTCTTTTCTAATTTCTTGCCTAGGTTATATTTTAAAATAATATGCAAAAATATTGTGAAAATATTTTTAAATTTGAGGTGGGATACATTCAAACATGCACATCCCTAGAAAGTAATATAATGTGACACCCCAAAAGGGGTCACCGTAATGTGCTTTCACCCACCAAGGCATGACATTGTTCAACCAAATTCTTGAGATGAATTGGAAGTAATGAATGTGCGAGGAACCCCCAAGACCTTCATGTGCATTTTCAATTTGGCCATGTGATTTAGGAGTTGAAATTCCTTGTGGAATCATTGAATTTTTGGGCATGGTTGGAGGATCCATGCCAATTTTGTCTAATTGAAATGATTTTAAATAATAAAAAAGGTCTCATTGTGAACTACAATATGGTGGGCTTGCAATACCCAATTATAAACTTTATGGCTAAAAATTATGTCCAAAAGTCATGGTTATTGGAAGAATTGCAATGAGGTGGAAATTTTGATTCCTTGTTGTGGATATCATTTGAAGGATTAAAGGATGTTCAATTGAAGAGCTTGATATCATGTTGGAAATATTTATTGTAGGGATAAAAAATAAAGCCTTGGATTATCCCAATGAGATTTGTTCTAAAAAAATAATTATGACCTTGGCAAACTTTTCTTTGGGTGGTTCCACTAGGAACCACCTTACCAAAATCACAAGAAAATTGGACCCCATTTTTAAAAATAAAATCCATCTACTTATACATTGATTTATTTAATTGGATCAGGTGGATTATGTGTTCCCCACCTATGCACACACTCATGAAAAATAATGAACACCCAAAAACATACAATTGCATTAACATTTTGATTCATGAACCATTCCTGACCTAATTATCAACTTTTTTTTCTTTTAAATGTCTTTACACTTACACATTAGATATTTTTTTAATTTATTTAGTACATGCACAAGGGAATGATCCAAACTAATCATTAAAACAACAAAAGGTGAAAATAGTTATCATTTGTGTTCTTGACATCAATGGCCTTTTGGGGCTTCACGATCTTAATTTCAAAAATTCATAACTAAATCAAAATTGATTTAATCAATTATCTATAAAAGGAATCAAGTAAGTTGGCATTTGAAATAATTTTTAAAAATTAACACCCAAGAAAATTCCCAAAAAATAGATTCCTTTTGTGTTTCTGATCAAAAAATTCTTTGTGTGACACTCCTGAAACTTTTTCCTTATGCATTCATTTTCCATATCAACACACATTTTTTTGTAGATTTGGTTAGAGTTTTGAATTTTACATGACTTGGGTAACCTTTTGATAAATAATTTGGAATGAAAAGCTTTCTTTATGTGTGTCCTATGTTGTCCTAAAGTTGGATCTATCGCAGAAATTCAGGGTGTGACGTTCCTAGTGGTATCACCCAAGGATAAGTTTGCCAACCTCCCAAAGTTTCAAAAGTTTAAACCTTAAAATTTTGTTATATTTCCTTTTTTGGGAAATTTGGGAAAGTGTTATTGAGATGCAACTACCATGTTAAGTTGCAATGTGTACTATGACAAGGAGGTGGTGCCTCCTTTGAAAATAGATTCCTTTGATGAATTCAATGTGAATGAATGGCTATCTCTTGTCTCAATTATAACTTTGACTACGTTAATTGCCTTCTTGTCTAGTTTGTGTAGGTTAAGTGACCAAAAAATGAACATGAAGCACCTCATGCTAATCTTCTTGAAGGTCTTATAAGAACTTCGTGTCAATGTCCAAGGAACTAGGGTGCATGCCCAAAAGTCTTCCATAACACACCACATCAAGGGATTGCTTGATTAACAAAGGTCAATTCTTTCAAGCCAATCATGGGCCTATGCCTATTATAAAAATTCAAGATGAACTAGAAAAGATAATTTTTTTCCTTGTAACAATTAACATCTAGTAAACATGTAAGCCAAAGTAATCAAATCAACTGAACAAACATGTGAACAATTAGTATGTAATTAGGTTTCAACTTTAAATTTGAAAATTGAAATTATGAAATTTGGGCAAAAAACCTTTAAGCAAATGACATATGGTAGTAAATCAACAAGTCTCCCCCTTTGCATCAAGGACTTTCATGAATTTATGCCTATTGTCAAAAACCTAAAAATGAATTAGAAAGGATAAAGTCTTTTTTTCTAAAACATTTTGTGCATTTCTTAGTCTTTTGGTGATGCAATTATCATATCATGTGTTAGATAACTAAGATTTTATTTTTTTCCAATTTAAAATTAGTAGAGTCAAAGCCTAAAAGGTTGTTACAAATTTGTTTGTTTATTTAGAAAACTTGGAGGTTAAAAGTTTTTGTTCTTGTTCTTGAAGGTTGAAAATTTGTGATTTATGTTTCATGAAATGATTATTTGCATATATTAAAGAAAAATATTAAACACACATGTTATTTTTGTTATTCTTGTGTCATAGGGCAAAATTTTGATAATGTTTGATTCATCAAAATTAAAGTAGTGCATACAAGGTAAGGTATAAATAAATAAAATGGTGTTTTTAAAATTAAAAAAAAAGTCTTGGATCGAAAAACATGCACATGTAATGTATAATTTAGTTAGGTTGTTAAGAACTATGTCATTGAATTTGTTGTTGTTTGTTGTGTAGTAATCCAAGCCAATACATGTAAGAAGACAAATTCCAAAACAACAAAGTTATGGTGAATTCTAGCTAATATGTCATGCATTTTATACTCCAAAAAACACCAAATGGTGATTGTATGCAAATGTAGTTGATTGCATGTTAGTTTGAATCATTGTTATGTATCTTGCATTCTAATGATAAATAAGTTTTGTTAATGATATTGTAGTTGTAAACTAGAGTTTTATTTAAGTCAAAAGGATGGACATCTAGATATCTTTTGCATTACAATGTTACGTACATGTTATTGATCTCACATCACAACTTTATAGGCTTCATGGGTTTGTTCCAAATTCATGTGAAATCTATTATTGCATAGGTTCATATTGTTTAAACACAAAAGTTGTGTGCATGATTTTCATGTGTAAACAACACAAATGGACATACAACATATGTGTCTAAACAATATGAATAAATGTATGACATTCATGTCTAAACAATGCACACAACATTGATGTTCAAAACAATACAAATAGATGAATGACATCCGCATCTATTCCATATAAACCTATGAAAAATAGGTTTCACATGACTATTATTGCCAAATTGTGGCCCATGAAGTTTGTGATGTAGTTCACATAATTTGACATTTGAATATCATAAATGGAACTTAAACCATATTTTTTCATTCCACCACTAGATAAGGTGGAATGAAAAAATATGGCTCAAGCTCCATTTCAACAAAAATAAAATAAAATAAAATTTAAAAATATATATATTTAAATGAAAATAATTATATAAAAAATAATTTTAAATGAAAATATTTGATTGTTGCGGTTCATCATTTTTGTGATGACCTTTTATTTAGGTAGAATTTTATTTTTGTTATAAATAGCTTGGGTACTATATTTAAATTTATGGTCAAATTTTATTTTTAAATAAAAAAATAAAATAAAAATGTTCTAGTAATGCATTTTCCAAACTTGATTGTTAATGCACACAATTTCAGATCCATTTCATATTTATAAATAGTGACAGAATGCAATTCTACATTATTGTCATAATTTAGACAATGATAATGTGTGCACAAGGTTTGCATAATAAGTTGTAATTTAATTTTCCAATATTACTAAAATCAACCACCATACAATTACATTGGAACCCATAACTAAATACTTAATGGATATCAACATATTTCAATTATCAATAGATGAATGAAAAATCATGTAAGCATTAGATTTGTTAATGAATGAATGACAAAGCATGCAACATTTGCTTCGTCAATGGATGAATAAAAAATCATAAAAGCATTAAGTTTGTTAATAGATGAACTTGCCTAATAGTTATTCCATAGTAAGAGTCACTTAAATGTTAATTACACACAAGTACTACCTTGTGCCAACATGAATTGTCACATAGTTGTAAATTAGTTGTAGCATTAATGTGTTTCCAAGACACTCATAGTTGCAATGGAAATCAATGGAATTCATCATTAATCAATGGATGAAAGAAAAGCAATGTTAGTGTGACATTATAATGGTAGTTGCAAACTAGTTGCATTAGAGTTTCATAATACAATAAAAAACCCCATTTTGTGATTTTTTTAGGTAGTTAAAAGTGTCATTTGCAACTTTTTTTGTCTCCAAAATAGTTGCAAATGAGATTTTCCAATAGTGGTAGTTGTTATTACATAGTTACAATTGAGTTGCACTAATTCCCTCCATATACATTTTCACCTATGGTGAATTGCATTTGTTGTAACTCATGCAACTCATTCAATAGCATTCATGCTATAAAAATACATTAAGTTGCAATGAAGTTACAAGTGGTCATTGCAACTCAAAAACCTAGTTTCACAATTACAAATCACCTTATTTTTCATAGTGTTTGGAAAAGAAAAGGACTTGGGAAGATTATTGTAGGTAGATGTTTAAATTAGATGTGGCATTTTTTTTAAATATCATAAAATTGTCTTGAATTTGATTTTTTTTTTAATGCATATAATTTTTTGTTCTAAATGATGAAAAATGTTGATGTTAACTTGTGTTTTGCAAAGTAAAATTATGTAAGAAAATTCTAAAATAAATGTTTTAATCATCACTTTATGCAATATTGTGTTCTTTTTATAAAATAAAAAAAATAAAAATAAAAATAAAATCTATGACAAGAAGTTTTAATATAAAAAATTGTAAAATTTAGTATTTACCATTTTACGACCATCCCCAAAAATGAATTTGAGAGAAGAAATCAAGATTTTTATGTTTTGTTGATATTTTTTCTGTTTTTCTAAAGATGGTAAGATAAGAGGAAATGTTTTCATGTTTTTATAGATTTTTAATTGATTAGTTTATTTTAGGAAATAACCTAAACGGGGTAGCTATTGTAAAGGTCTAAAGGGTGAAAACACATTGGGGGGGGGGCATTTTAGGCAAGAAAATACACATTTTTTGGGGTATATTTTGGGGGTCAATTTTTCTTTGATTTCATCTAGCATTTTGATAAACATATAAAATGGATTTTGACACAAAGACCTCCAACATGGTTTTTGTCATCTTTCAAATGAAAGTAATTTTTCAACAAAATGTTTTTTTCTAACACATTTATGTTCATTTGAATGAAAAATTGTCTAGATGTTTTTTGTGAAATCATATGAATCAAAATTTTCAATTGTAATTGAAATTGTACAATCAATTCATATTCAATATATGACTAAATATTTCATCAATTTTTGCAATTATTTGAATAATTGTTAGAGTATATTTGCATTTTGTAGTATATTGTGACAACACAAATTTTCACAAATATATTTATTAATTTAATATTAATAAATAATACTAATTTCCTTTGACAATTATATATTTAGCTATTGAACTACCTTATTTTCAGGGTTGTCATTGCATCTATGTATGCATTTGTCATGACATGATGAATGCATTTGGATGCAAATGTAGCCCTGCATCATGTCAATGTAAGGTTAACCTAGGTCAACTTAGGTCAAAATGATGTTGGGTTGCCCAAAAAGTAATTAATGGCAATCAAAAATAACATCATCTAATCATCGTGAATGTAGTGGCGATCAAAACATTAAATTTAGTCGCCACAATCAATGATTGAAAATTTTTGGTCACCCACTTTCAATCGCCACAATCGATGACCAAATTTTTCAAGCAAAACAAAAAAAATTTAAGGTTTGCCTGAAATGTTTTTCATTCATTTAACCAAGAGTGGTCATCAATCTAATGACTGAAAAAAAAAATTATTTATTGCCCAAAAACTTTCAAGCATTGCCCAAAAAATTCGGTTGCCAAATTTTTGGTCACCAACTTGGACAATCAAAAACATTATGTCGCCAATTGTGGCAACCAAATTTTTTTAGTTGCCCAAGTTGGTGACCAAAATTTTCCAGGTAGTGCCCAAAATGTTTTGGGGCAACAACCAAATTTTATTAGTTGTTGGATTAATGGTTGTTCTTGATTAGATGATTGAAAAAAATTTAAGTAGTTATTGAAAGTTTTTGGTTTGCTTGAAAAATGTATCGAATAAACCAAAAAATTGGTCATCGACTATGGTGACAAAAATTTCAATTACCGACTGTGGTAATCGAAAGTTGTGGCGATCGAATTTGATTGCAGTTGCCAATCTTGTGGTGACCAAATTTGATTTTAGTTGCCATGCATAATGGGGGCAAGCTGAATGTATTCAAAATTTTCCTTGCATTAGTCCTAATAGATGTGATGGACGTGTCAAGACAAATGCTGATGTGACATCTAACACAAATTGGCTGTGTTGCGTCTGTTTTGACAACCTTGCTTATTTTGAATACAATTTATGAAAACCTCTTTTAAAATTAGCTTGGTGGAAGTTGAAAGTTGCATAGTTTCAAAAAACAGTATTTGTTACTACATTTTTTGACCACCGTAATGTGCTTTCATCTTGAATTTGTAGAAGAATTTGATCAAAGAAGAAAAGTAGGAATGGAAAACATAAATCAAATGGTGACCAAAAGTTTGCAAAGATAATTGTTTCAAACTATAATTCAATAGAATGGAGGAGTGAAATTAAAGGAAGACTAGGATTAACAATTACTTAAAGAAGCAACGCAATTTAACACACCTAAATGAATGCAAAATACAATGTAGTGTATACCAAGAATAAAAGAGTGACCTACAAGGTATAGGATGCCTTTGGAAGCAAGGATGGAACCCCATGAAACATTCATTAGAAAAGGACAGAGGCAAATTAGTAATTGAGATCATCTACATAATCAAAGGTTGATCCAAATGTTTTGAAAGATAGTACAATAATGTTCACACATCATTTTAAAACAATGGGTGCAAGAAAGACTAGAAATGAATTTGTCACCTTCTAAACACTATAAAATACACAATTCAAAGTATTTACCACCTAGTTTTAAAAAAGGATGGGGAAAGCAAGATTTAGGATCAAAAGACAGAAGATTTAATTGGTAGTCTAGCATGTCATCATACAATCAACCCTTAGAGGAATGGGAGGATGACTTAGACAAAAATGATGTTGGACACATGATACCCTAAGTTGAAAATATTGTACTACAATCTTTAGGAACAAGCCTATGTAACTAAAGGTGTACATCAATAGCAAAAACTAGGATTTCATATGGAACAAAACCTTGATTTGTATTTATTTCAAGTATAGGCACAACTATGGATATTAGCGAGAACAAGTTGCCAAACAATGAACCATAAATGGAGAAGGGCCAACAAGGTACAAACCAATATGGAGAACGAATTTAAAAACAAATAATCCATAGTGTGGTATCCAAGATCCATACCATAACAATAGAACTATTGTTAATAGGAGGGTCTTGTGATTATTATTGTTCGTTCATTCAAGAGTTTGTTAGGCATGGACTAGTGGATCATGTGGCCACTGAGGTTTAGAATACATTCAACATGGAATAAGTGTACCCCAAAGGAGTGGTGTAGGAGAACCATGGAGGTACTCCTACACCATAATTTGAAAAATGTGATAAACCATGTGGATGGCAAAAAATTGAAAATAACACCAACTATAGTTCATGTTCCTCAACCACCCTCTCATTCACCTTTTGAATCTTGATCAAGTTTGATTGACAATAATTCAAAGTAATATATACATTCGAATAGAACACATACAATGTACAAATCTAATGCTTATAGATTAGACAACCCAACTTATGCTAACTACACGAGAAGAATATTGTACTATATTTACCCACATTGTTATATCACCAATTGTATGGATGCCAAGATCATCTTTGGAAGGAATAACATTGGGAGCAACTACAAAAGTTGTCACAAAAATGAAATCTGCTAAAATTATTTTGGATGTAGATCCAAGTGTAATAGGGCACCACATCATTTTTATAGGCTCTTTAAGACTAATTACCCTATCTCACAATGTGTTTACAGACCCAATTGTAACCATGTCCCATGGGATGTACTCACATGATAGAGGAACATTACCTATTTTAAATCATAAATAAAAAGGTGTATAAACACTCATGAGTACTAAAAGTACTTGCCAACACTCCTTAAGGTCATTGACCCACCACAACCAAAGAATATAAACATTCCAGAGTGCTTAGAGTTCTTACAAGGAGCATAAGGATTCAAAATTACTAAAATTCCTTGTCAGTAGTCCTTAGAATCATTGATCCACTACAAGCAAGGAAGAGAAGCATTAAGGAATGTTCAAAGTTCTCCCCAACAATCCTAATAGGGTGGTTGCAAGGTAGGGTGGTTCATTTTTTGCATCATAATCCAGTTTTTTGCAAAAAGGTGTGCATTTACATGCTATTAACATGGCATAAAAATAATAATTTTCCAAATTTGTGATTAGATTCAAATTTTCAACTTAAAGAAGAAGACGTCTATAAAAGAAAATTGCAACGTATATACACCAAATATATAGTAATGGACTTTTGAAGTTGAAAAATATAAACTAGTTTGTTATTTATGTCTCTATATACATGCATTTTGGTGTATCAATTTTGTTTTGGATATATTATAGGATCCAATATATGATATGTTAAAACAAAAAGAATATATATGTGAAAAAAAATTGCTGAAAAAAATTAACCAAAAAAAAGTTATGGACTTTTAAATGGCTTAAACCCATATTTTCATAAGTCCATATCATAATCATTTTTGGGTGGATTTCAATTTTTATTTTCTTAACATGTACATTAAATAATTGTTTAAAATGGTTATTCTTTATATGGAATTTTTAATTCATTAATCACCATGTAATTCCCCACTAAATTAATGATATCAAAATAGACTACCATTTTAACACTAATGTATGGACTTTTAAGAAGTGGAGTAGTTGCCAAAAATGAGCCACCATAGAGTGCATACACCCAATATTCATTAATCTAGGACACCAAGAAAGAAAAGGATTAACATGCTCCTTAAAGTTACATTTTAAGCACACCATGGGCATGATAGTCCTAAGTTCAATGTTGTAATCCTTTGTCAAGGACATATTGATAAAAGCAAGGTTGAAAAGGAGTACAATTCAAGTTCATGACTAGTTAACTTAGAATAAAATGAAAACAAAGCACATAGTGGAGTCTTAGAATTCCTTAATTGAGCACAATGAAATAATTTCTAGCGAAAGGAAGTACTCACCAAAAGGAGGATGGAAAGAAATGGCTTCCTTTAGTGATTGTTTCATTGCTATTCATGAAGCATCCAAATCCAACTTAACATCAAAATCTGCCATTTCTTCATCCATCTCTTTGAAGCCCCATGAGCTCCACTAATCAGGGTGTAAAGTTTGCCCATAAATGAAACATTTGTTTATTTCTCTAAGAGCCTCACTCAAACAAAATATATGGAATACATGCTTACAAAAGGTACTTGCAATGTCATGGCAATGAAACCCTCTATATTGCAGAACCCACATGGCTTTATTATAATGAACTTAGTTACACTTTGTGGAGCAGGGTGTAAAATGGGTTTTGGCCAAAAAGAGGTGCCACCCACCTTCTTCATACTTTCCAACTATCTATGAACAACTTTTTCTTCCACCTCAAGCAATCATAATTTTCTCTTTGCATCCTTTAATGAAACCATGTATCCTCAAGGAATCAACCTTAGATTCTTTAAAAATTACTTCATTTAGATCTACACATTTTTTTTGATTTTTTGAAATGCTTCTCGCAATGATTAGCTTTCCTTTTAGAGCCTAATGCTTTTCAACAAGAGGTTGTAATTCTTCACAACTTTTAAATGTAAGACCCTTCAATTGAAATGAACCTTCTGTAATAGTCACACTTTCCTCCTCATTTTGCTTTATTTTTGCATGCTTTCACAATTTAAAACATAACAACTCAGTATGTACAAGTTCTAAAAATAAGAACATAAACCTTAAACTATGGAAATCAATAAACAACCACCTTGAAAATGCATAGATAAAAAAACTACCCAACCCAAAACTTACCTTTTCCTGTAAAGATCACATACTATGTTTTAGATTTGATATCAAATTCAATCAAATCTATGTTATCTTGTGCTTCAATTGTAGCATTTATGTGATTGTCCATATTAAATTGAAACCCTATGAGTTTTTATTAAACTTCGTTTTCTCATTTTTGTGAGGTGACTTTCTATCCCTTTACTCTCGGTTCTATGAGGTGACTATACTTGAAAATAAATATGCTACCAGTGAAGGAAAAAATGCAAAGTGTATTTCTAGATTTTAAGTTGCATTTGTAGTTGAAACCAAATAGCTTACCTCTTATGCATCATTTACAATTTATAATTAATATATATGTCTTCCAAGCTCAAACATTCCAAATCCTAAAATTTTATGTTAAATTGTCACTCATTCAAACTAACTTTAAGGATTCAACACCATGTTCAACTTGGCAACAAACCACCAATCATTTAAAATATTATTCCTATCATATATGTTATTCAAATTTGGCTTGCCTTAGCTCATTAGAAAGCTAACTACAAGGTGCATATGCCTACCAGATTCCAAGCTTTGCACCCAAACTAATAAGTTATGTTACCAAAACCAAGGGGGTTTTACAAAGGTAGGAAGTTCAACTTGGCTGCAAACCACCAGTCACTTAGAATAATACTCACATATGTTGTCCAAATCTGGCTTGTTTTAGTTCATTAAAAAGCTAGCTACAAGGTGCATCTACTTACCAAATTGTAGGTTCTGCACCTAAACCAATAAGAAGTTGTGTTACCAAACCTGAAAGGGTTTTACAAAGGTAGAAAGTTCAACTTGATTGCAAACCTCTAGTCACTCAAATTATTATTCCTATCACATACGTTATTTAAATCTGGATTACTTTAACTCATTAGAAAGTTAACCACAAGGCGCACCTTCCTACCATATTCTAAAATTTGCACCCAAACTAATAAAAAGTTGTGTTACCAAATTCGAGAGGGTTTGTGAAATTTCTCTAAGATTTCAAGCTCCCCACACTATCCCTATTCGCTTCCATTCTTTCAAAAGTACTACAAACATCCAATCTATTCTCCCTCTTTCCACCATCTACCAAAATAATCATTCTTCTCCTCCCAACAAAAGTTGTGGGGACAAATATTCTCAAGATTTGAATCGAAAATTATGTATGGAAAAGAAAACTTTAAATGATCAGAATCCGCCCTTTAAAAAGAATGAAAAGGAAGGAGGTGAAGGAAGATCCCAACTTGGTGGCCAATGACAGGTTCCAATGTTTGGTGGCCCTTGGAAGGTTCCATTGGTTAATGGCCAATTAAAGGTTCCAATGTTTTGTGACCTTTGAAAGGTTCCATTACTTGGTGACCCTTGGAAGGTTCCATTGCTTGGTGGCCCTTGGAAGGTTCCAATGTTTGGTGGCCAATGGAAGGAGAAAGAGAAACACATTTTCCCCTTTTCCCATTTTCCTCTAACAAATTTTACTTAAACCTTCATTTTTTCCATTGATCTTAAGGTTTTATTTTACCGTGGTTCTAGGCCATTACTTATGCATTTCCTTCCTTTTCTTTGATCTATAAATTACAACCAAGCATCTCAATGTAATAAGTCCTCCACACATTCATTACCAATATGATTTTGATTAAAGATCTATTTTCCTTTCCTTGAAATTATGGCGTCATGTATGGCCACATCGTACGAGCTTCAAGCTGCACAAGTGAATGAAGAACTAGCTTCGGAATCATCTCTAGATTTGACATTGACGCAACATCTTCATGATGAAGATCTTGAATCGCGAGAGGTGCACATTCATCTTGAAGTTGATCCCCTTTAAGCTTAGTATCATTGCACTTCTCCGAAATTTCACACCCTAGTGATTTTGTTGCAAGTTGACCCTGCTTCTGGTGATGAACTTGAAACCGTCTGTGAAGGTTGTTAAGAGACTAAAAACACCTTTATCTTCGCATGATCTTCAATTCCTAGCATTGGACATTATCATTGGTTGCATGGTCTAATTTGCTGACTGTTTCCTAATAGCAAGGTGAACTACCTAGTTCGCACCATTCAATGCATCTTAGATTTTTTATAATTATGAACTATCATTATGGCATAGCCCAGGATTCAACATGTAATTGTAGTTCCTTGTTGAGCTTATCCATAATCTAAATAAATGTTTCATTCATTATGAAACTCATGTTGCCATTACCACCTTATCACACTATTTATTTAATCGTTAAGTTGTCTCGAATTAATCTTATGTTCATAAGGCTTGAAGATTGTTCTATCCTTATTGGACCTTTCATTAACACCCCTTCAACTACTTCATGAATCTCAAACATCCTTGCTACTCACTAAATATCCAACCCTCTAGAGATTTTTCACCCTTAATTACACAACGAAGGTTCTAAAACTATGGTTACCAAATTTTTGTTGAAGAAAAGAATTAACCCAACACCTTATTCACCAATATCATATTTCGAAAAAAAAAGAACCCCCCATGCAACCATGCACATTCATCATTCCTTATTCTAAAATGAAGTTGCTAAAAACCCCTAATAACCTTACCACACTCAAATATTCCTGATGCAATTCTTAAAAATTGAGACTACTACACATGGTTGTGTCAATATGGTTCACAATTTTCCAAATGAGACACCTTGGTTTGGGCGCACATTAGCAAATCACACAAGAACATATGCAAATCACCCACTTGCATGATCTGTAGGGTTGAAACCCCAAATGGACATTTAACATTTTCACCCACCATATTTTTCTTTTCTGACTTCAATGCATGATTCGTGCACATTCCATCTCCAAATCTTCCATTAAGATCCCCAAAACTGAGTTATGAAAGATCAATCAATCCACTTTTCAATCCCTTCATGACCTTTTATTTGCAAGCTTTTTCTCTCTAGTTGTAGATGTTGCAACTATTACCCAGTTCACTTAATGCCATTTCAATTTTGCAATGTACCCTTTAACAAGCTAAAGCATGAACTCATTATTTGTGATGTAGGTAGATCCATAAATTTTCTAGTATAGCTTAATAATATCCCTCTTAGCATCATGTGCAAGTGAAGGTTCATTGTCTTAAAACTTGAACAATCTGTACCGAACACTTCTATAATGTCTTTTGTTGTGACAAGTTCAGTAGTGATGCCAACCTTAGGGGTTACACCTATGCAAGGTAGCTCTTTGAATTTTGCAAAATATTCAATAGTTTGCTCATTGTAATCAACATGCTCCCAAGGAACAAACTTAGGAAACTTTCTACTCACTTCTTTCTTCACCTTCTTTTTTACGTTCACTTTCCTTTCCATGACCATTTTTCTATAATTAGCCATTAGGAATCCTTCACTTCTACACAATAAAATACAAGTGATGTACAACTAAGAATGTCAAAAAGAACTTGAACTTCAAAGCTTCCAAGGGAAAAACACAAATTAGTTGTGTCCGAAGGAAAAACACGAACGACTAGGTCTTATGCCCAAAGTCTAAACAAAAAAGACGACCCCTTTGCCACTCACCCTGTCCATTTCAAATTCTAATCCACCTTTTTCCACATGTAGACCCTAGCATGTCAAGGTTGACTATCTCTTGTCCATTTCAAACTCTAGTCCATTTTTTTCCACATGTAGACCTTAGCATGTCAGGGTTGACTATTTCTTGTCCATTTCAAAAAGTCCGACCAAAAGTTGAAAAAGTAGTCCCTGTCTTAAAAGAAAATAAGGAACCAAAAGGGCAAGTAATGGTTGTTTTATTGTAAACTCACCCAATCAATATGATTTCAAAAGTGAGACCATTTGTATGAAATGACTAACTATGTTTAATTTAAATAAAATCAAAACTAGGTATATGTTTTTTTAATCTTGATTTTTAAAATAACTATCTAGTCAAAATGGACGCTATGTTGGACACATGGCATATGTGGTACCCACATGGAATTGTTCAACTTAATTATTGTGACTATAGTCACAATACTAAAATATTTTGTGAATATTATTTAATTTTTTTTGAACTCAATTTCCAAAAAATGAAAGTAAGTTACAATTTTTATTTTTTCATTTAAAAAATTATTTTCATAAAAATAAAAATAGTGCACTTTGGAATTTGAATTATAACAAAATGACATGTCCAAAATTGGAAGATCATTTTGAAAATTTAAAATTTTTAAATAGTAATAATTTAAAATTTGAACTAATTTAACTTTTAAATTGAAATTAAAAATAAAAGAAACTTGACTTGTTTTACAAAACTAAAAACATGTGAATTTTAATTATATACTTTCAGAAATCAAATTAATTTTATTGTGAGATTTTTTCAAATAAAATTCAACATACTTGGATTTTTAAATTTTTTTCCAAATCAAAGTATTAAAATTAATGTAACTTTACTACCATTTGGAATTTTTTAAAGTCTAGATTTCCATTAAATGAAAATTTGAAATATTTTAATTTTAATCAAATATATTAAAATTTAATGTTATAAGCTTTTGACAATTCAAAATGAAAAGGCATTATAAATTTCAATGTAATTATCAAACTAAAAATTAATTACATTGAATAGTGATATTAATGATCTACATGTAAAAATTATTTTATTAAGAAATTGCCTTATCATATAATAAGGTTATAATGTGTGATATTAAAAAACAAATGTGTTTATATAGTTTGCAATAACAATTTATATCACCATGTGAAGTGGTCGTCAAATAGTAAAGGCCTTGGGTTATGGTTAAAGAGGGGAGGGTTCAAACCCAAATGTGGACATGTTTTCCCCATGATGTCATCATGATGAATTATCATAAGCTTTCCAAACGCTTTAAAAAAATTTGATAATGGATTCATAGGTTTAGTGATTACGAATTTGTCCATGTTGTAATTTTGAAAAAAATATTATTATCATTATTTTAAAATATATATTTATAACATAATATACTAGTAATTTTTTATTGAATTAATTTTGCAATATCACTAATAGTTTTAATCATTTTAATCATTTTGAATAGTCATTTTAGTCAAAAGGACAATCAAAGTTTTTGGCATAAACAATTGGTCTAATATGATCTAGAGGACAATTTTGTCCTTTGTTGGGCGTATTCACAATCATGGTACCCAAAAGGAGAATCTAATGAAAAAAGGACTACAAAGGATTATTTTGGATTTTTATTACATTTATTATTTCATGATTATAATAGATTGGTATATGACTATAACTAAAATGATGTCATGTTAATCTAATAAAATAATCCAAGAATAAATTGGATATAATATATATTTCTTTTTTAATCCTTTAAAATAATTTGACTCATGTCTTTGAATCATGTGTCCAAAAAGGGTGTAAGTTTATTGTAAATATGCCATGTTTCTTTAGTTTGACTGAAATTTCAATCATAAAATTAATGTAAAAACACACATTTGTAATAATGTAATCAAGGAAGTAAATAAATAAGTAACCACCCACCTACTTATCCAAAATGACTAGAAGGGGTACTTTTTGTCCATTTTGGCCTCTTTTAAAGATTGTCATGTTTGATTTGCCTATGTCATGCATTCTAATGTTGACACCTACAACCATCACTGTCAACACACATAAACTCCTTTTTAATTTCTCTTCATCCCCTAGGTATTCAAGCCCCACTGGGATTCAACTCCCTAAGGAATGACACAAAGAAAACAAAACCATGAAAAAAAGTTCAAACCCACACTACATGGTGCTCACAAAAGCCTAAGCTAAAAGCTTAAACTAAATTCAGTGCAAAACCAAAATGAAGTCTAGTTTGTTGCATTAACAAAATTAGATCCAATTTTTTGGATTTCACAAAATACTCACCTACAAGAACACCATTAACCCACAAAACTCAGTAAAAATCCAAGTAATGAACTTGCCTCAAAACAAAACCAAAAACATATCCTTGCAAAGCAAAACACAAACAACAAGTATGGTGGTTTCAAAATCTAAAAAATTGGATTTTGATCACACAAATCCCTATTTATCCCAAACATGAAAAGTTTGGAATCACATTCACACTAGAACCGGTTCTAGCCCTATAGTAATTACGACAAAAACACATAACTATCATAAAACTCTTGACACCTAGTTGGACTAGAAATTTCAATCAAATTAGACAATGTTGGCAATACATGGATTTTGTCTTGCCTACATGGTGTCAATGCCTATAATAATGTGAATAATTTAAATCATTCCATGCATGACATGGTTTACTACATGATATGTGCTACATTCTTTTCATTGAGAATGTTGTTTTATGTACATATACATGTCAAGTGTTGGTGTGTAGGCCCTTTAGGCGTGTAGGTGTGCAACCCCATAGGCATGTAGGTAAGCAGGTTGTAAATTGGTAATACATGTAGGTTGTTGGTTGGTAATAGGTAGATTAGGGTTGGCTATAACTAAGTAGGTAGGTGATAGGTAGTTAGGACAATAGGTAGGAAGGTAAGTAGGTGGAAGGCAACTAGATTGATAGCTAATTGGTATGTAGGCAAGTAGGTTGGTAGGTACTTAAGTATAAATAGGTGGGTAGGTGATTAATAGATGTATGGTTGGCAATAATTATGTTGGTAATATGTAAGTAGATTGGTGGGTGAATAGGTTATAAATAGGTAGGTAGGAATATCAAAATATTTGTTAGATCTATTTACTTATTGCCTACCTTCCTATCTACCTTCCTTCCTTCACATGCACTTGTGTTAAAACTTAATATGTCACTTGAAGTTGTAATGGGATGTATCACATGTTATAATGCATGAAACTGCAAATAATTATGTGCTTTTATTTTTTGTGATGACATTATTTGTCACCATGTGGAGTTGGTGGTTAAATGGTTAGGGCTTGACTTGTGGCCATGGGGTGATAGGTTTAATTCCCTTTTGTGACACCATGTTCATGCATAGTGACTTACACTTGGCCTCCATGTCAAAGTGGCCTACATATGCTTAGGGGAGGGGCCTACAAGTCTAGGCCTACATTTTACATCCTTGTGCAACCATAATAAAAAATTATTAACAAATCATTTTAATTGTACTAATTATGATTTATGCTACCTATTAATTAACATCAACTAGTAATTGCCATTTTTTGGGTCAAATCAAACAAATTGCATTAATTAATAACTACTACTTTTTAATCAAAACAAACATGTCACCTAGATGTTATATGTTATATTATATTATTATATTATGCAATAAAATATAACTAAGCTATTACTTTTTTTGTCTAAAATGTTTCTCATATATTATTATTCTAAAATTTGGATTTTAGTGTCATCTTGTTTGGGGGTTCATTTTGACTAATAAAAGGTAATGTAAAAAAAAGATAATTTTTAATGTGGGTAAACTAATGGTTGGTAAATAAGTAGGTGAGTGGGTAAGTTATGTGGGTGGGTAAAATAAGCATAGCCCAACAAGCTACCTACCCAGACCTATTTATGTACCAATATTGGAATAAATGTGTCAAACACTAGAAGGAATTATGTCATTTACAACCAAGAAATCTATGTTTACAAGTTCTAAATGAATGTATGTATAACTTTAGTCATAAACTATTACTTTGAATCCTATGTGTAAACAATCATGGTCATATATTAATGGGGCATGTGACTAGTAGACAATGAGGTGGTATCAAAATGGAGAGTGTCAATTTTTATCAATTTTAATTCATCAATATCACATCCATGATTGATGATAAAGTCATATGAACTTTCAATTGTCATTACAATGACTAAAAATGACTACAAATTATTTGATATGAACATAGACAAATCTACCCCCCCATCTATTTATATACCTACCTATTTACCTACCCACCAACCCATCTACCACTTCCTACCTATCTTACAACTTGCCTATTACCTCCTTCATAGTCTTGTTGTGATATAAAATAAACATGTGAAATAAAAACTTCACAAAAGTTGAACACCTTTTGATAGTGTAGTCCATGGGGAAAAACTTGGTTTATCGTTGTGAAGGTGAAGGGTTCAATTCTTAATATTTGCAACCTATGTGCATTCCTAAAAGGTTATATGTAGGTTAGACTAAGGTAATTAGGTAAGTAAGTAGGTTATGTAAGTCAAGTTAGGTAGGTTAAGTTACCACCCACCTACCTACTTGCTTTTTTTGACTTACTTAGACCTATTACTTACCTACTTACCTACCTACCTATTAAAAATAATTTAAAAATAATAATAGAAAGAAATTATTTAAATTTAAGCATAAATTCAATTAAATCAAATGGTCCACTATTTGCCAATCATATTTTAGGCATTTATTAATGACACCTCATCATTATGTATGATTTGTCATTTATGACTATAGAATGAAAAGTGCCATGTTGGACATTCCATCACTTCTTGCCTTAAACAACTTGTTTGTCATGATTAAGGGCCCTTCAATCGCATGATGTCCAGTATGATTGAAAAATCAGTCATATATGGAGTCATAAATTGAATAATTCTTTTAATGAAATGAATAAATTAACAAAAAGTTTTCACCTTTTGAAATTGTGGCCCATTAATTAAGGACTTAGCTTATTTTCATGGAGGTGAAGGGTTCAACTTTTCATACTTGTAACTCATTCACATTCTTAGTTAATGAGGCTAACATATATAAATAAATTAAGTATTGTATTATAAGATGGAATAGGTAAGGAGCTTAAGGTAGGTAGCTAATAGATAGGTTGGTGGGCTACCTACTACCTACCTATTTATTACCAATTTACTTACCTAATACTAATAAATTATTGTCAATTGAAAAAAAATCATAATAATGTTTTTAATGGGGTGTCTATTTTTTTAACCAAAAAAATGCTACCTAAAATTGAATTTTTAAAACCATATTGATCATAATCAAAATGGTGATCAATGAAACAACAATCAAAATAAACTAGTCCAAAATGGCACTTTGGCCCAAGTTGGATTGGGGGGCAAAAAGACTAAGGGGGGGGGGGGGGGGGGGGGGCGGGGGTGTGTTTTCTCTTTTACCGCTACTGAATCTGCACCT
>Ga0116231_10000317_pt1 | contig 77222 bp, 53 predicted proteins | sample S1TSphgellanicum_2_FD_89695 | JGI IMG/M metagenome (GOLD analysis project Ga0116231, IMG submission 89695) | Host-associated microbial communities from peat moss isolated from Minnesota, USA - S1T2_Fd - Sphagnum magellanicum MG | ecosystem: Host-associated > Plants > Peat moss > Unclassified... | reverse complement strand
GTTCCCAATGTGTTCCCTTTAAGTTCTCAATGGGTTCCCAATATGTTGCCCAAGTTCCCAATGTATTCCCCAACATATTCTCCATAGCATCTCACTTTAATCCCATACCGTCCTCGTCCTGACGCCCGGAGAAACACAGGGCCTGGGTGGTTGGGGCTGCAATTATTATAAGCCCGGGCGCTTCACCTTTACTGCCATACAACTGCTGCTCCATTCCCTTCAAGTACGCGGCTGCTCTTTTGCTACACCTTTTCCTCCCTCCCCAAGAAGCTAAATTGCTAGCATGTGCAAGTCTCGCTATATTTAGCTACTGTTCGTCCGGATTAAGGGGAAGCTTCACGAACGTCCTCGCTATATTTAGCTACTGTCCGTCCGGATTCAGGGGAAGCTTCATTCTTCCTTTACTATATGTAATCCTTAAAGTAGCACAAACAAGCAATCTACACAGTTAGTTTGGCTTTAACTGTACATAGGACTTCAAATTATGACAATCGTTTTTGAACTGTGAAAAATTAAGGGATCAAATTCAAAATACCACCTATTTTTTACATTAAACTAGTTTGGTCATTATCTCTTGTTTTCAATGCAAACTGAAGAAATGTTTTTGGGTTGTGGTTTCATGTAAGTAACCTAAGTCAACAAATAGCATATGTGGGTACTAGGTAACTTATGTAGGTAGCATAGTTAGCCTAGTTACATAACTAGGTACCTTAAAAAGGTATGTATCCTATATGGGTAGCCTAGGGCGATTGCAAGGTTGGTAGATGAGTAGGTAGGTAGTTTCAATAAATAGTAGTTGGGTGGGTAGGTAGATAGGTATATTATGTAACTTGGGTAGATAGGTAGGTAACCTAAATAGGAAAATACGTAGGATGGGAGCCTAGGTAGGAGAATAGATAGCCTAAGTAGGTAAGCAAGTTGGTAGGTAAAATAAGGGGATAGGTAGGAGAGTAGGTGGTTTAGGTAAGCAAGTGGATTGGTAGGTAGAATGGGGGCTTAAGTATGAAGGTAACGATGTAGACCCTTTAAATAGGTAGGTAGGTAGACACTTAAAGTATGTTGTGTGTTCCTATGTTGGCACCTACAACCATCACTATCAACACAAATATAACACATAACACAAAATATTTTAAATGGTACCAACACATCCAAACCAAAATGAATATTCACCTACAACAAAATAGGAATCCAAGCCCAAAAAACACAATGCAAATCGCACAAATTGAATGGAAAAAAAACTTGCATAAAACATAGAACATCTACATCCCAACAATGAACACTTCTTTTGGAATTTTAAGATGGACTCAAAGAAGGAAACAACATGAAGAAAGGAGGTGCAAATAGGAAAAACACCCCATCTTGTTTTTTAGGAAGAAGGAAGCTTATGGAACAAAGGCATACCTATGTGACCTTATCATTTATAGAGTTTGAATATTGACCCTAGTTGAGGCAATGAAAAAAGCAATATGGATCAAACAACTTTACAAGGAACTCAATTTTGTTAAACCAAGACCTATGGATATCTACTGCGACAATCAAGGTATGATAAAGATATCACATAACCCAATGTATCACTCAAAGACAAAACATTTTGAAGTACATCTAAATTATGCAAGAGACATGGTTGAGAAGAAAAAGGTGAGAATTTCATACATTCTCACAAAATGTCCACCAACAAACCTTCTAACCAAAGCTTTAGGCCATGTCAAGTTTGAAAATTGTGTCAAATTACTCAATCCATCCACAGATTCCAAACTTTAAAACTCAACTATCCAAATTTTAAGAAATGTAAGGCTAAGTGCAATCACATTATCATGTACCATTAGTAGTTGTAACCATTGTTTTTATTTATTTTTGCTTCAAAAACTTTGAAAAAGATTTTTCATTTGTTTTTTATTTTCATAATATCATTTGTAATATGTAATTACATTAGTGTGCAAAGTATGACGTTATTTCATCACCATTTGGACCTTGAAAAGTAAAAATATATCATTGTAACCATTGTTTTCTACTTTTTCAAGTGTTTAGATTTCACTTTCCAATGACACAATGAACATTTTCTACAATTTTTTTTGACACAAAGCTTCAATGTTGACCACTTTATATCATCAAACTTGAAATAAATGGTTTGGATTGGATTCAATTTTTTTCAAAATTTTAAATAATTAAAGTTAATTTTCTTTTTCTAACCAACACATAATACATTTGTACACATTTAGATTTATATGTGGTAATTATAAAATTCATAACCCAAATTAATGATTTAATTTGTGGGTTTTACATTGGCCATGGGTAATTATACATGTTTTAAATGCTTTCCGACTAAAAATTTTAATTTTAAAAATGTCTTGATTATTTAAGCTTTAAAGGGATGAAAAGATCGACAATAGTTGACTTTTCAATGTGATAGGGACATGATGATCTATTTTTCATCTACATCTTCATGTTGGTGGGTTTTTTGAATGGGACAACTTGAAGGTCATGAAAATATCCAAAACAACTGGTGATGGTTTAGGGTTAGATGCATGAAATACTTTGAATTTGTTTCATTAACTACATGAGGGAGGGGAGAAGTTCTAGGAATGGGATGGGGTCATCAAGAACATTTAATGAAAAAGAAAAGGGCAGTGCAATGGTGGCCCAACGTTTCCAGTAGCTCAAGAATCTTTGAGTGTGTTCAAGAAGGGAAATTTTTTTAAATAGGACGAGGTTTGAATAGGCTCTATGTGGAAAAACATAGACATTCAATATGGGATAATTAGGCAATTTGACTTTGTGTTGGAGCCATGGAAGAAGTTAGCCAAAAACTTCAAAAACCTTAAAGTTGTTTCACACAAAAATTATGAGAGAGTTAGCAATGCGATGTGGAAATGTCTGCAACAAACTAACATGGTAAAATGAAGAGCTTGAGAGATAAGGTGTCTTTGATGTTTTCTACACCCCCCCCTTCAAAGCCCTAACAAATTTAGCACAAACCCTAAAAGCCCTAAGGAAAACACATAGCATGTCAGTTGCCAAATGAGTATGTGTTACAAGTTTGCAACAAAAGGCAAAGTCAACTTGCATTTTGGATATGCATGACATAATAGTGTGTTAATTGGTCTTTGATTGGTGATGTTCTCTAACAAATGTGCTTGCCCAAGAATATAGTCCTTTGAAAGTGGCTTCAAAGTTGAAAAAACTTGTGTTTGTTTTTTCACCTTCTAAACCAAAGTCAAGGTCTTCCTCTATTCAATCGAAAAGGCAATTGCACTATTGAAGTTTACATATGTTTCATCAAAGGCAAACACAAGTTTGACAAAGGCTAATCCAAGCCATCATAGACTCGTGCAAGTGTTTACAAGGCTTATGCAACTTTATATAACGTTTAATGTGGTTGGGTTTCATTTTTATAGGTTGGGCATGGGTACACAAATGAAAAAGTGCATAACATGGCTTGAAGTTGCTCAAGAAAGCCCACAACACCATGACGATGAAAAGCACCAAAAGTGGTATAAAGAAAATAGGAGAAAAGACACAAGCGAAAAGGTCATGTAGTTTCGACAATAATAATCAATGATGTTAGCTTCGATTGTTATAGCACAAGCAATTGAAGACCAAATTTTGTTTGAGCATTCAAGGGAATGTTCGAACAACAAAACCTTTGATAACTATTATAGGCAGTCACAAAAGACTAGTGCTAAAATCACACAAAAACTTGCCATGGTCATTGTAGATAAGTTGTTGGACTAGATTCCACTGCAAAAGTTGATGTTATTCAAAAGTACCTTGCTCATCCATTAGTTAAGGGAATGGTTCTCAAATATTTATTTGACCTAAGTAATGTACAACAAAGACCTAAAATTCTAACAAATGTGCAAACATGCCTAGTCATGCATCTAACAAGTTCATGCCTAACAAAAATAGTGGTGGCAAAAGACATTGTATGCACCCTCACTTCCTCTAATAATTTGCATATTAGCAAGGCCATAGCTAGAGAGTTAGGGGTCGATAGACGAAATATTAAAATGGGGTGGGAGAAACGTGTGCTACTAGACACTATGAATGAAACATTCTAGATCAACCATTAGCGAGCCCAATGCTATGATGCATTACATCAATGCATTCGAAATATGGTTGTGGATTAGTGGACATTGGAGACAACAATCTCCTTGAACTCCAAGGACATTGTGAGAAGTTGAACAAGAGTCAAAGTGTATGAAGAACATGCAAAACATTTCTTACAAGTGTCATAGGTTACTCCCTTGGCCCATTGCCACATGAATTGAAACTGATTTTGCCATCAACATCTATACCAATATCTTTGCTAATAGATTCAAGTTGTTAAATAAATAAAGTTTGATGCACTTGTTTTTCTTTTCCTAATGTTGGCTATTTGTTTTTCAACATTTGTGTGGAAGTAAAATTGGGCACATGATCATTGCTTGGGTATGGAAGTTGTGCAATTTTGTAATACTCACTTGAGTTATATTTATTTGCAATTGTTTTAGGTTTTTAAGATGATTGGTTTTCTAATTCTATAGTTTTGTTAGTTGCTTGTGATTGCCTTGAGATGTGAACAATTTCAAATTTGTGATTGCTTTGAAATGTGAACAATTTTAGATTTGTGATTGAAGAAATTAATTTGATCAAGGCAGAAAATTTACTTTAAAGTTCGATATTGTGTTTGTTTTTGTGTCTTTGTAGCTTGGTCAATTAATTAAGACTTGGTCAACTTGGTTATAGTGTTTTGCATAGTGGGGGAGTAAGCAAATAAGTGATTAGGGCTTAATTATTTGGTTAAGGTTTGTCATATGATTTTTTTTATGGTTTGCCAGTTTAATCAGATGCTTAAAATTTATTTGAAAACATGTTAGACTAAGCAATGAACTAATCTAAGGGCTTGGTTAAGTGCTTACTATTTGTGATGTGGTTGTTTATTTCCTTTTGTAACTTTTTTCAATTGATTAAGATTCCTTTAGAGTGTGTAGGAATAAGTAGTGAATTGATTGGGGGCTTGGTTAAATGTTTAAAGTTTATGATGTGGCTACTTATTTACTTTTACAACTTGGTCAATTGATCAAGACTCCTTTGGAATGTGATGTAGTAAATAATGAACTAATTAAGGTTTGGTTAAGTGCTTAAGTTTTGTGATGTGGCTCCTTATTTGCTTTTATAGTTTGGTCAATTGCTTTGGGCTCCTTTGCAATGTGAGAGAGTAAGCAATGAAGTAGTTTGCTTGTTGATTTGTCTACTACATATCAATGAAAGTTAATGTAAATCCATGGGGGAAGCTATCTAATAGTTATTTTTGGTTAACATGATGGTCTTGCACATTTGTGGGATATTCATGGAAGGTTATGTGAATTATATACATGGTTGTTTACAGGTTTTAGTGTTATTGAGATCTCATAGCACAAGAACTTTCAACTTGTATTATAACTACACAAATGCATGTCGTTGTTTTGTTGTTCATGGCCATCTTTATGCTTGAATTGTGGTTGTGTACTTGTTGGACACCTCAAAAGGAGTTGATGAATTTTGGGTGAATATGGCAACTATTCATGTGGTGAGAATTAGGGCATGGTCTAATGAACCTATATTTCATTCTCGAAATGATAGTTGTTATGTATTTGATTTATGGGAAATGATTGCTAGATTCATGATTCAACACATGCGATGTTGAAGGTATTATCCAATGTCCTAAAAGGAAAACTATGAAACATCAAGTGGGGACGACCGGTGTCAAATTACTACTACCATTTGTAATATTTATGCTTTTGTTTGCATTTTCTTTGAGTGCCAATGGTCATATTTTTAACTCAATTGCACCATTTCAAACTTTTTCATAAAAGGCCAGCTCACAAGTTATTTTTACATGTGTTATTTGATGTCTAATGTGTTATTTTTACATGTGATATCTAATGTCAAATATTTTTATGTGTGTTATAGTTAGAATTCTACATTGCATTTAAATTGCAACACCATGAAATGCCCATTAGTCAGTCATCCTTCCAAGCATTGAAGCCTTGCTTTGTATGAAGGCTTATTTAACGGAACAATTGTTGTTGTTGATACCATGAAGAACTATGACACCTACTTCAAGGACTTAACAACATGAGAGAATGTGGAACTAGCATCCACGACAATTGTAGTTGTTTGTGTGTAGAGGTATGTCAAGTACAACAAGGGTCAAAAGGTACAATCATTTCATGTGGTGTAGCTTCTAATGTTTTAAAGGTTTGACCTAGATGTGGACATCCATAATCTTTCCAAAGGAACCTCTATTTAAGTAGCATTTGAGGAAATGTTTAATGGGGGAGTGTGATGAATGTGGTGTGGGGATTTTGCCACTTTGTCTAGAAAAGTATGAGCCCACTATGACCATTTCCTATAAATGCATAGGTTATGAGGTGGTGGGGAGGACAAATGAAGGCAAGGAAAAGAAAATCCCCAAGGTAGATTGGAAAAAAACTATACCAATTGACCTAATAGAGTACTTGAAGCCTAAACTCCAATTCTTTATAGTTCACAACTACATTGTTAGTTTGCAACAATTTCAATTTAAGGCTTACCTTTTTGACATTCCATTAAGAACAATAATATCATGTGTGGATTTTTCAAATAACTACACCATGAAAGTGCAAGATGAGATCCAATCCATGCATTAACACAACACATAGGTTAGCATATTGGTCCATATTACCTACAAATAGAATTTTAATTGTGATCCATTGTTTCTAGAAACCAGAGTTTTGAAGGAAGTGCATTATTACCTCTTTGATGACACTACTCACAACACATTACTTGTCCAACATGCCTTCATGTTGGACTTCCAACACTTACAAAACATTGGGTATAATTTGAAGACCCAAATGTAATGTTTCCACTTATTGCAAAAGGCATAAATTTGTTTTGTCATGTTATGCTTTGCTTTGTTTTGTTGCATTTTACTTTATTTTGTTGTGATTTGCTTTGCTTTGTTGTGTTTTGCTTTGTTTTTCTATGTTTATATGTTTTTTATACAAGTAGTGTCAATGTGTTTCTTTGTTTTGCTCACATAACTGGTTTGTCAACATGTTAATATATAAATAGAAAATTCATAAAGTTGGAATTATAGAAATGCATCTATGGTTATTTTTCACAAGGCTAAGTGGATCACCAACTATCTTCGAGTAAATGGCCATTGACCCTTGATTATTACTCATAGCAATTGTGTTTATATAATTTATAATGTGGGTGTGTGGGTGTATACTAGTTTTTTTTTTTTTTTTACAATGGGCCAAATGAAAAATTCAATTGTTAAAATTTGTGATTATCAAATTTAGGTAACAAAGGAACTATATCAATCATGTTTCAACGAATGCCTTTTGCTAAAAACTAGAAGTGCCTCTTCATTTTCGGGGCATAGTAGGTTCATTAGCAAGCCAAGGAAGTGAAGGTACTATGTATGGGTGTAAAAAATGTTGAAGGAGGTAGTTAGGATGCCATCATGAGTCTCTCTATGTTTGGGGGCGTGATTTGGACTATGGGTTATCTAAAGCTTTGATTTGATGTGATTTGATTTAGTGTTATAGTGTAATTCATGAATGTTTGCTTACAACCATGTAGAGATTTCATGGAACATGCTTCCTTTATGTCTTTGCAGTTAGTAGTTATGCATACTTATCTGCTCTGTCAAATCAGGCATTAGGGTTTGAAGATCTTAGGGTTTGAGGATGCTTTCACTAAATTGAGCTTCCAAAAGCACAAAAAAGCCATGGTTGATATGTAGTCATGGGTGTAGGTTGGAAGGTTGATTGCAAACCTTGTTATGCTAAGATATGGGGTTTTATTTAAGGATGTTTCATAAGTGTATTAGCAAGCATTGGTTAGTGAAGCTTTCTATATGTTTCTTTACTTTAGTGGTTGCTTCTAAGTGTTTGTGGTTTTCTATGTGAAATCTTGCAAGTTGTAGTAAATGACTAGACCATACGCCCTTTGTGGAGTAAATGTGCATAATGTCTTTTGGATCCTCAAAAGAAGTTGTGCCAAAATCTAGTAATGGTGGCCATGATGACAAAGCTCAACCCCCCCTTCCCCATCCACCCAACTTATTTTCATGTTTTTGCATGTAATTAATATCTATCAAATTTTGTAGTCACCTAAAATTCAATTGTGGGTTCACTTGATTACATTCTACATGCATATAATTACACATCATCTATGATGTAGGATTTCATTGGATAGCCATAGGTGATCTCAAATATGGGGTTGTGATTAAAGTCTTCCATCAGTTTGCTTGGGAATGCCAATTAATGGCAATTCAAATTTGGCATTGGTTTTTGTCCAAGCTTTTGAGCTATTGTACCAAAATCAAGACCACATTTGGTTTTATGGATTATAAATACAATATGATGCATTTTGAGTCATCATCATTACATTTTTTAACACGATTCATTGGGAAATTGTTTATGTATGATTACGTACACTATCATCAAAGGTAGTTAACTATGTTTTCAATCTCCATATACCTTTTATCAGATGTGATTCCTATGTGTTCTATCAACTAACAATTTATCATTCTTGAGTGTAAGAATGCGATATGGTATGGGAAAGTGAATGAATTAATCATGTCGACATTCTTTTGATATACCAAATGCAACATGATTTTTATTATCCAACATAATTCTTTCAAGGCAATGGAATTTGTTGTAGCATATGTCTACATAAAAGTATTGGAATGTATAACACAGATTGATGTTTAGCAATGTGGATATATGCATATCTAATGGATCATAATATACTACTCATGAATGTTTTCATGTTTACCTTCAAATTAGGTCTATACCTCACATTTGGATGGAAAACATGTAGTTGTAGGTGCATTTGACATAGCCATGCAACTATTGAATTGATGGCAACAAGAACTTTGGAAGTGCATTGAGGGGATTCAAGACTTTTATGCATAATAAATTGGTTCAATTTAAGGTTCCTCACCAAGATTATTATTCAACGCAATACTAAGTAAATTGACAAGTTGGAGAGAATTGTAATTAGTAACTAGCTAGTTTATGACCTTGGTTGCGGTTAGTTTATTGAAGTTCAAGTCCAGTAGACTCAACTTTAGAAGTCGATGTAACCTTTCAATTTCATTGATCTTGTTTCTAGCTAAGTATAGTTTTCAAAGAGAAAAATAGCATGCCAAACTTGAGGCACTCAATAACCAAATTTGTATAGGTCATCAATAACTAAACTAATGCTTACAAAGTAGGGAAATAATCAATGCAACATAGTTCCAAATAAGGAAAACACCTTGTGGAATCTAGGGTGATGCAACAAACAACATATAAATTCTAGAAAATATGACCTAGAGCAATATCTTTTGTAACAATTTCATTGGAACCTTCTAAGAAACTTAGCTCATTTTCACATTCTTTTATGTTCTAATGCATTTGTTACATAAAACCATACACTAGAAGAAATCCCCCAAAATGCAACCAATGCATTTACAACTACATGCAATTAATTTTAATGTGCAACTAACTCTAATTATTTTTGTAACTATTTTCCACCTTTGACCATTCTTCCAATTATGCTACAAGTACCTTTACAACTAATGATTTCTTCATCCTACACATTAGAATTTGTTTCATCCATGATCATACCCATATGTCCCATTAGTTGCAAATGGAACCAAACTTAGTTGCACTACTAGGGTGTTAAGATAACCCTTAATGGTATACATAGGTGTATTACAAAACTTTTGAAAAGTAATTATTTATTTTTGGTTAGTCAATATTTATTAATATATTTATTTAAATATTTTTTATAAGTAATAAGTCAGTTACTTATTATTTAGATATTAATTTTTAATTGGATAATATTTTATTTATTCATTTTTAAATTAAAAAGTTGTCAACATAAACTTATAAGTAATAATTTGGTTAATTAGTTATAATGTCAGTCATTTATTTTTGTATGTATGAATTATGAATTAATAATTAATAATTATTTTATTTATTATAAGATAATTATTAATTATTAACTATTTAGCTTATTATTAGTTAATTGATTACTTAATATTTATATACTAATTATTAATTGGTTAACATTTTATTATTAAATTAAAAAATTAAAATTAAAATTAATAATTTAGTTTATTATTTATTATTTCAGTCATTTATTTTTGTATGTATGAATTATGAATCAATGATTTATAACTAAATGAATTAGTTAATTGATTATTACATATGTATTAATTAATAAATTAATAAATTAATATTTATATAATCATTATTATTTGGTTAATATTTAAAATTTTAAAATATTAATAAAAATTATATAATTTTTTTTGGTTAATTAGTTATAGTTTCGGTCATTTATTTTTGTATATATGATTCATGAATTAATCATTTATAAGTAAATGAATTAGTTAATTGATTATTATATAAGTATTAGTTACTAATTATTTAGCTTATTAAGTAGTAAGTTAGTTACTTATATACTTAATTATATAATTTACAAAATTAGAAATGAGGACACAAGATATGAGATAAAGTTTTTAGTAGTAATTTAGTTTGCAACTAAGTTGTGACTTCAATTTTTTATCCCATATGTTTTGCCTTCCACTTCCATTTTGAAAACTATATAATGAGGAGGCTTTGTCCTAAATTTTCACATAAAAAACACATGTCAATTTGGATGAACAAATAAAAAAATCTTGAATTTTTAAGCAGTTCACCCTAAAGGTTAAACCCAAAAGAAATTTAAAATGTTTACCTACTTACCTACCTACCTAATTCAACCTACCTAATTTCACTCACCCAACTAAATATTGATTTAATTTATTTTGACCAAAATTCAAAAATGCCACATAGCATATTAGTATTATGCCATGTGTCACAATCTAAACCCATTAAGAATAGACGATGAGGATCCACCATCTATTTTTATAACAATTTTTTTTCTAACCTTTTTCATTTGGCACATGTCATTATTTAAGTTGTTAATTTTTATGGTAATATACATGTGGCATACAATAATATATGAATGATGAAGTATTTTGTTAACGGTTGATTTCATCTACATTTGCAACTAGTGTTTTACACAACTCGTCTAATGCAATTAAACAATTTTTAGTAGCAAATGTCTTTTGCAACTAAAATATAGTTGCAAATGGTAGTTTTATTTTTTTTAGTTTTCTTCTAGTGATAGCACATCTCAACACATGAGTTTTCATGGTCCTACAACACCAAATAATTACTTTGACATATGCAACTTTGTAGGTTAATAAGGCATAGACTATTTTTAGCAAACAAATTCATTAGCCCAAATGACAAACAAAACAAAGAGTCTTTGGCTACAATCAATATAATTTGTTTTTAGCCATAGGAATGGTGTCTCTTTATAGGAGTTTTTTAATTTCTTAATGAACCTTGAGATTTGGACCCTCATGTTCCAATTGATTGGGATGAGATGTTTATGTGATGACAACAATTCAACTAGATATTATGAAATTAATTAGTTTACACCCACAACCCCTTCCAAGGTGATAGTAACTGTGATGTCTAAGTTATTGTCTAGATAATGCACAAGCATAGTACATCAAAATTTCTACATGTAGAAACCCCAACACATACAATTTCAAAAATATTATCTTCACCATAGCAAAATACACAACTGCTAAGAGTTGTTGTCACCTACTAAATCTTCATCCTCATCTCCTCCTTCATATGCCATTTTTGCACCAACATCAACATGTAATGCAAATTGTGGAAGGGTCTCAAGCTTGTGCTTTTACACAATTAGAAAATTGGGGAAGTTTAAGTCTTTAAACTCCAAGACATCATCTATACATCCCTTCATAGCTTCAATAGCTTCCAACTCTTCAATATTTGGCCAAGGAGGTGCAACATTTTTCTTTCCCCAATATCCCATCAATGGTGTTGTAATCAGTTCATGAGGACCATTACTATGATTGGTTCTCACTCCACATGTGTCACATGTGTTGTTGATGGTTCTTCATGAAAAGTTATATCCTCAAACCTTGTTACTTTCTCAAAGGACTCACCAACCCCATCCCTAGCCACAAGCTGCACAAAAAACTTTAAGTTAAATCCCCTTTCACAACATAATCACACAAAAGTCAAGCCATCTTGGATGTATGGATAGCCAACTTGAATTCTCAAACAACCTCCACACTGCTTACAAAGATGGAGTGAATGATGGCTTCTAACAAATCACCATTATACAAGTTTAGCCAATGAAAGCACTAACAAACACTAATGCAAGATCAAATCATATCCTAGCTAAATATAAAAAATAGAAATCAAAGCAGTTGCCACCAATATTGCTTTGACCATATTTTAACCTTGTTTTTTCAGTTGAATATAACTTGAAGAACAATTGGAACTTTCCAATCTTGTTTATTGACCTCTATTCCTTCAAGCCTTTCCCAATGGGGCGATGAATTCCAAAGAATAAAGTAAGTGGAGAAACTCGACCAAAGTAAGAAGCATTATGATATGCTTTGGTTTGATGTGCTTTGCTATAATTTGTTTTGTTTTGTTTTGTTGCACTTTGCTTTGCTTTACTAAGAAATGTAGGTTTCATTAGTTAAAAGTGGGCTACCTCCACACAACCAATATTCTCAAGATTGTTGAATGAACAAACATGTGTACAACAAAATTGATTAATCCTTCAAATGTAGTCATTAGCAACTAGACAACATCCTTGGAAATTCATAATTACATTATTTACAATGGAGCTACAAAATTAATGTAATTTAATCCACCCTATAGAAGATAGGAGCAATGCCATTGATTCTTGAACATCATATCTCAAAACATCCTAGGCTCATCAAACCACGTATGTACCTACTTTTGAACTTGAAGTCAAAACTAACTAACACCAAAATTGTACTAAACATCAAGGTTGTAAGAAGCTTAAACCTAAAATCAAAATTGGAAAATGTCAAAATCTACATGTGTAATATTAAATAATGACATTACACACTGACATTGTACTAAAACATTAACCTACCTGTTAATGTTAGATTCTCCTAGGCTACATTTGTGATTTGTGTGGAAATAATGTATTGATCTACTCAAGCAATACCCAAATTGATCCCAATTACTTATGTACCTAGTCAAAATCAGGTTGTTTATACCTTCAATCTTGTAGTCATGTGCTTTTAGCAACCTCGTATTCTCTTACTTCATTACTTCCTCCTCATTCCTCTACATGTGAACAACCTCCAACTATGATTTAACGTGAACTTGTAGCAGTTCTTTGTTTGACAACAATTCCTTGTGCCAGTCTTCATAATCCTTTAGATTGTTATTAGCAATTTGGATTAGGTGAGCTTTGTTTTCACTTTTCTCTTATTAAGCCTTTGCTTTAGTGTGCTATGTAGATGTTCTTCTGAGTCTAGAACAAGCTCCATGCGTGTATGTTCATGTTCAAAACTTGAAAGCACAATTACATTTTCATGTTAACTATATTTGCAAGCTAACAACCTTGGATTTATGAAAATGGATTTGCGAAATCCATTCGTACATAATGTTGTTATGTTGTAGACACATGTAGAAGACTCTCACATGAATGAAGCTCATTTGTGAATTGACTCACTTGAACCTCATAGTCAACCTCATTTGTTTCATTATTTAGATTGTGTGCATTTGCCTTTTCACAGGTTCCTTCATGTGTAGTCTCATTGGAATCACTTCTAGTGTGTTGGATTGTTGCAAAACCACCTTCACCATCACTGTTAATTTGACCTTCCTCCACCATCATTGTATTAACTAGGTCTTCTAGTTGATCTGCATCTTCAAGAAATTCTTTTTTTTTCCTAGAATCTAGGCCCCCAAGAGCATTGGAGGTCTCAACAACTCTTCTTCTACTTATAACATGCTTGATTAGGACTTATTTTTGCAAGGATTTTTCCCTCCTTCCCCTAAACACTAGAGACTACTTTAAACTTCCAGAGGACTGGCCCACATTGTGTGCATTCGCACCTTGACACTGCACTTGAGTTGCAAAACTTGCCTAGTTCACATGATATTACTTTTTTTGGGCTAAAACCCCCTTTGCAAAAGATAAATTAATATCACCATTGGTGATGACAAACCTTTGATACACTTTGGGCCATAGCTCCTCCACCATAACAATCACATTTTCATTTGTGCATGACTTTTTATAGTTAAATCCATGCTTGTTAGAACAACTTTTCACACTCCACCAAACTAACATACTTTGGATTCATATGCCTAGGATTAAGTCCCTCAAGTGATAGTCCCACCACAATAGTAAAATACTCTAAATTGAGCTTTTCATTCTATCTCTTTTTACCCATGGTTGCAAAGTAAACTAACTGAACTAATAAAACAAATTAAAGATCCTTTCTATGTAAACTACATAAATCACTACTTATAGAAGTAAAACAAATTTGCTTTGAGAAGAATGAAGATTAGAAGTTGCTCACAAGAAATCTACATAACTCCAAAAATAAAATTAAAGTAACTAGAGTTACCGTGAACTATGTTTTGCATTAGCAATTAATGGCACCAAGAGCAAAACAAAACCTTAATTCCAGAATACCACTCTCATTACAATTAATTACATGCATCCATGATTAATAATACCATGATTCAATGAACAATCATACATGCACTAATCATTAATTACGTTTTAATTGCCCTTGCAAGTTAAATAGGCAAATAAGTTATGTGTTGAATTACTCACCAACTGACCATAGGAGAATGATTGCCACCCATAATAGCTATAGAATTTTGCCAACTTCCAAGTTGTACCTTCAAATAAATATACATCCATAAGTTTAGGTAAGTAAAAAAATCCATCAAATAAATGGGTTTGTCAAAATTTTAGACACAACAAAAACCTTGGGCTAATAATATTTTTATAGTTCAACAAGTTCATCAAGAAGAACCAAATTCCATTTATAAGACAATGTTAACAAAATGTGCATTTTGAACCAAAAGTGTACAAGTGATGCACTCAAATGCCAATCCACAAAATTAAGCATTGCTACAACCCCTAATATCCCAAATCACATCTATTGTTTTTTCAAATTTGAGCATAATTATTCAAGGTAAAACATTCTATGAAATGGAGTAAAACTAAATCCATGACATGACTTAGGAGTAAAAATAAGATCAAAATTATATGACTAATAATTGGGGGTAGAAAACCATACTTTTAAAAGTGTATCCAAGTATTTTTGTTGCATTTTTGGAAAAGGGTGCAAGTACGTAGATAGGAGCTAACATGACTACTTTACAAAAGGATTGTGAATCTGTTTTAGTCCTTTCTCATTTTTTCATATGAAAGAATTTTCGAATGAAATCTTTTGCAACTTGTTATTAAAAATACATATAGTTGCTTCAATAGATCACATGTTTTGTGTTAATCATTGTTGAATAAATATGAATTTTTCAAAGTGTGTAAATTTTGCTAGACTTTGTATTTCATCTTGAAAATTTATCACAATTTTGAATCATACCAAAATATGCTAACTATTTTAAGCTATTTTTTTAATATCATAGAATATAAATTTGTTTTGTATGTCATGTACATTACAACCCATTTACATGTGGTAAAGGATTCTTGAAATTTGAAAAATACTGTGAGTTTTTTAAAAATTTAAATTCCATATTTTTAAAATTGTGAGTGTTTTTTGAACTTGGGTAGTAGGTTGCTATCATGTAATTTTTTTTACTATCAAAATTATTCTATTACAATAGTCCTTTACCTAATCCTTTGTAAAATTAACCACATCTGTCACAACACATATTCAGGTTCAAACGTCTTTTTAAAAAACCAAAATCCAAAATTTAATTTAATGAATTTTTAATTTGAATTCCTCAACTTTCATATTCATATATATATATGTTACACAACTTGGAATGATTAACATAATTTTTAAATGTCAAAAAAAAATGTAAAAAAGTTCGTAGTTTTCACCACTATCTAACATGGTTTTTGGCTCCTATCTTTGTACTTGCACTCAAAAATAATTCAAAGAAAATATAGTCATGATGTTTGCAAGCATTCATGGCAATACGTAGCTTCAAAAAAACAAAACATTTAAGGTATAATATACGCATTGGCCGCTTGTCCCCTTGTTGTGATTGTTTTTTGCCCAAAATTCACCCAACTTTTTTTTAGGTTGTTTTTTTAAGAAGTTCCATGTAGTTTTTCCTTTCTACATGTCTATAGTAACCAAGGCCTTTATTACTAAAGCTTGAAGCTTGACAAGCTTGGTCCCCTTTTGTATGTTGCACAATATGAGTCAATTCAAACAAGGAGTTTGTCTTTTTTGTATTGTTTAAGTCTTCTTCAATTGGGTGAGATTTTTGCTTCATGAACAAATACCTTTACTTTAGTTCTATGGCATTAACTTCCACTTTGTCTCCTACCACAAACACATGTCACATAATTTGAACATCTATAAAAAAATGTGAACATGGTTTCTTGAATCTAAAATCCTATTCATTCAAGACAATTGGAGAACTACCCCAATTAACACTTTTATAGTGAAACAATGCAAAACACAATAATTAACAAGAAATTTAGAAGGCTCCAAAACTGTAGAGCTCTAACAAATATGTCCATGCAAAAGATTTTGCAAGATTTAATCAAAGTATGATAACTTACTAGGAATTGACTTTTCAACATTTGTCTCAAGATTTCCAGCAACAAATTTTTTTTGAATTTCATAATGCAAATTACATACAAAATTGAGAAGCCACAAATCAATCATATCCTTTTGATGAGAATTGGTCTAAAATTTCATTGGAAAATTCACCTCTTCCAAATTACATTTTGGCGACCTTGATGGTGTTTGCATGGGTTCATGTATTCCATTTGTAGAGAGAAATCCCAAAGGACTATTCAATCCTATAATGTTACGTTGTGAAGTGGCTGGATATATTGAAGCTAATGATCCCAACTCACTTTGTTTAAGCCCAGATAATATTGTATGGCTTGCATCGACCATACATTGCCTTCTTCAAATTAATTCCCATCTAACATAACATCATGTAATGTAATCCATAAGTTATAACCAAATTTCAATCCAACATTTAAATATGTAAGTTGTCAATAATCAAAGCTCAAAATGTCACAACACTATGTGTGCTTATTGGAAGGAGTAAACCGATTCATGGTATCAAAACAACATGAATGTTGATTAGAAGGGCAAAAAAAGGGTGATAAGGCTTCAAAACACTATGTATGTGTATCATAAAGACTGACACACCTAATGTGTAGGGCTTCAAAGCACTTACATGTTTATTGGAAGGACTGAAAGAAATGACATGATTACAAAGCACCATGAGTGCTTCCTAGAAGGACTAATGACAAGTAAAGTGATTGTAAAACCCCATGAGTGCTTGTAGGAAGACCTAATCACAAGTAAAATGATTGCAAAGCAATGTGAATGTTTCTTGGAAGACCTAATCTGAGGTAAAGTGACTACAAAGCACCATTAGCGCTTCCTAGGAATACTAAGAAGTAAAGTCATTGTAGAACACCATGAATGTTTATTGGAAGGACCAATAAGAAGCAATTGACTACAAAACACCATAAGTGGTTTATTGGAAGGAGTGGTACATAGTGACATGGTTTCAAAACACTAAATGAACATAGAGAAACATTGTGATGGATTTGAAAGCACTACACAAGGATTGCTAGTGCCGAAAGCAAAGTAGTGGATCACTAAAAGTATATTAGAAGGATTTAGTGTAATTACCTAATGGAAATAATGTTAAACAAAACATTGAAATGTTTAGCTAAAAATTTGAAAGGATTCTAATCCTAAGCTAAATTAAATCAAACCAACAACCTTTTTAGATCTTTTAAATCATAAGATCTAAACAAATATGTATCTTAGAACAACATTTAAGGTGCATATATCTAAGTAAGGAATGTCGGCACTTACATGCAATCATGGGCATTAAATGGTTGTCTTTGATCACATGTTGCAATTCCTTGTGCACATTTTCCAGGTTAAGTTATGTGGCCAATTCCTTGACATCTACATCATGATTGTGAAATCCCCAAGAATTCCACTAATATGGGTGGAAAACTTCAGCACAAACACAACATTTATTGCTCCTTCTTATAACCTCAACCAAGTAGAATGGACAATACACACGTTTACAAGACCCCATTGCAACGTCAAAAAAATTGAAACCTTTTTTGCAAAATGAACAAACAGTAACCAAAATGATTGCATCAACTTCTAAATATAATCGACGTGCATTTGGGTGAAGAAATGGTTTATGCTAGAAAGATACTCCTCCCCCTTTTTCCATTTCTTGAACTTGTATGTAGACAACTTTTTTTTAATTTTTAACTTCACCCATTTATTTCTTGACTACAACAATATTTGATTCAACCTTCCATAACTCCAACTTTGAATCCTAGAAAGAATCTTCTCCTTGCATAGCTCTTGCCCTATTATCTTCAACAATGGCCCTTCGAATCTTTAACTTATTTTTAGTGGCCTCAATTTCTTTTCTAAGAATATCTAACCTATCATAAACATTCATGAGGTTTTATCCTTTAGATTGTGCCACCTTTGTCCCTTCATTTGGTACTTGTTCAAGCACCTCACATTAAAAACCTAAATGTGAATGAATAATATTGAAATTTGAAAAACTTGAACACATCAACAAGTTGGAACTCAAATCCTAAATTTAAAATTGATCATGATGGAAATTTCAGCAATGAGTCCCAAACACCATAAATGATATGAAAAAATACCACATATTTGTACAATACTTTGCAACGAATCGCAAGTTTAAATTTGCAAAAGCAAATCACTCTCCAAAGTAGCCAGGGCCTTCTACTCCTCCTGGGCTACTAATTTCAAAACATGCATATGGAAACACTTGTTATTTTTTCTTCAATCTTTAGCTTTTCCCTTTCCAAATATTCAACTTTCTTTGTTGACTCAACCAATATCTTGCCAAGAAAAGCATACACATCTTGCATTCTTGATAGCTTCACAGTTGGAACACCATATGAGCAGCGAGAAGTGTTCATTCAACCTTCCACCTTCCATGTCCCATCAACTACATCACCAACCTCTAGTAGAAATGCATCTTTGATCCGCTTTGAACAATCCCCCATGTTGGACTTGAACTTTTCCAATTCCTTGCACCTCAATTTTTCTTTTGTTGTTGTGGTTGTTGTTGTTACCTAGTTAATCAGAATCCCCTTGGCTTTTGCAATGAAACCTTTCACAAACCATTTCATAAATTCATTGTTGGTCATAGGAGACGACCCATAAACCTTTTCGTACAACGTTAAGAGCTCCTTTATGGTCTCTGGTAGGAGCACAGGGTTTGTAGTCTTGTAACTATAACAAACCCCAAACACTTCTTCTATATTTTATTTGGTAACATGATGCGGTTTGAGGTCTAACTTCAGATTAAATCCCTGGATATTTAGATGCCTCTCACATGCAAAAAACTCTACAATTTGTAATTTGTAATCCCAATGTAAGTCAAGTTGTCCTTCTCTATTTTTTGAACTTTTTGTTGCTCCTTAATTTTCTATTGCTCCATGCTTATGAGTTATGAGTACCCTAAGCACACCAAAGCCTAAAAACCAAACAATGATTACAGACGCAAAATTTTGAACTTGAGCAAATATTTGCAAAATTCATTTAGTTAGTCATAGATCTTCATGCACAAATTAAGTGGGAGCTACTAAAACTAATTCAAACTTCAACCTTCCAAAAAAGTTTTGCTTCACATGTCTCAAATGTTGACATAAAAAATCCTCAAGATAAAAAACTCCAATTTTGTTACATGCGTTGTAAATTCTCACACTTCTTTGAGAAGGTGAGAACTTTCAAAACTTGGAACCCAAGCCTTCCTTGTCTCGGCCCTACACTGGATGAAGACGATGAAACAAGATGGACGTGCACACACATGCAGACAAGACAATTTTTGAAAACAAGTCCCTGCCCTTGACCAAATAGTGTGCCCTGTCAGCTGGGACTATTTGTTTTGGATGAAACAATAGTTTAAGGGGGCATGTTTGGCTCTTGATAAGGTAGGTTTGGCTTTTGTATATAGCTCCTACATACTCATCTACTTGGGTTTGATAGTCAGCCCAACGAATATATATCCATGGTTGTTTTCCAACTCAAACAACATAGAATGTTTTTTATCCTCCTATTGTTGATATTCTAGACTTGGGGTAATTCTTGTTAAAAGTACTCACTTTAGGTTGTAAAATCTTGGACTTAGCTTTTTCTACAAAGTCGAAAGATTGTTGTCCTTGAGTTCTAGTATGCTCACAATCACTTCGTTGAGACACATCAACCAATCAAAAGAAAGTTTGAACCAAGACAAAGTCACATGCTCACTAGAACATGATTGCTAGCAACCACATCACTGGAAGAAAAATCTCAACCTGTGCACTTGAATCAAATCCAAGTCAAGAAAAATTTAGGACGTAGTGCAAATTTCATTTCTAGATTTAAATCAAAGTACAAGCTCAGATATTACCGTGCTCATTGTCTCCACTAATTCTTGGAGTTGTACCATAACCTTTGTTGCTAGCAATTGATAGTGAGACATTCTAAAAGATCTAAGTCAGTTCAAATTATGAGGTTAGAATGATTAAAAGATTAGAGTTTCAGGAAGCGTGTTGAAATTGGATGAAACTCTACTTATGTTCATCTTATTAATTTAGTAATTAGATAGGACAAAATCTTCTTAACCAATCCTCACATGACATGGGATTTGTTGATTAGGAAATAAGATTAAGCTCCCACCATTAAATAATGGTGATTTTGTCTATGTGTATAACTCTTGCATAATGAGAAAAACTTGATTAGATTTAACATTCTTGCCATTTTGTTCTTTGTATTCATGATTCATCAAAGATTTCAGATGATACTAAAGAAGCACCACAACGAGGGGAATTTCACTCAGATTGGGAAGTCTTTGGAAGCCTATTGTGCTGCACAAAAACAAGTTATGGAGATAATCGCACATAGAGAGAATATGGTGAACATTTATTCTGTTGCAGCCACTTTTGCAACAGATGAGAATGGACAATTGTCCAAGTCTATTCCTAAGAGAGGTAGAGTGAATGGTGCTAATAGTTCTTACTATAAATGTCCTGCCTTTAATTTGATTCCAATGTTGTAGCTGCTGTTCCTTTACAAAATTGATGTATTTCATGTGCTTTTTGTGTGTTTGATATGTATGAGAGAACAATAGCTTATGCATTAGAGGAAGAAGTAGTATACACATCCCTACAATGGTAAGGTAGTTTCGAAAATGTAAACTATTTTAAAGAGTTTGGCACTGTTTTATATCACTACTAGAAAATTTTCAAAGAAAAATTCTGCAATAAATTTTTTAAAAAAAATTGCTGATCCATTAAGGTACTACATTAGTTATTTAAGCATTATGATAGTGAAACTATTACACCAAAATCATCTAATAGTAGTGTGTTTCGAAATTTCTTTTTAAGTAAAAGAGGCAAAAACTGCCATTTCTGGAGAAAATTGTTTTTTTTCACAGAAATTTTTTTGACAATGTGGAAAATTCATCTATCAACCCCTGTTGCAGACTTTTCAGTCATAGAATGTTGCTGATCAAGATGATGCTGAGCTTTGAATTAGGTTGTTGCTTCCGCATTTGTATATTATACAGTTATTGTGTGTTCAAAAACTGATTCCAACTTTCTTCAGAGACATGTTGCTTGTTTCTCCTCAAATGCGATGAAGCTTTAACCTCTTCCGTCCCCCTTCTGTGATGGATGGTACTTTCTGATCTGAAATTTAATCCAGTGGTTGATTCTCCAGCTTGACTTTGATCTTGGATCTTCAAGCAGAGCAGGGCAGTTTCCACTCAAGCATGGGTTCAATGTGTCTGAGCTTTGAAACAAATCTCAGATTGAATCCCCACTGCTGCAATGGATTCCTTATTGATTTTATAGGATTGCACTCACCCATATTGCAACTCTGGACAACAGACATATGCTGGAGATTTAGATGGCTCAATTAGTGGATGGGTTGGTGGCAGGGAGAAGCTTCAAATGTATTGTTTCTTTTCCTGCATGCCATTATGAAACTGTTTGTAAAGTACCTGAAGAGCAATAATGCAGACTTTCTTGAAGGATGTGGATACGAGAGCTGTGATTATTTGAAAATACAGTTTGTCAAAAAATTGATCAAATTGTGTGTTGATCTACTTTCATGTTGGCAGGAGAACAAATTGCAGATTTAGATTCATTAGATGATGCTGTAATACCAGCAATACCAAAACTGAGGAGACATTAACTGCAGATGTCTTCACCAGTGTACCAGGGGAATCGCCTTTTACATCCTTACTGCATTTGAGATCATCTCTTTGTCAACAAGAGGAATACAATTCTTCTTGAGCCTCTCAACCTGAAACATGGCTGACCGGGATGCTAGATACATATTGAGTTCTGATGGTGTCACTCTCTCCAATAATAATTAATTACCATGAGGATCAGATGTGGTGTTTTTCTTACTGCAAACTTGCAGAAGTCAAAAGTAGATCATGGCAGCTTACATTCATGAGACATATATCAACATGAAAGAAAGAGAGGTAATTATCAGCAGATGACAGAGCTCAGAGGCTATCTTGTTGTCCAACTACAGATTCCACCAGACTGGCATTATGACTGGAGACTGGCATCATTGACATCAGTTGTGTACATAAAACTGACTCATGACTTATGTAGGCTGCAGAATATCTTGCGATCCTAACTCTGAAGAGCTGATAGCATGCAAAACCCCTTTGCAAAAGGACCTCGCAATGCAGAAAATCTGAGGAGCAGGAAAATCATAGCCAAAAGTACCTGTGATCAAAGACGAAGTTCTTTCCTTAGAAAAAAACCTCCATCAGCAAAAGCCTCCAGGTCCCTTTGGATACCTCTGGACAACTGCAACAAATGCACAAGCACCCATGCAGGCAGAATCATGTTGAAACAGAAAGTAGAATCAAACTATCAACAATTTTGCCACTAGCTGTGGCAAAACACATATAACACTGCAATTGCATCACGACTGATGCAAGAAGAGCAAGCAGTCAACTAGGCACAAGACAATGAACCCTTTATACATTGCTCCAAAGGCACAGGTACAACAGGACAGTCTTGAAGCTCTAAGCTAATATTCATAAATTAAAACATAGGTCAGAGTTCCAAGGCTTGTTATCAAAGTACTGAAGTTAAAATTTTGTTATGGATTGCAACCAGACATTACACTGCATGCACTCTTTACTGTGTTCCAAGTGCTAACCTGTGAAGTGAAATGGATGCTGCAACATTAAAAGCTCCCACTAAGCATAGTGACACTTGCATCCACCCAATCTAGCGTCAGCCTTCAGGGAACCAGAAGACACCTGAACAAAGTGAAAGAACTTAAAGCAAGTGGTTGCTTCACCTTCTATTCACCTTGCTGTTACAATGAGTGGCACAGAGAAGACGACATTTCCAGATGATTAAATAAAGGTGGAACAAACCCAAGATGGTAAACATCTATAAGACCAAAGATGCATAAATGAAATTTCAATGTCAACAACACAAGGAGGATTGTATGGCTTACACATGATTAAACCAGTACACGTTGTACCAATTGATGGCTTTGGAAAAAGATGGGAAACAGTAGTCTACTATCATTAAAATCGATGCTATCAGTTAGGAAAAATCTGAGCCCAGAAGGCTTTTTAATAAAAGAAATATACATCTGTAAAAGAACACCCCACAAACAATTTTGACCAACATCAACTCACTCAATCGGTGGTCTTTCTGCGCAGCTCATTCAGTTCCCTCTCAATCTCAGAGTCTCGGAAAGGGTAAGCTGCATTGCTGCTGCTCACTGCTGAGCGACCTGCAGGGAGTTCTCCGGTCCTCTTGGAAGTACCAAGCATGTCACGTTTGAGGTCAGCAAGGTCATCATCAACTGAGGAGCTTTCTAGCAGAGCAAACTTGCCAGCCAGATCATCAGTGCTCAGTTCATTCAATGCTTCTGACTCTGCCTCCAGTGCAGTGACTTTTTGTTCCATCTTTTCAAATGCAGCCAGAGCACTGCTTGTGTTGAGATTGCCGAGCATCTCATTTACCTTCTGTGAGGTTTTGGCAGATTGAGCTCGTGCCTTCAGAGTGTCCTTTTTGGACCTGGCTTCTTGAATCTTGCTCTCTAGTAGCCTGGTGTTAGAGATAAGCTTCTCCACTACTGATTTCTGCTGATCCAACTGTGCCCGCAAGGCCTTTGCACTTTCACCATAGTCTTTTCTACGTTTGAGAGCCTCACGAGCCAGAGTCTCATCTCCCTTCTCAAGTGCCAATTTGGCCCTCTTATACCAATCCTCCGACGTCTGCTCAGCTGCTCTGGCCTTATTCTCCAGTTGCTTTTGGGATGCTAGTACCTGAGCAGAAGCTTGTCGCATTTTGATCAAGTCGTCATTCATTTCCAGCACTGTCTGATCCAGCAGTTTCTCAGGATCCTCCGCGGCACTTAGCAATGCATTTGCATACGACCTCACAATCCTGCCTACACGCTCAAAAATGTTCATTTGGGTTCCCAGAGCACCACCACCACCAGAAGCCCCCCGCCGCTTGTCGCCGCGGTCCTCCTCCTCCTCTACGCTGCTGCCGGAAACCGCCATCGCCAGTGCAACATATCCCCCAAGGCCGCCATGAAAGAACCTCGACTCCAATGATCGGCAAACTAGAGAACTTGCTAGAACCAGATTCCCTTGACCATCCCGACCAGCAGCAGCAGCAGATTGCCTCCTCTGACCACCGCAATTTGCTTTCACACAGACTGATGACGGTGGTGGACAAGTGAAGCCAGGAGTCGGGGGAGCTATCAGCGATGCACCGACATGACAGGGAGACCGAGCAGCACTTGCGACTTGCGCGGCCCAGCACACTGTGCCTCCGGCCATCATTCTTCTTTCCTTCCTGCCCTCCCCTCCCCTTCTCCTCTCCTCTCCTCTCCTCTCCTCTCCTCTCCTCTCCTCAAAACCTAATTTCGCAACCCTTATGATTACGCTTCACTCCTACACCACAGCCGCCTCCTCCTCCTCCTCGCACACAAAGAGCGAGAGAGAGGGGGAACAAAAAAAACAAAAAAGCAAAGTGTCACAATTCCTGTCGCCTTCCCTCCTCCGTCGCTTGTCTCCTCACTGCGACCGACACAAGGAGAAGAAGATGAAACCCGCTCATTCACTCAAAAGAAAGGTGGGGGGGCGGAAAAAATCTAAGAGAAAAACCAAAACAAGACGATAACACGGCGAAAGAAGAGAACCGACCGACCATTCGAGACCAAAAAAACCCCAAAAAACAAACACACACACACACACACACACACACACACACACACACGCAAATTACGACGATAAAGACAAAAACCAGAGCAAATCATCCATCTTAGGGCACAAGCAAAAGCAAGCAAACAAAGAAGAAGAAGAGATACCTACCTGGAATGGGAGCGGTGTGCTTGACTCCTGTGCAACAAACAAACAAACAAACAACGTACACACGAAGCTCACACACAGACAACACAAATTCTAAGGAAACAAATGTGCGCTCTCCCATAGTACCCACTAGCCTACTCCTCCCCCCCCCCTTTTCTCTCTCTCTATGGATAACTCAAAAAATTTAAAGGTATTTAAAAGAACAAAGTACACAAGTAATATTAATATACAAGAACCTTGTCAAAGGTATCTAGCTATTTTGCACATTGAACTGTTACTTCACTCAAGATAATTAAAGAAAATAAATTCAGACCATCAAATCCAGCAATCTCATTGGCTTGGGATGGGAACCAAAATTTTTTTAAAATAATAATAATAAAAATTTCTTCATGTGTACATATACAACTCCTTTCTACCATTTCCATTGATTCTCTAAAATTCTCACAAATCTACCAAATCCTATTAGGTACACAACATTTTGTTCAAATCCTATTATGTATACACACATTTAACATTTTGTTCACTCAAGATAACTAAGAAAAAGGAAATTCTAACAACCTAATCCAGCAATTTAATTGGCTGTAACATTTTTTTTCTTCACACCTATATCACACAAGCCTTGTTCAACTCTATATTAGTAAAGTAACTCTATAACCCTTCTCTATATACATACAGGATTTTTAAAAACCCATATAGGAAATTTAAATAGGTATTCCATTTGGAAACCAACTCAAACTACTTAGGTTGGTGTACACAATTTTTTTTAAAAAAATTTCATTCAATTTTGTGGACCTCCAAGCTTCCATAATGGGTATTTCAAGTTTAATGTCCTACATTTCATACTAGTTTTTGATTATTAACTCAAAATTTCATGTGGAAACTCAGAGTTTGGACTCAATAATGCTATGCATAAAGAAAGTAGAACTTAGGAACAAAACCTCGGGTTTCACTGATAGTAAGGTTAACATTCAAAACGTAAGACAAGACTTGTCCAAAGGAAAATAATCTAGGAGAAAGCTTAAATCTTTTCCTCGAGCTAGGATGATTTGAGTTTCCTCTTGTTTTTTATGTTTTGAATGTGTATACCTAGGGCCTACCTAGGTTATGGGATTAAGTTTCACTTAAAACAAAATACCAAGCTTACCGAAGGGATTAGTTAGGGATTTTTAAAAATTAGGGGGGTTATCTTAGGACTAAGTTAGAGAACACCTAAAAAATTATTTTCTTAGGTTAAGGGACATTCAAGGATTATTTAAGAAACTATTTAAGGTTGACTCATAGTGCCAAAGGGTGCTACATAGGCTTACCTAAGGGGCTATCTAGGATAAGGGCAATGAAAAACTTACCTAAGGAGCTACAAATGACCTAGAAAGCTACTTAAAGATTATCTAAAGAAGCACCTAAAGATTTACTTAAGTTATGGGATACTTAAGAGTTATTTATGGGGCTACTTGAAACCTATCTATGGGGCTAGCCAATGATTTCTTAGGTTAAGGGATACCTACAATTGACTCATAGTGTAAGACAAGGCTACATGAGAGGTTGCCTTTAAGACTACCTAAGGAGATACCTTGGGGCCTACTTAGGTTATGGGATATTTAAGGATTACTTAAGGGACAACCTAAAGTTTATCTTTGGGGCTAGCTAGGGATTTCTTAGGTTAGGGTACCTAAGGCTTATTTTAAGGGACTATCTAAAGTTACTTAAGGTTGCTTCATATTGCAAGAAGGGTCTACATAAAAGGTTATGTAGGGACTACTTTAAAACTACCTAGGGTCAATTCATAAACCCCAATGTAGACCTTATGTAATTTTTAAAGTGGTCCTTAAGTATCCCCTAACTTAAGTAGGTCCCTAGGTAGCCCCTATGCTCCTATGTGGCATCTTAAAGAATCCTTATGTAACCCCTTACGTAAGCTTTTGATAGGCTTTATTTTTAATAGGTCCTATAAATAGCCCCTCACATAAATAGTCGGGCTGTAATAGTTCCATAAGTAGCCCCTAGGTAGGTCTTAACCTAATTGGCCCACTAATTTATATGGTGGTAATTTAGGTAGATTGTAATGTAATTATAATACAAACTATGGTGATCACTTAGAGGATCTTCACTTGAAGTGTGATCTCTGTTTGGTGACTTTTATGGATGATCCAAAATGAAAGATGAGTGGGTATAGAAAGGCCCAAAATGAAGGTTACTTTAAGGATGACAACAAATGCGAAACACCCACAAACCGAAGGCCCTAAGTGTGGAAAAGGATGCACATTACAACTATAATGAGACCCTAGAAGAAAACCAAAATACATAAACATATTTGAATATGGCATTGGGCAATTCATGCAACAAAAATACAAATTTGGGCAAATGATATGCTTGAGGTAACTTTATGTGCAATGTGTTAGGAAACTTAATTAGTGTACCCAAATATGTTGTAGGTCCCCTTAAGAAGCAACATGATTTTCGTTAATCCAATATGTTATCTATAATGAAGCTTGCATTGATTGGACTTTTCCACCGGAACCTTCACTTTGAACTATGAAGCATGCATGATCAACACAAATGTATGTGTATCACCATAAAAGGGGGAGCCTCTTTCATTTACAATTCATTTGCAATAGTTATCAACCCTTGTGACTCGAACTTAGCCCTAAGCTTAGTCGCATGATCAAATTTTGTTTGTTCATAAAAATTCACAAGTTGTGACACTATTGCATCTTTAGTTACATTGTGGATTTGCAACTTCCCCATTGTTTATTGTTACAACACTCAAGTTGTTTTGATGCGCAAAAAAATTATCTTTTAATTGTCTCTCCATGTTCACCAACAAGGTAAGATGTGAACCAAGAAAGAATAACACATTAGTATGGTGGAGGCCATGCTATACAGGTCTATAGCTTTGACACCATGAATAGCCATTAACAATGTTTTTCAAGTTTAACATTTCTAGTAGTTGTTAAACCCTACATTACAATAGGTGTCTACAATAGGTGTCTAGAGTTGTTAAGGGGTGGATATTTTTAATGCATCTTGCATATCGAAGGGCATTTTCAAAACATCGCATGATGACTACCTATTATTAATTTCCATGATGTTTGGTTCATTTAGATTATGGGTACTTCATTGTTGTTGATGTGCAAAATTGTTCGCTCAAATAAGGTTTTTGTGATTTCCCTTATGCAATATGAAAATTGTTAATGCTTGTTCTTACCATGTCCCTCCTTCTGGCTATATGTGCAAATACAAATTTAGCTCCTATGTCTTATAAAAAATGTTTGCTTATTTAATATTATCTTGCAAATTTGCAAAAAGGTTATTGATAGTTCAATATGCATTTGATGATCTCAGTTTTGATATTTACCATTCCTGATGTTCAATCAAATTTAATGGTTCATTTTAAAACTAGAATTACTCGCATGTTTTAAGTGTTCATTTCATTGTGTCATGGATGTCAATTTGTTGCATGTTTTTGAGGTCATCCATAGTGAAAGGTAGTTGCCATATTACATTGGTGGCATGGGCCAAGCAATGTAGTGAAGTTTGTGATTCACTATTTGTGTTTTGATATTCTTAGTTGTTGCAAAGGACTACACAACCCCCTTCACAAATCCCTTATGGAATTCTTGAAAAAACTATGATATAAATTAACCAACTCCAAACACAGAAAAAAATTTACCTATCCATTTTATTTTTTTAAGTTCCATTTTAAAGGGTACATGAAAGGAAACTCAAACTACCCCAAGTTTGGGCTCGTGACAAAATGTTTTACAAACATCGTAAGGACACCCCAATTTGAAAAAATATTGAAATTGAAACCATGGGGGGAAAATTGAATCATCTCAACTTATTCTTTTCAATCAACGTTGCTTGTGTGCTTGATGATGAAGTTGAGGTCATTTGACAAATATGAAAAAACATGAAAAATTGTTCCATGGAAAAATAATGTTAGACATTGAAATGTCCATAAATAACTTATGACCATTCTACTGAAAGGTCTCAAAATATTAAACAAATACATGATCTTTGTGATGAGTATGGTATGAAACCCAAAGATTGGAAAGGTCCTAAATAAGAGGGCTATAAGCTTGCTGAGAGCAAACAACAAGTTGACCCAAAAAAACACTTGGAAAGGAGTAGGGAAAAAGAGTAGCAAGTCCTACCATCTTGGGTATAATGAGTGGGTAATTAGAAGCACTTAAATTGATAAACCAATCCCAGTATGTCGGGTTGGAAAATTTATCATATCAAATTAATATCCATTTACTGCACTAAACAACAATTGAGGAAAATTGGAAAAGATTTGGCATCTACCCATCAAAAAAATCTCAAGTGAAATTGCAAACTCCTTGTATACACAATTATTTGGCCTTCAACCATGACAATAAAATCAAGTGTCATTTGAACAAAAGGAGGACTGACAAGTCCACATTTTCTTCCAAAAAAATATCAAAATTTTCACATAATCATGGTGATGCAAATATAGAAAAAACATGTCAAGAATTGGCATTCACATAAATGACAACTTGAAAGGACAAAATTCAAGCTTGCGAAGCTAAATTCACATTTGAAGAGTTGTGCGTTTTTTTCAATATAATAATGACCTTCACACACAACAAAAACCATATTGGCACTTTATTTTATAACACAATTCACATTGAAATAATTGTTTCTATCCATATATCTTTCCAATTACTTAAATAAATGTCCAACAAACCTAAAAACTCCTTGTAAACTCTAAATGACATGTTGCATTTTTTGTAGTTGTTATTCATTGTTTAAAGAGCCTTACAAAATTACCCAACCATCCCCAATAAAATAATATAATTACAATGATAACTTATAAATATGCTTTGCAAAAAAAATCCAATTGAATTCCAAGTTATGATTTACAAAAGTTTAAGGATCCTTACAACCAGAAAAGTATAACCTGCGATTAGTATTACCTTAAAACAACTTGTAATGTTGAACATTGAATTTAAGCAATTTTTTGCAATGTTTACTTATGTTTAAGCCCAAGTAAAAATCAAAATGCAATATTCGTTATCCAAGTTCATTTCCTTATGTTTGTGTTAGTTATACTATTCGATTTAAAACCTATTTTGGATTATGAAGTCAAGTTCATGATCAACATGACCATCTTTTATATAATGTTGAAGTGGGGTTGATGATTAATATGATCATTTTTTTATTGTTGGACCTTGAAATTATTGGATTGTTGATTTAATAATTTACAAAAGGGTCCAAACACATAACTAGGAGCCATAAAGGACATCAGATGTTAAACACAATCAGTCAAAATCAAATATTTATTTTGTTATTACCATTTAAAACCATAGTAATCATGGCAAGTTAGTTTTTTTTCTTTCATATGAATGTCAAAGAACTTAGAGTAAAAATTCATTCAATCCAATTTTAAGTTTTGGTTTTAATTTAGGACGTTTGAAAATGTACACCTATTGCATCAAATGGAGTCAATTTCACAAAGGATTATCAAAAGGATTAATGTAGTAAAAGAATTTTCATTGAAAAATATAGAGATAATAACATATTAGTCACATTCAAAAAACACTCATACTTTAAAAAATGTGAAATTCTAAAACTTTAAAAATTAAAAGAACATTTCAAAATTACTTCAAAATTTCCAAGCTTCAAAAGTCCTTTGTCACATATAAATGGGTTATAATGTACATAATATATGAAAAAAAGTTATAGCTTAAAGTACAATAAAACTAAAAAATGTGAAAATTTAATTTTTGGTGATGATTTAAAATTTGATCATTTTTAAAGATGAAAACATTGAATCTTTAAAGAATTTGTACACTTTTAAAAGTTCAATAATGACTAACACAAAAAAAGTGATGCACTAGGGAACATTTAAATACTTTTTGGAACAAGTTACAAAAAAATTCATTCAAAAATTCATTTGCATGTAAAAAAAAATTTGGGAAAAAAAACATGCAATCCTTTTCCAAAGTAATCCCTTTAACTCCTAATTACAAGCTTTGACCCAAAAGGTTGTTTATTTGGAAGTTGAATTTACAAGTTGTTTATAATTTTATGTCCTATCAAATTTTATTTGTTTAATTGAACATGTCTTTTGTATTGACATTTTAAAAAATTTAATTTGTTATTGAACATGGAAATGTGGTGGGAATGATGATCCATTCCTCCAAGTTTGATGTTTGGCAAGTTGTTTTCTTATTAAATAATAACAAATACCTTAATTATGTCATATGCCAATAAACCCTAAAACAAAGTTAATAATGTTTAAAAGTGATAAAATACTTCACTTTAAACTAAGGAACACCTTCAACTAATCATACAAGTTGTTTTACAAATTGAAAAAGTGGAATTTTAAAAAATGAATATATTGTAAATTTCATTTTGTTTAACATGGAAAAACTCAACCACCACAAGGCAGGGGGTGGTAAAAGTTGCAAATGTCATTCATGTGGCAACAAAAGGGCCTACAATTGATGTTAATCCACTTCACCTTAATATCTACCACATTGACCCAATGATGTTCCACATGTATGTTTTTTAATCATGGTTTGAAAGAAGTCACCATTCTTGTGAACCTTCCTAAATTCATAAGTTCTTGAAATGAAAATCTAATTGTTCATGTGGAAAAATTTGTAAAGGTTTCAATAATTAATTTGTTGACCAACCATAATTATTGTTATTTCATTTGGTTTCTTTTCACCCTAGTCAATTATGTAGTTGCATGATATAAATCTTATGTTAAAATATCCTTTAAAATTTGGGAACAATTCTAAATTACATTCATACATTAATATGAACTTGTGATTGGCCAACAACAAACCTTATTTATATTAACAAATGTTATGCAAGGCCTTTTAAAAAATGTTATTTCCAATGTGCACTATTTTAGAGTTGTGTGTTGTCATGTATTTTTATGTCACTACCTATAACTATTATTATCACCACACATTAAAAACATAACACAATAACACCCTTAATGATATACCATGTCCAAACCAAATTATGACTTACTTAAAACAACATAGGAATCCAAACCCAAAAAACATAAAATAAAATTCAATAAAATAGGCTAAAAAAAACTTGCATAACACAAAAAAAATTGTAATAACAATAATCATGTGCTTTGGGATTTCAAATCAACAAAATTAGTTTGAGATCATATAATATATGATTATATACCATCCATAAAATATCCCAAAATCGGTTCACACTTGAACCAGTTCAACATAAAAACCCAAACAACTAAATTAACATGGTTTATCCTTAACTAACTAGGATGTAACAAAACTAACACGCCTAACAATTATTATGCGTTCCTATGTCATTGCCTACAACTATTATTATCACCACACATAGAAAACATAACATGAAAATGTCCTGAATGGTACACTATGTCCAAACCGCCCCCTTATTTGTAGCTAAGGTTCCCAAAAGCTAAATAAAAATCCATAATTACCTAATGGAAATCCATGATGGATGCACATTTTAGTTCTAAGATGAAAGGACTAACAAGGCATGTGTAAATATAAGCCCCATCATTAGTCATTTAACTACAATCCTTCAAATTCCCAACCAAATACAAATCACTATGGGAGAAAATCGTGAGGCTAGTTATATTATCCAACCCTGAGAACCTAGGTTTATTTGGTGCACCAAGGGCAAAATCATTTGCTACTTGGCACCTTTTACAAAGGTGGCATAAGACATCCCATATGCCAACTTTGAAAACACTGATCACAAATCCACATGTGACAACTTTTGAAGAGTGCTCACATAACATACATTATAGGCCTGCATGAACCACCACTAAAGGTGGGTTGATTGTGTTATCCACATTGGGAGGATGACATGATGCACAATTTGCACAAATGGTCCTTCCATGTTTAACCATTTCAACCTTTCAACAATAACATTCCAAAAGGTAAAATCTTCTAGACATGAGAAATAACATGTCTTGTAATCACGTTCAAAGTAATCATTATTGTCTATTATAAATATATATAATCCCCTAGCTCAAATTTTTGGATATGAAGCTAATAACAACCTCCACAAATAATGGAATAACATAACATAACCAGTTGGGCAATTGCCAAATTTTCCATAACCATGGGCATAACACATCAAAACAAAACAACTTATTATTCACATGCCTAAATCCGCACATTATGATCATTTTTCGTTTATTAAGGCTTGTAGCTTGGGCTCAAAAACACAACAAAAAGGATGGTGAAAAAAATGAAAGCGAAATTTGTTAATTGAACCTATATCACATAGCTAGCCATGGTAGTTGTAGGTTTGAATTTTGAATATGACCTTTTTAGAGTTCATATTTTTGCAAACCTTGCTTCAACATTTGCACCATTTGATGCGCTCCCAAGTCCCTAGTTAGTCCCAAGTTGGGGCTAAGTTATTCAAGTTGCGGAATTATGGGGGATTCGGGGCATGCTCCCAACTCTTAGCACTAAAAGGGGTAGAGGGGCATGTTGAGGTTCCGGGATGGGACTAGGAAAAGTGACAAGCTATTCACTTACTCGAACCTGCATCAAAACCAACCAACAAGTTGATTAGTTCACTTTCTGGAACACCCTTGGTGCTAGGACAAGCCACGGGCAATTCTGGACTCACTTGACTCACCACAGCCTAGACTCAGGGGAAGCCACCACCTTCCCCCATATAGTATATTATGTGCCTCTCTACGGCACCCACATTTAAATGGCTTTTTGTCCTAGGACTCCCAAGGAGGAGTCTCGAAATTGTCCCAATTTGGACTTTCGGGACTTTGAGCGATCATAACTCTTTACTCAAACCTTCGATTAGGATGAGGTCTAAAGCAAACTTGTAGTTCTCCTCAAGAGCTTTCCAACGCTGTGTCGCACTTCACCTGCACACATCGGGGTCGGGTCGATTATCAACTTTTAGTGGTCGGAAGTCAAATTGGCTGTTTGACTTTCGGCCTTTCTTTTTGCCATAACTTGTGCTGAAGATGTCCAAATGGCCCATGCAAGGCCATTTTCGACATCTACACTTCAATAACTTTTCAATGATATAAAGAACATCCAAATGCAAGGTGTTTTGACTCCTACAATCGAACTTTGAAATTTCGGGAATCCCAGAGGACTCCCAAGTCCCAAATTTCGGGAGTGTAATTCTCATCCTCACACTCTCCCAAGTAGGGTTGCAACACCATTCATTCAACTAACATGTTTGCCTCAAAATGGTCTCCTTAAGTATTATGATAATCAATTACTGTTTTTTTTTCATAACTTCAAATTAAAAGGGTCAGCAAAATTCAAACTCCATTGTTATCATTAGAAGAAATGTTGTTCATTTTGGCCATATTTTTACAATTATTGTCTAAACTAACTTATTTTGTGACTGTAAATTTATTAGTTTTACATATTGTTTTAGTTATAAATTTGTGTACAATATGTGATTACAAAAATGGCGGATCCACATTTTAGTTGTAAATGTGACTACAATATTTTTAGTTATAAATGTGGATGGAAAACATGCATTTTCATCCAATATTAACTACATCCATTAATGGATGAAAACTTGATTATTTTTGCAACATCGACATTTTTTGCAATATATTTTGCCAAGTGTACAAAGGTGCCCATACCACATGATGTGGCATCTTTACTAATTCATTGAAATATCGAATTATTTTTATTTTAATTAAAATCATGAGATATGTGATAATGGAACTTATGCCTCTAAAGCTCAAAGTTGCTTGGAGTTGCTTTGTGGTTATTTATTTCCTTTTCTAATGATATGTAATGCATCTCATAATCATCAACCCTTTGAAACTAAAACATTGTTCATGATAACAAAAAATCATAAATTGCAACCTCTACATCATTTTTGGCCTACACATCTCAAAGGTAGATTAATAAATTTTAATCCTTAAATATAGACAAGTGACATGGAGATCATTTACATGTGCTTTTGTAAGTAGGGTTTACATATATGGTGCTTTTGTATGTAGGGTTTACATAAATGGAGATCATTTACATGTGCTTTAGGTTAATTAGGTTTATTAATTAGGGTTTCCTCTATTGTCAATCCCATTTTTGACCTAATGACAATGAAATAACACAATGGGTAAAATGTAAAATGTGAATTTACATATTACGAAGCTAAATTGACATATGTTTGCCAACCCTTTCAAAGAAATGAAGGTTGAGAACGTTAAACATCCAACATGTTGCACCTGCTAGTTCTAGCATGATAAGGTGAAAAAGGAGGACAATGATAAATGAGGTTAACATTATAAACATGTTGATATTGAAAGTAATTTGCATTTTTTGAGCTTCAAACATGTGAAACTATTAGAGCAACCTAACCTTCCATTCACAATATTGTACCATTTTAGTTTGTCAATGCACATAAAAAGACCACAACAAAAGAACCATCTCATGACTTCACCTTCCTCAATTATGCAAATCATGCATCACCAACTATGGGTCATGAGTATTCCAAGCAACATCTTTGGATACATATAGGAGAAAGTGTTACATGGCAAACAATTGTTGTGAATGACCAATTCCTCCTAGGTGAATTACATGTTTGTAATAACAACACCAAATAATTTGAAGTTGTCAAAGTTTTAGATGTGAACATTATGCAAAACTCTAATGTTACACTCCAATATGTCAATTACGTATTCAAACATTAACAAATTGTAGTTGATCAACATGGTAAGGATCATGCTTGTTTGTTGGAGGTGGTACTTTTCCAGGAACAATTTTTGGAAATGTTAGGTCAAATCATTGGTTCAAAATCTTAAAAGTCCTCCCATCCTTCCACCAATCCAATAAGGAATTTAATATGGTTTCACATTGGTGTTTGGTAGCACTATTTCCCATCTAGATCCTACTTTTGGTGACTGTTACAATTGCACTCCATTGTAGAAAGCATGCAAAAATCATATTGATCTATTCAACATTTCAGTTTGTTCTTTTCTTGATTTTTTCATTTGTGATGCCAACTATTTCAAAGGTCAGTGAAACAACATTGCCCTAGACAATACATGGAATGACATCTACAATGTTGTTGTTGGGGAGAGAGGCATTTACAGAGGCCAAGGGTATAATTGCAATTGGAACTTTAGGGTGGTGTTCAACATACCAAAAGTATTAATTGTAGTTGGTACACATTTGCCTAGTCACTTTGCAATAGGCCCCAACCTTTCCATGCACCTTGTCCCCAAAGTGATTTACTGCAAATGGTCAACACCCATAGTCATTGTAGTGATCATGGTGAATATTTTCACTTGCACATTTCAACCCCATATAATTCACATCAAAGAATCACCTCGATTCTAAAGTCACATTTTGGTGCTTGTTGTTCCTTGACCTTGAGGGTTGCTAGAAAATTTTGAATGTGGAGAGGAATTGTAAGTCCTTGCCATTGAATCTACACATGACAAAGAGCATTAAGAGAAGTTGACAATTGTGGTACTGTTTTGACCCTACATGAAAGCTCATAACATATGGACATTGTTTGCAATAAGTCTGCAAACTCTTTTGTTGAGTTCTCTCACTATACCATCAATAAGTGTGCAAGAGAAAGTTTCCAGCCCTCAATGTTCAAGATACCAAGACTTCAACATGCTAGCTAATTGTGTCAACACTAGATGAAGGTATGAGAAATTTTGGTTCTAATGAGTTCTGGGTTGATGTCATTATCTTAGAAATCACTATAGCATATGAACATCAACATTTTTTAACCCCATTTTCTGCTGACTTTCCAGAACCTATAAACCTGCTCTTTCTACCAAATCTGGAATATCCAGCCCATTCCACTGATGCATCCTATGTTGTCCCAGATAAGCTCTAGAACAATCCAAGGGAAAAAAATGGAGTCTACCATTAGCATTATCTGATCATTTGGTTTGATCACAAGGGTCCACAGATTTTCATAAAGAACTACAAAGCCCACTCCACTCAGTCTTCATGAGCTGCCAGATGAGGTAAAATTTCAAAACTTATATACCCTCACCAGATGCTATGAAAAGAAATTCCACCCATAAACCCTTTACCGTCTGGTTGATCTCTGAGGAATGTAGTTTGGTGGTACCAGGGGACACCGACAGATAATATGAAAAACAATATACATGCACAACCCTCATCTGCAACATCAAGAATTCCTCACCTGACGACACCCTGTGAAGCACTGTGGCACTTGAATTCTGACACCATATTGACTGAAAGCTGGAAGAGCAACAATCAGTGATAGCCCCTGCAAAACCCATAGATACCTCATAACTGAGACATAATCAATAGATATCAGAGGTGAATCAAACCAATAGCTCTAGTCCAGTAGATCTTCTCATCATTGTCATCAGCAGCATCTTCATCTTCATCATCAGCTTCAAGCATGGAATCCAAAACCTCAGGAAATGAACTACTAAACATCCTTACCATGGATTGGAAGACCTCAAAACAAGCTCCAAGAAACACCAAAAATCTCAATGCAGACATTGGCTTAAGCCGATCCAGCTTCTCATCATGATCATCAGCATCAGTCTCTAGCTTTGAAGCGAAATTGGAGCATGTTCCAGTTTGCGAAACCTCAGGAAATGGACTAGTAGACATGCCTACCATGGATGGGAACACCTCAAAACAAGCTCCCAAGAAGAAGACACACCAAAATGTGAATGAAAAAACAATAAATAGCTCTAGTCAAATCCAGCTTCTCGGCTTCTCATCATCATCAGCATCGTCATCAGCATCATAACCAAAACCCCTCACTCAAACCAAAACTGCACTGCAAACAGAATTGTAAGAGATTTGCAAAACTTCACACTCAATAATGTATTTGTACCCCATTTTTCCTTCTTCCACAAAGTTCAACATACACAACAACAACTGCTGACCATGCTTCACAGTCTCAGCAAGGGACGGATGGATCCTTTGTCAGAAGCTCCAGAAGTACATCACCAACCCTAAGAAGAAGAAGAAGAAGAAGAAGAAGAATGATTTCTTCTCTTGTGAAATCAGTTGCTTGCTACAGATTTCTTCTGTGTAGGATTTCTCTCTATGTGATCAGTCGCGACAGATGTTTTCTTCTTCGGTATGCAATTCTCGGAACTCCTTCAAAAGGTCGTCGTTCTTCTTCTTCTTGCGGCCATCATCTTGTCGGACATGGTAGCCGGGATTGAAGGGTTCCCGCATCGTCGTCGTCGTTGAGGCAAGAATCCGCGACTTGGTGGATGAAAGTGTCGTAGCTTTCAAACGGATGTCCCGCTGATGCGAGCAAGCAAAATCGTGAAGAATCGTTGTTGTTGTTGTCGTTGTTTCACTGAACGTCCTCTTCTTCTTCTTCTGCTTCGTCGCAGTGAAGTAGTACGCATCTTCCGACCATAGCCAGGGAGCTTCGGTGCTGTTCCGATCTTCGTTTTCTTCTAGCCAAGGCTCTCTCCTTCTCGCAACTGCTTCTGCTCTGGTAAAAACAACGGCCTCTGTCTTTTTCCTTTTCTGTCAACTTCTTTGTTCCCTTTGCTGCTGCTGCCGCTGCTGTCTGTCTGTCTATCTGTCTGTCTGTCTGTCTGTCTGTCTCCTTCTCTATCTGTGTCTCTCTGGTCTTGTGGTACTATGATCCCCTGTGTGAAATTTCAAGAGTATTGTTTCTTGGAGCTTGTTTTCTGCATTTCAGTCTCCACATGATTCTTTGCATTTGTATGCTTGATTTCGTCTCTGGAAGTCTCAGAAGAGCAGAGTTTTTTCTCTATGAGTCTCTATGAGACTCTATGAGATGTGTGTGTATTTATTTTTTTGGGTCCATATATTTGAATACTGATCTGGTTTCTTCGAGTTCCAAATGGTGACCTGAGATGCTCTTCGGATTACCTGAGGAGTAGATAAATATCTTCTTCTTCTTCACAAAGCTCTTTTGCAATTCCTCCAGGGTTTAGGTTTTACCATATCCTGTTTTTCCTGTCCGTTTTTCTTCATGCTAAGTGCTTGCAAAAGAATATGTGCTTTCCTCTATTGGGAGGTACAAGAGGTAAAAACCCTGCCAGAATTCCAGAAGAAAATTTTCCAGAAGAATTTGAGCTCCACTTATTTGAGCATGACTAGCTTCCAAACCCTGGAAACTTACATGTGTTCAACTCCAGGGATTGCCAAAGAAACCCTAAGCCATGTGTGTCTCCCGGCAACTCTGACATAGTTGTATAAAGAAGTAATGCTAGGGGATTGAAACTCAGAAAGACTGATCGGTCAATGGCATCAGAAAGAAATTCTAGAACCTCCGCTCTGCCGTTCCTTGTTCTTGTGTCACATGTGCTCTTCGCCTCTCAGCTGATGAATCATTGCCCAGTTTGAGCTTTTTTTCTTCTCCAACATCCCAAGTCTAGGTCTGATATTTCATTCTTCTTTGGAAACTTGTGGGCTTGTAATAATGTTGCTGAATTATGCAATATTGAACTTTGTGATGGGAGCAGGATTGGACGATTTCTTCTATGGTATGCAGTTGGTGTGTTGAGAACAGTGATGGAGCGACCTAGTGATACACCACCAATGTGGTGCAATCCTCAGACACTCCACAGAGATTTCGATGACCAGGCAACTGCACTGGAATCTGAGGTTTGTGTCTGTGAGCATACAGTTGAATTCAACTGTTGCATTGCTGCTTTATCTGCAACAACTGATGTGGAGGGCTGATCCAAACTGAGGCTGGAGTGTCTGTTTGGAATAGTACTTATAGCGATTGCCTGCGAGAAACTTCTCACATGCAGAGAGCTATGATCCTTGAAGTGAACATGAAATACTCTTCTTAGTATTTTGTGAATGTGTGACCTTTTTAGAGACTTTCTTGGGACGGTCTCCTTGTCAGGTAGGATTTCTGTTTGCTTTTCACTGGCACTTAAGTGTTCAGAAGCATCTGGTTGGGAAGAGAGTAGTATAAATGATAGCATTGGCAGCTCTGACATTAATGTGTGTTTTGCAGGTTTTTGACCTGCACAGCACTATTGACCCCAGCCACATTATTCATCTCATCCGGCAGCTCCTGCCTGCAACAGGAAAACACATCCACTCATGTTCTGCTGAAGTGACTAGAAACAATGAGAGTTCCAATCCAGCAGAGGACTCTAAATGTAAAGTGGACATCATTGTCCAAAATGTGACTGGGTCTGTGGATGGCCAGCTTAAGCATGATTCTCTTTCTGCATCTGATGTGGAGGATGAGGAAAGAGTCAGGAGAATGAAAGAGGAAGGTGTAAATTCTGATTCTGTTGTCTTGGGAAACAGCTTGCAATCAGCTGCAAGATCCCCAGAAGTTAGTTTGACAAATGCAATTGCTGTTGGGAATGGAAAAGATGAGGATTATGAAGATAAAGTTGAAAAGTCCAAGCATGGAGACACAGAAGAAAAAACTGAATATGAAGATTCAAGAGAAGAAGCTGGTTGTGTGCTTTGGGACCTTGCTGCAAACCAAATACACGCAGATTTCCTGGTGAGTGCATCAAGAACCAATCCTGAGATTCTTAGACGAGGACATCAGGGTTCCAGTAGCCACTTTCCAATTGAATGAAGGCTATATGCAGCACGGTTTGTTGCTACCGAATTCATGACTGCTGAAATATTGTAGTCATTGTTTCTCCAAAGTCCTGGAAAAGAAACATGTTCTCCTATGCCATGCATAAAGCAAGATAAATTTCAGAAGAAATCAATCTTCTTTGAACTTTTCAAGAGCTTAGAGCAAGATAGTCCAAGAAGCTCAGATCTTTAGAGAGTGTGCTTTTTGGTACTGTAGCTTTACGTCCAACCAGAGGGGAGAGATTGCATTAACCTGTGGCCAGCTATTTTTAAGCTCATCTCGGTGCGCTGCAAATTTCATCTCTCATTTTGCTCAGCTATTTGGACAATAGTTTGGAATTTGCAGCCAAATGTGGTACTCTAATCTTCTTGTGACAAGATGTCCACATGCATGGTATTGTACTGTACTACCTGTCCTTTGAGTCACACCAGTATCACACAATGGATTTTCCCAAAGAGTCATCATGTACACTGGCCAGTGAGCATAGTCAATATAAGGTCCAGTGGATTTTGAATTTGAGAGATTGAACCTCTGAAAGATAAATTCAGTCTTAGAGCAAAGATGATCAAGCCTGAGTTTAAAGTGCTGGAGATCACATCTTGATCAAAAGCTGCAGCCAAGTGCTCAAAATTTCCCAAGATTGGTTCATGCAGATTTTATTGCTGATTAAGCTTTTTTTCTTTTTCACGTGGAATGATCTTAGAAGGTCGGAGCGCATGTGGATAGCCTCCATAACTCAATCTGGGTCCAACACTTACTCCGGGTCGAGTGGCTTTGAGGCACTGATTCATGGATGTCCTGTGTTTCAGAGTGGGATGGCTAATCCCTTAGAACACTCTTATTGATTTGCTTTCAGGGCAGTACTGCCATCCCAGGTTCCATATGACTTTCAGGTTTTTCTGGAATTTTACATAGCTCTTTCCACTATTCCTTGTAGGTGCATATAGTTTGCACATTGAGGCTCTTCAATTTGTCTGCTTAGTTTTCTTCTTTTTGGTCTTGACTTGCCTCACACTGATGAGACAAACATGGAATGGACAGGTCGAGAATCAGATAATAGATGTATTGTTGGAACTTCTTCGAACAGCACAGTCTGACCGCATGAGGGTGAGCACTGAAACTCCTTGGTACTACTGTTGATCATCGATCCCTCCTTTTTCAGTTCTTGTCTTCATGCATGGAGCCTAGACTCCTTTGTACTAGATGATTGATAGCTTGAGAGTCTATATTTTGCAGGAGATAAGCTTGGGTATACTTGGAAATTTGGCATGTCATGCTAAACCAGAGAAGATCATGGTGGAAACTGAGGGCTTTGTTTCGATGGTTGTGAAGCAGCTTTTTGTCAATGATGCTCCCAGTCTCTCTGAAGCTTGCAGGTGCCAGAGCTGACCTTTAGTTACATGGGTCTCATGCTGAACAGGGTGCTGTGCCTCACATATGTTGTGAAATGACTGCCACTAGCCACTGCTGTTCACTTCTGTTCCATTTTGCCTAGTACCTTTATACTGAACTGTTTGAATGTATTTGTTCTACATCAATAATTCTTTGTTAAGGTCATAAAAACCTCAAAAGATCCTTTGAGCCTTGGCTTATTGTGGCTATTGTAGATTGCTGAGTGCAGGTCTCCACAGTGAAGTTGTGAGTGCTTGGGTTACGGCCTTGAAAGGAGAAGAAGTCATGGAGCGCATCCTGTGGATGGTAACCAACACCATGAATTCCCAGCTTCTAGAAAAGGTCTGTTGATGGCTTGATATTGCACATATTTGATGTAGTCATGAGATCTACTACTATTTATTGTGGGAATCTCATACTGCTCAGTTCACATATCCACACTGAAAGGAGGTGAATCTCAGATGCTGTTTCCTACCTTCTGGAGTTGCAGAGTACAGAATTGTTGCTGGCTATGGTGGACAGCCGAATTGATGCTGCTTCAGGCTTTCTACCAACATTGCTGCGCTTGGGCCTGCTGGACCTTTTGACAGACCTCCTAGCTTGTGAAGTCACAGCCATCAATGAGGGCACATCTTCTTGCGGGTATGAAATTTTTCTTGCATGTCACACACACAGACAGGTATGTCTATTTGAAGTAAGGGCATTCTTGTATTTCATGACAATCAGAGTGCAATCAATGTGTTTTCTAACTCAGCTTGGGCATTGATAACCTTCTATTCTCATTTTTCTTTGTTGCAGGGATACAGTATTGGACATTGTCTTACAGATAGCCGAAGTTCTCTCTCTTGTAGATGATGTTGCCTTGCAGCTTGCAGCCAATCGGAAGCTCTTTTCTCTCGCTTGTCAGGTTGTCCGGCTTTCATCCAAAGATGAGGTCAGCAGCAACAGTAACTTCATCTTGTGATTAGTTGGGGTTTGTCATTCTTGTTGTACAGATGAGGTCATTTGACCTTGTAATCATGAGTCTTGGTGAGGTGAAGGGCTTAGAGGAATTGATTATCAGTGCTCTCAATCACCTTCAGTCTGAGATGCGCTCCTCAATAATTTGTCAAGTGCAGTAGATGCTCTGGGATCTTAAGCCAGGTTATGAAGATCCTACAGAAGTTTTTTTGAGGTTGCATTTTCTAGCTTGCAACATGATGGCATGAAAAGATGAAGGAGTGTAATTCAATTCTCTGCATCAAGTTGTCTACATGTTCTGTATAGTCAACACTTCATGTCAGATGAACCCCACCCTAGAATGACAAAACTCTTTTCCATTACATTAAAATGTGCAGATTGGACCATCGGGAATAACTGCAACAGTGTTGATAGCTAACTTGCTGATGGAAGAAGCACACCTCATACACGAGGTTTCACATGGTGAGTTATTTTCTTGCTTCCTAGGAACTCGAGTTGAATTTGTCTGCCAGTGAGGTATGCAAGAGTTCTTTTCTTTCTACCACTTAAATATTTTTTCCTGAGTTGTGTTTGACCTGAGTATTTGTTTCTTCAATCCAAAAGATGAGCTTTTGTTTTAAGATGGAGTAATATCATGAGCCTGCCTTCCAGTGTTCAATCTTTTGACAGTTGTGAACTGGGATGCAAGCAAAGACAGGTTCCAAGGATGCTGAGCTCTTTTGGATTTGCATCTTGGGTTTTACTTTGGTTATTCCCAAGTATAATGTGCAATCTTCAAGCTGTGGCTGCACAATAGGATGAACATGCTTGACAACATTCATGTGTTGGTATGCAGATGAAGTTCTAGTCAGTCATTTGCTCACTCTGGTGCCCTCATTGGGTGATGACTCTGGAGCTCGGAATGCTCTTTGGAGTATTCTTGGAAGAATTTTCAGGTGTCTTGTTGCCACCAAGAATGAGCCACCTTGTAGCAGTATGATTGCTGTGTTGACTGACAGTTGTAGCCTCTTGCTGGATGACCTTGATGATCACCAAGAAGATGATATTCGGGAAGATGAAGGTGGAGCTTTGCCAGCAAGCCATACAATGGCTAACAATAGCCGAGGCCTTCAGGCCAAGCTTACTACTGTATCCTCTTTATGTTTTCTTAAAGGGTGAAGAAGCAAAGTCTAGGAGTTCATCCATCTCTTGGAAGTGTTGAAGACAAGATTTGCTAGACATCAGAATACCCTTTCAGTTTGCCTGCTTGCATGGTCCAGTTTGCACTACTGTTCCCTTGACGAAACTTTGTGGCAGGTCTCCAATATGGCACAGATAATGGAAGAGTGGGCTGCAGTGGTAACACAGAACACAGTGAACCATGATGTACCATCAGTTGAAATGGTGCAAAATGCTTACATCTCCCTTAGGAAGCATGTTACTGCAAATGGCACAATGCCAGAGTTTGAGAAGCCACCTTGTGAAAATGGCAACTTGCACAGCGGATAATACAGGTGTGAATCTTGTCATAGGTTCATCAATTCCATTTGAATTCAAGTGCCTCATGCTTATAGTAACATGCTCATACGGAATTGACTTTTGGTAGAGAGAGCAGAATGTGCAAAAGCTGCAGCTCTTCTAATAAACATTTGTAAGCTTGTCCCTGAAAAAGAATTTCAACAATGAAATTTATCCTGACTGTCCACTAATTCTGAATGCATGCCTCTTCCAATTCTTGAAGAAGTCAGTGTTCTCTATTGGATTGGTTATAGTAATCCATCTTCAGAAATCGTTGCACCATTAAGGTTGTCTATGCCAGTGTTGGGTGATTATTAGAAATGGCATCGGATACCCAGCAATTCTCAGGGTGGTTCTTTACTATATGTGATCATGGTTGTCATGTGATATAGCATTGGTAGTTTACAAGATATACAAGAAGAACTTTGCCTCTCCAATGAAATTCGCTAAATTTAATCATGCAAAAGTGATGCCAATGTAATTGACAAACAATATCATGATCTAGAATGTAAATGTACTTTGAAGTTATTTCTTTATAAGATTTTAGGATTTGAGCATTTTGATAACTGGAGGAAGTTGAAAGAAATTTGCAAGATTTTGCAAATCAAATTACCCATCGTATTGCATGTAATGGATCTTGTTGAACATCTTTTTTTGTCCCTTTGAAAGTTCAACTTTGGTTAATGAATTTTGAATACCTCAGTTTTATATACCTATTTCTATTGACAATGGTTGAATTTTTAAACATATGAAATAAAATTGAATTTAAATTTTTGGTTCAACAAGTTAAGCATTGTAAACCCCTAAAAAAATCAGCATTCAATTTTTGAAATTTCATGTTTTTTAATTAGTTTGATTTTAAAATCTTAATATTTCATTGTGATTGGATCATTCAATTTAATAATCTTTTAATGACTTGCCAAAATTCAAAATGACACATAAGTCAAAAGTATGTGATGCACTAATCTTTCCAAATTTGATCAAGGGAAATATTATTGTCCAACTTTAAGTCGCCTATTAAAATACTTGGCCTTTGTACTATTGTGCACTACTATTGACAATCAGTTTATCAATTGATTAAAAAAACAAATTGATTTTGTGAAAATTAAATTCTCTTTGAATGAAAATATTGAGAGATATTGCATGCAACTTGAATTCAATTCAATTCAAAAATAAATAAAAATTGAATTCAAATACATTAAATGTAATTTGAATTTAGCTAAATTCAATCAAACAATTGGATTAAAATTCAATTGAAAAAAAATGGACAAAAATTGGTGGATAAAATATTCAAAATATTCTTGTAAATATGGCATTGGGACCAACAAAAACTTTAAGACACATAGATAAAAAAAGACGCCTTCAATGCATTTTTACTTGGGAATGGACTAAATAGATTCTAGTTTGGAATTGTCCAAGTAGGAACTTAGGAAACCTAAAGTTGTTGTCCCTAACCCAACTTTGATGAAACCATAGTTAAAATTTTGATAATGTTTAATAATGTTTTATAGTTGAAATTTAAAATGAAGTAATGTAATCAAGTATTTTTTTAATATCAAGTTTATTTGAGTTAAATGTGTTGGATAAATTTCATAATTCTCTTCCAAGTTCCAATTCATGAAAAATTAATCCACTTGACAATTTGTTTATCCAATAGGAAGTTCATTCATGGGATTAGCACCATTCACATTTTAAAACATTATTGATATAAAATATTTACCCAACTTCTAAAGTGACTTAATGTACGTCATTAATTCATCATGTTAGTTCAAAAAACTATTACTCTTACTTAAAACAAAGTGAAACAAGAAATTTGAATCTCCGCAATATTTGTTCATGTACACATTAAAAAAAGTGATACATCAAATATTGGATGGATAATTGATGACCCCATATGCCCCTTAGAAATAACTCATGGTGAACTTTTCATCACATTGGTATGTGACACCAACATTGCGACAAGGCAACTAGATTTGCACATAATTGGGTGGAAAATGTTTATCAACTACCAAATTTTGTAATTAATGTTTTCACAAACCAATGGTTGTGCATATTGATGGTCATCAATGATGATGCAATCCCACAATTTTGAGGTCTTCATTAGTTTTCAATATTCCCTTTGGAAGGAACCATTTGAGTTTTGATGCATGTTCACAAAGGATTCTTTGTCGTTCCCTTTCAATTATAACTTGATCTTGTGCAGCTTCTGCTTCTTGTCTCTGCTTTTCATGTCTTGCATCATGAAGCTACAATATATGACCAACATTAACAAGTATTGTTAGTTCATTCCCTTACTTTTAGTTCAACTTGCCCATTCAAATTAAGATATAAATATATAAAACACATCCAACTAATACATGACAATGTCATTGACAAAAAAGAATTAATTTGTAAACATGAAATATTATTAGTGGGATTTTGAACATTCAAGGTTTACGTTAGTATTAAACAAAATATCAATGATCGATAAAGTAAAAAATTGTAAAATCCATATTCTTCTTTTGCTTGAGGATAAAATTCAAGGTATCAATATATCATACTTGTTTAACTTTTGATTTTTCATGGATCGACTTTAACCATTTAGAAGTCATAGAATTCAACTCACTTGAGCCTCAAATGTCGCCTTTTTAGTATCAAATATTTCTTGTATTTCTTGTTTGTATTCCTCTCTTTGTAGATGTTGCTTTTGTCTTTGGAGGTGTTCTTGTTTATGTTCCTATCATGCATATATTCAATTGATGTTTTAAAATTAGTTTTAAAATTTAGGTTTGTTTTTTTGTAGAGTTAAAAGTTTATTTACCGAAATGGATATTGAATGTTATATTTTGACATGCAAGCATTTAAATACAATATGACATCTAGATTTCATGAGTTCTACTTTTCCAAAGTTAGCCATTCAATCCAAAAATCAACTAAAATTTGACATTTAAATTTGCATGTAGAAAACTCAAGTGTAATTTTTTTTTGTTATCTAAAAATGTTCTTATCACTTTGAATGTAAAATAATCTTTTCAATCCAAAACTACAACCAAACAAAAAATTTGATATGATAAATGACATTTCCAAATTACATATGATGATGTATGTTTTTAATATGTCAAAATAATCATGGAGTTAGACTTAACACCAACATGAATTTCAAATACCTCAACAAGTCTTTCCATCATAAGTTTGTGTATATGTAGTCGTTCTTGTCTTTCTGCTTCACGACGTTTTTCCTTTAATTCAAAGTATGCTTCACTTGCTAATCGCATGTTTTCTTTCATGTGTTCCCTCTACACTTCACAACAGTTTTGAAACATGTAAACACTTTGCATGTGTTTGTTAAATCACCAAATGAAAATATGCATGTAAATTTGATCAACTTTGTCAATAATATAAAGTTGAAATGCAATTTGACTGCAATGTTTAAGTTTGTGGTCATACTTGCACTCGCATGTCTTCTTTTTTCTTTTCAATTAAGACTTCTTTTTCTTCAAAGTACAAATCATTCAAAGTTCTTTCCATGTCCTCCTTTGCTTGTTGGACTCCTTGAGTACTCTTGGCAATCTTAGCCCAAATCCTAGTTCTCATGCAATGCATATATGGATAATGCATTCCAAGTTAATAAAGATTTTAAAATAACACTATGTTAAGTAGCTTCTCAAATTGTGATAGTTGCATGAATTTAAAATATTGAAATGTAGTAAAATAACTAGAAACAAGTAATGGTCAACATTGTATAATAAATCTAAATTTGAGAATTAATTCATATTTCACAACAATACAAAAGCTTAGTATATATGACTTGTAAAAAGTTGTTATTAAAAGCTATCAAAACAAAAAATAACATGTACTTTGTTGTTTCTTCTTTTTTGAGTTGTTCTTGAGCTTTCTTGTTAGCTTCTCGCTTGTCTAACATTTTTTGATAGTTGAAAATTTCTTCTTCTTGTTGTTTTGTTTCCAATGCCTTATCCACACCAATATGAATTCAATTTAATATCATAACTTGTTATTTCATAGTATGAGAGAAGTCACATGTAAAAAAATACCATGAAGCACAAATGTCAACACTTAACACATTTAAAAAATGATTCAATCAAAATCTATTGTTAAAAAATGGTTGAAGTTTTTAAAACCTTTTGTTGAACCTTTCAAATGTGGAAAACATTTAACATTCAATAATCCACAACATTTATTGTTGATTTTAGATTAGTAGTTAACATAGTGAAGTCAATAAAATTAAGTTGATTATCATGACTAAAATTAATAACATTTAATAATGACTAAAGTCCTAACCATGAATTTTAGTTTCATTTGACTTGTATTGTATGATATTTAATTACAAATATCACACCCATTCTTTGAGTCTTATTATCAATACACAAATGCATACATTTTGTTGTCAAAATCATGTCAATCCACCCATGTTGATTAATACTAATTTATGAACTATAAAAAAAACAACTTACTTTTTGTATAATTGCATTAGCTCGCTCCTTCAAACATTTGTCCATATAGACTTTCTCTCTTGCATCTTTTGCTCTACAAGAAAATATAAAACTAATGTCATGGACATGAACCAATGAAGACACATGACATGGAATTGTCTTATCATTTCGACACACATTTTGTTTATATTGAATGGAATCCAAATATGAAGAAAACCTCCAATATATTAATTTTCATTCATGAACCTTACAAGTAAAACAAAGGTTCTCATGCAATGTGGTGGTGAAACATGAGTAAAAATGTTACCTTTTATTGTCATATTCCAATTTTTCTTCAATTTTGTTATCTTCTTTAATCTGTAAAAGACACGATAATTTTAATTAATGTATTGATGTATGTTTCTACCCTATTAAAAACTATCAATAAATGATGTGATCACTTGCATGTTAATAAATTACAATGAAGGTTTTTTAAAGTTTTAGACATAAGTTCCTTAAAGCAAAACATGAAAACCCTTTCCTTCGGTGTAGATGGATGCCTTGTGTCCTTTTAAAAGTGAATTCCATATTTTTTGTGATGTTATTACATTGGAACTCCACCCTTTTTAGGACTAATTTCAGCCTTGGGGGTGCTTAGATTTTGAGTTTTGAATAGATACAACATTTCAAACATTATAAAGAAATTACAAGGGATGATTTTTTGGGGGCATACAATTTCAATTCTAGAATTCAAGTATTATTCTAATTAATCCAACATCATAGTTGGAATATTTCAATAGTGAGTGTCACCACTCAAAATATTATACCTTTTCAAGTTCAATTCTTTCATGTATGCAACGTTTGTCAATCTCTCTTTGTTTCAAGTCAATTTTCTCTTGCATTTGTTTGTCCAATGAATCTCTGGCTATGATCTACAACATCTCATTCAAACAAATTCATATTTATAAACATGAAAAATTGAACATCTTGAGTGTATTTTCCACATGGGAAGATGTATAATTTTTAGATATTCATAGTTGAAAAAACAAATTCCATAATATTTTTAAAGTGGCATTGAACAAAAATTATATCTCATATGTGTGTTTTTCTGGAATGAAATTATTACACGAGAATATCATTCATGATTAATTATTCACATTTGTGAAAAAACATAACTTACGGTATCCTCACGAAGCTTATCAGCTTTGATTTTATCAAGCATCTTTGATTTTGCTATACTTTGTTCTTGCATTGTATGAAATGCAGCATTTCGTGCTGCATCTTCCAATTGAGATAGTCTTTTTTCCTCCAACTAAATCACACAAACATAACATTTCCTTTCTTTAATAGCTTGGATGAAATTAAATCACAACAACGTTTATAATTTATTTATATTTCACCTTCACTTTTGAATGGGAAACATTAAGACAAATATATGAATGTAAAAAATGGAAATCATAATGTCAATTAATAAATCATGTAATTCAATATAAATGCACATTTTTATGTATTTACTCATAACCTATTGACAAAATGTGTGCAATTAGTACTCTAAAAATTTGAGGATAGTTTTGAGAAATTTCCATTATTTGAAAGTTCATGTTCAAAATGGAATAGCCATTAAAGAAGCATACAATGACATTAAAGGTCTTCTAATTCTAAAAAGTAAGTCAACTATGTTTTCAAATAATGGTTAAACATATTCACATACATTGCATGGTTATGTAACACTAAAGTTCCAAGAGTTTGATAAAAAAAAGAAGGTGAATGGTTATACTTGTTGGTGTCGTTCTTTATTCACTTCTGCAAGTTGGATTTTTTTTTGAAGGATGCGAAGCTCTGGATTAATTTCTTTTAGATGATCAAGCCTTCGTGTTTCTTGTTCTTTTTGCGTGTCTACTTTGTTTGTTTCTTCTACCATCCGAAGATGTTCTTCTTGAGTCTATGATGTAACATGTTCACATAAAAAGTAGGTATGGATAGGGCCAATGGTTGTTATTATCACCCAAAATCAAGTCCAAAATCTAGTGACTTGAAGTTTAAACTATGCACACGATATACTTGGAAGGTATAAAAATTGAAGTTAAGACAAATATACTTAAAGTTGGGTATTGTAAAATACATTTAGATTTGTTAGAACTTTCGAAAGCAAATATATGTATATAAAGGTGCATTCACACTTGGTGTTAAGGACTCTAGTATTAAGTCCCCTAACACTAAGCTATTCATTTAGGACCTAAACCTATTTACCATGAAGATTTTATGTTAACATTCATTTATTATTAAACAATCACCCATTTAACATTAGGTGCCACTTAAGATGTCACCTAGATTTTCATTTAACACTGACTTAACATTAGGTGTGAATGCACCTTAATATCAATAAGACCACATTAAGTTAAACTCCAAAACAAAGTCTATAATGTATAAGTTTATTTTATCTCAATTTGAACTAAAAATTTATTGATATGGGTATTATGAATTATTTAAAAATATGATGCAATAATGAATATGACGAACCAATGCCAAGAATTTTCTTGCTCGATCTTTCTCTTCCAACTTTTTAAATGTTGCCATATCTTTTGCAAATTCATCTGCCTTTTCAACACAAGTTCATTGTTTGTTTGTAACACATAGTTCCAATTAACTTTGCCATAATATATATAATATAATTAGACCCAAATTGATACTTTACAACTTTTCTATCATGGAAGGTTTGTGAATCCATGAAAACATTATTTATTAATCAATTTATGTTTTGTATTTATCGAGTCATGATGGAAAATCAAAATTTTCACATATTTTGATTTTCACATTAGAAAATATGATTTAGTACCAAACCTCTCGTTGTAAACGACCACCTTCAGTTCGTTCTAGGAAATGATTACCCAAATTTGCCAATTTATCTTCTCTTAAATACCTGAAATTTGTTATGCATGGTAATCAAACAAAATAATATATGTTTTTTTCCCAATGTAATATCATTTGAATGTTGAAGTAAATTATCCTTTGTATTCTTCACAATTCACCCATAAAACAACCAAGAATATGTTGTGACAAATATTGTTTCAAAAAATCAATCTATTGACTTTGAAGCTTAATGTCCAAGAATTGATATTCAAATCTAAAGCCCAATAGTTATTTGAATTTTACATGTGGGAAACTTTTATGAATGTGGATTCTTTTCCAAATGAATCAAAACCTTGTGCATGATTTTCATTGAGTAACATTTGAGCTTTTGATCAAGTGAAGTTTTCATACATGGTTATCACATGTCCATTAACATAATGTACCATGAGCACACAAGAGCTACAAATATACATACCCATTCAAAAATGTTCTTTGATAATCATAAATTTTTGCTTTTTCCACAAGCACATCTCGATGTCTCATCCCTATAATAAAAAATAGATATAAGAAATTAGAACCCCCATTTATGTTAATAAGAAAATTAGGTCTTATACTTCTATTGAAACATAACCCTTTTGACCACAAATCATGATATTACTTTGTGTATTTATTATCCTTGTGATATGACATGACATTAATGTTATTTATTTTCAAATAAAAACAAAATTATCGAATGATCTTAAATTTGTACCTAAATGGGGATGATACAAGTTTCATAAAATATGGATCATCATTTTTGTATCAAAATCATTATACATTATGAATGTTTCAATTATGCATTTATAGTTGATCCTTCCATTTGTTGAATAAATAACATCTTATATTATTATCCAAGTGATTATTAGTAGGTGTATGTGTTTAAATGTTTGCAAGTTGATGATTTTAAATGAATTAATTTGACATACCTGCATATGGCTTTTTGGTGTGAAGGTATGCCTATGAATTCACATGAAACAAATATTTTAGTTTTGTAAACATTCATTTGATAGTTGCTAACAAAATATATTGTAACATTTTAAAATTTCCCTTTACAAAGGTTTGAGGTTATAACTGGGTAGTGCAAATATAAGGTTCGGACAATTGAAATATGTCTATTGATGGTGTCCATATAATGCAATTACCATTAATGTGATGTTTTTTCAATGTTTTTTTGGGTCAAAACATCAACTATATGTGAAAAAGTCAATTTCACAATTTAAATCATACATGGGTGTTGAATGTTATTTATGTTTGTGTCCATTATTATCATTAGGGTTGACATTGACCAATTTATGAAAGAGCTCATCCTTCAACTAGTTTAGGTAAAATCTAAAATGTTAAAACCATGCAAGCTTTTCAACAATTTTCATTTGGTTCGATGAAAGTCTCATATTGAGTAGGGTACCATTTTATTGTTTTTGAATATATTCTCAAGTGATTGCAATGTGCATGATAATTTCCTTCAAGAATTTACAATCAAATCCTTCTTTTGAAGCAATTGCTTGGTCCAAATGTGAATAATGTAGTCAACAAAATCTTGTAAAACTTGAGGCACAAAAACAAACAAAATAATCTAAAACACTAGTTTATGTGAAACATTTTGCGAATACTTTTAATCCAACATTCCAAAACCATCATGGTAATAAAAGTACACACGCCAAGCAATCCAAAACTTCTTGATTAAGAATAACATTGTGATTGAAATCTCCACCCTACCACCTCTTCAATAAAGGGAGAATGGAAAACCAACAACAAGAACTTGGTTGATTTAGAAAAACCAAAAATGATGCGGAAATGTTGAGAGGTTTGTTGACCTCCACCAAAGGGTTAGAAAAAAAATTGGATTTTATTTTTGAAAATGGTTGCACATACAATGCCCCCCAAAACAAAAATCCTTGGAGATTTCCTAGAGATGGGTCTAGTGAAAGGGGGTAGGAGGATTTGGTAAACATTGGATGAATGAAATGATTTCGCCATCTCTGATTGCTTCCAAGAAGGCTATGATTGTGGCAAGCAAGAAACAAAGAAAATGACAATAGATAATGGGAAATGTGTAAAGTTTGTGGAACATGGGTTAAAGATGACAAAATTGGGGAAAAAAAATCATATGTGTTATGGAAGTTGTGTTTTCCACTAGAAGAAATTTGGAAATGAAAAATTACAATTTTAGTTCCACCAAACACATGCAACTATAAATCTTGCAATTGTTTTGGACAAGTGATAAAACACAATTAATCATTAAAAAAACTCTACGTGGCGTGTATAGTCACACTAATAGTCGCATATCACTTTCGACTATAGGGATGTTTCATCCATTGACTAGTCATAGGACTATGCAACTACATATATGAATACATAAAATGTTGGGCAACATTTTAAAATAATTAAATTTAAATGATGTAATATAATTTGTTAAATCACATATATTTAATAAATTATTTGGATTTACTAGAACCCTATGATTGGGGAATTTTTTTGGGATTAATCCAAGGGGGTGAAAGTATCCTTGCGTGGTACATTGACACATTCCTTTATTTCAACAAAAGTATTCAACTTGAATTCAAAGCAGGAAGGATAGGGAATTGATGAAACAAAGAGTTGAATAACTACCAATGTGGATAAAACTTTCAATCACATTTGAATGTTGTTTGTGCACCTTCTGATGCACTACATCTCCAATATTATGAGTTACATTCACACTAAGCCATGGATCCACTTGCATGCAAATATTGGGATCTCCACCTATTAGCCATGCACCACCAATGAATTGAAAACACAACAATAATTTTTCATTCTACAAAATGATAGGGTTTGCATCCATATAACCTTTTGGATTGGAAATGACATTAAAGGAACTAAGTAAAGAAACATACTACAAATATTCATGCCTTGGGGTGGAGTTGCCAAATAGATTATGGGTTCAACTACCATTACCACTTCTATTTGAATACATCCATAAGAATATTATAACTTAAACTATGTATAAATTGTAACTCATAGAGAACACCTCAATGTGCACATTAATGTGAATAGTAGACCCCATCCTATGACGCTTCAATTCATGAACTCCCTACACATTGACTTCATGTATTAATGACATAACACACCAACTAATCAAAACCCTTGAAAACACGTGTGGTTAATGACTTTAGCGAAAATCTTACTTTCTATAACAATTATGTATATTGAACACTATCAATGTACCATGCATTCAACAACATGTTAGTTGAACAACTGGTGCAAGATATGGTTGTATACATCCACACCCTGCACCTACAACACACTTTAATGAATAGGTCCAAACACTAACTATAGTAAATTCGTGTCCATGAGTTCCTACAAGCTGGACAAATCAAGGCCTTTCGTTCATGAGAAATATAGAAAACTTATAATGAAGAAAGATCTCAAGAGTGAAACTTATGGAAAAATGTTACAAAAGATGTTTTTTTGTAAATTGTACTATAGACTACAAAGGTGCTACATCAAATAGGGATTTTTTCAACACTTTTACAACATATGATGGTCAAATGAAAGGAAGGAAAATACCTCTAGTAGTCACTTTCAAGACTTGCTTTGATGATCATGCATGACATGATCAAAATTACTGCCGGGTTGAATAATGGCAACCCAAAATTGCCCAACCTACATTGCATGGAAATGCACACAAAATTGTTACATCCATGGAACACAAATTCTAAGACAAATAGATCGATGCAAAAAAGGACTAAGGTTGGAAAGATGCAATAGGGTCAGTATTGATATAATCAAGGGAAAAAAAAGGACAATAATGTCTACTACAGGCTTGAAGGAATTAGAGATCTAAAAAGAAACAACATTACCAACCTATAAATGGTTCAATTGTGACTACATGCAAAGAAAGTAAAAAATAGTTCCTACTTCGTGTTTGCTTGCATAAACAATGCATAAGTTCTTATAGAAATAATATTCTAATCAAACAACATGTTAATTAGTGGAAAAACATGAAGAATCCATGCCTTATCAACACTAATGAGTGTAACAACAAAAGATATAACATCATTTTGGTAGTGCCAAACATTTGCTTAAAACAAAACACTTCCTTGTTTATCTCCTACTACCTTTGTGACCCAAAACAACTTGCTACAACATAGGGTAACACACAACTTGTATGATTAAAAACTTGTGTTAGTTGCACATTGTTAATAAGTGTTTAATTCAATTGCAAGCTCACATATGGAGAAATTACAAAGCCAGATGAACCACATATTATAGACGTTACATCACAATACCAGGTCTTTCCAATTTGCAACAAATTTCACCTTGCCATGGTCAACATGACCCAAGATAGTGACAACTAGTGGGTGAACAATGAGATGATCTAGTCCTCATCATCAAGAAATTACATTATTTTTTTGGCCATATTTTCAACCTTGAAACTACCAACCTCCACGATTTATACCTCAAATTATTGGCAAATAAGTTTGACAATTTTTTAATCCAATGTCTGGTTCACTATGGTGGCAATCCCTTCCTTGAAAAGAACCTTGACAATCTCATTGTCATTGATAATGAGCTTTTGAACCAACTTTTGGCATGAAAATTGTCCTTGCCAACCTCAAGTATGTCAACACGTATGGGTGTTGTTGCTTTAACTGCTTTTGCACACATGGCTCTATGGCTAGCCTTATTCATCTTCCTGCCACCCCTACGAATTGGTGGTGCTCTTAGAATGTCAATGTTTGAGTCTACAAAGACAACATCCAAAAATTCTTTGTTGCAAGTAGTCACTCTTCTCTTCACACCCTCAAAGGGATTGTTGGCCTTCTTGCACCAATTTTCTTTACCCTTTGAAAATAGAGACCAAGGAAAAAACATTTCAAAATCATTACCACGGAGAAGAAAATAATCCAAACAATTTTCATCAAAAGTTTTTAAGCACTAACCTTAGGTGAGGGAGCTTTTGTAAAAACTTTAGTAGGCACAACCATGGTAGTTGTAGTTGTTGTACCAATGATGCAATCCTTGGCCTCGCTCCAACATCTCTCAACATAGGTCCTTGTACTCACTACTTCATTTCCATTTGCAGGTGAAACTTTTGGTTCAATTATTATAACAACTTCAACACTAGGCACTTGTGGCCTCAAGATAGGTTTTACTTGAGTTGTCAAGGAAGGAGGGGGTTGCAAATGCAAAGGTTGGTTGGTAGTAGGTGCTCCATTAACACTTGTGGAAGAAGAAAAAATATTTACTTCTACCTAGCTTTTCCTTGACACATAAGGTCTTTTTTCCACCAACAATGTTTGTTATCATTCAACTTTGTTTCTTAACTTATCTCTAGCTCTCCATGCACATGGTTGTGTTGCTTGTGTCCTAGGTCTCTTTGCACCATTCCCCACTTGTCTACTATGATGGTTTGCCTCAATTCTATTCCATGTTCCAAGCTTTTCAACTTTCTCCAAAGTTTACCTTAATGAGTCTATGGCACCATAACTTGCCACAATAGAAACGACATTACTTTTGCTTGGAGCAACTCTGGGAAGAGGAGAGGAAATATTATTGTCAAGTTTCAATTCAAGATTAGTTGGAACTTCATTACTGATTCATTTGCACTACCCACAATAGTTGTTGTTTCATGTTGTTGTTGCATAAAAGAAGAAGAAGAAGAAGAAGAAGAAGAAGAAGAAGAAGAAGAAGAACAATAACAACAAGAGCCTTTTTTATGAAGGTTCAACACAAGTTTAGGAGAAGGTTTCAATAGGGGTGTGTCAATGTCGGCATCATGAGACCTCCTAGGAGGTGGTTACATTGTGAGAACAAGCTTTGAAGCTAAAGATGGCAAAGGACCTCCAACATCCTCACCATCTCCTCCACCTCCTTCTATTGGTCTTGTAAAAATTGAGGTTTCTGTCAAAGCATCGGGAGTGTACATACACTTGGTAGCATGTTGAAATCCTTTAGACCATCTGAAGGAAGAGGAGGAAGACCTTACCCCTCTCCCAAGTAAGTTGCATCGAGCCGAGACTCTACAAGAAACCCTTGGACTGGAAAGAAAAGTAATAGACAATCGAATAGTAGACGAAGAAAAAAAACAACATTTGCAAACTTTGCAAATAACATTTTTCATGCATGCAACTTTGCGCTCATGTTTATCACTACTGCATTGCATCATTGCATCAACCCTTACCAAATCCTTCCTTTTTTCATATATTAATTTGGCTTACAAACATCACTGTTACAACAAACAACGTAGTTATCAACATTTTGTTTTTTCTCCTCACCACCTCACTTCCTCCAAACTTCATCCACAATAAAAATCACTACAAGAGTATCTAAATCAAAATCCACAAAAGTTTAAGTCCTTATTTCATTTCTTGTTCACTAATGCAAGGAAAACAAAACGTGCAAGGGCCAAAGACAAGGAAGATGAAATGGCAACATCTGAAGACATTTTGAGAATAAAAATCAAACTAATTGAAATCTAGTTGAACCCAATCAAAATATAGGAGACATTATGTAGTTGAAACTTAGTTGAAAGTAGCTCATTAAAACAAACATAATTAAAACCTTACTTACATTGATGGTTGAAAAGGTTCATAAGTTTAGCTTTCGTTGCCCAAATGTTTGTTTTAAAATTTGAAAAGAAGAAAAACTAGTGAGAGTTGAAAAAAAAAACTTTCATACTTACAAATCACTTTTTTTTTTTTTTCTTCTATTTGGACCCCTCCTACTTTCAAAGCTCATAACTGTTTCATTTCTTCTTCATTTTAAATGATTTAAAGTGTTACATGAGCGCCACATTAAGTTATACAAATAATCTTGGATATATAATAACAAAAAAACAACATAAAAGGAAGTTTTTGGGTGTTAAAGAATTGGGTTTAGTTTGTTGTTTTGAGTTCTTGACCCCCTACTTTGTGGGGCCATAACTTTCTCATTTTTAATCCATTTTTGAAGATTTTTAATGCTTCAAATGTGCCAAGAGGAGGGGTTCAACATATGCTGGGACACCAAAAACAAAAGAGCTCTCCCCTTGGATTTGGACTGCCCTAAGTGCTTAAGTGCACTAAAACTAGCTTAATTACCTTAATGAAAGTTCAAAAAAAAACCTAGTTGAATAAAAAACCAACAAGAGTTAAACAAAACCTAGCTAAAAGGAATTTAAGGAAATGTAACATTGTGGAGAAATAAAAGAAGAAATATATTGGTAAAGGAAAATAAACAAAAAAAAGGAAACAAGTTTTTAAGCACCTATAATTGTAAGAAGCATGTGTGGTGGTTGCTTCCAAACTCCATAAGCTTGTCCCTTCATGTTATTCATGTTCACTTGCCATGACACCATATGACTTTAATGTGCTTAATACTTTAAAAAAAAAAGTGTAATGAAAAGAAGAAAAAAAAACTTGAACATGTATTTTTAAAAAACAAGTTAAGAATAACCCCAAAATGAAAAACTTGAAATTCCTCACATGCAAAAGGCACGATATACTCACTTGAAAAAATTCATGAATTTTTATTAAACTATATGATTTAAATTTCTAAATACAAGTTGGACCTAAAGGAAAGTGACTTCAATCAAAACAAACTATAAAAAAAGAGAAAAATATCAAACTAAAGCACAATGAAAGCTCAAAGTGAATGACAATGTTATATGATGCAATCCTTTCATCCATCCATGGATGAAGTATGTGGTTATAGTTGGGATATCAACTAACTTTTAACTATGCAAGTTAACATTGTTTCAAGTAATTTTCAACTATAATTCAAAATTTCAATTTCTTGCCAACACATTGCCACCATTATTATATGTCATACCATCCATTCACCCATATAATTTGGCACATCAAATCATTCATTCATTCATTCATACTATATGCTACATTAAATCCATCCATTCATAATTAATTATGGCATTATATATATTATATGAAATTTAAGGGCATAAATGGAATCATTTTTTAATGAATGACATTTTATGATATAATTTAAAACATTATATATGGTATAATTTTAATTTGTAGCATTTTATTTTATTTTAATGAATATGTAAAATGCCATACAATTATATACCAATTATTTTATGCCACAAAATTGAACCCTTGCTATGTTAAAGTAACTTGCTTAACCTAGTTAACTATCCTAGCCTAGGTCTAATGAGCTTCCTTACCTAACTTAAAGCTCATGTAGATTGAGGTAGGTAGTAATAGGTTAAGTATAGGTAAGGTGTGAGTCACTTAGGTAGGTGTAAGTAGGTAGGTTGTGAATCATGACACCATGATTAAACAAAAATCAAATTAATACCTACTTAAAAGCCTTGCTTAATTACCTAGTTACTTAATACCTATCTACCTATACCTAATTAGTTTAAGTAACCTATTTACCTACATTTGATGTAACATATCTACCTATTACTTACTTAGGGACCTCCTATAGGTAGGTAGGTAGGTAGGTAGGTAAGTAATACTTTGTAGGTTAGGTAGGTACTTATTACATATATTACCAAGGTAGTTATAGGTAGGTGATAAATTGAAGGTTAAATATATTTAAATTACAGCATAGGTGATTTAAATTAGGGTGTAGGTTAAGTTATGTAGGTCAATAGTCTATAGGTACCTAGGTAGGTATGTAATATGTAGGTATACATTATAATAATAAGTAGGTAACATGTACGTAGGGTGTAAGTAATGATAAGTAGGAAGGTGGGTAGGTAATTTGTGGGTAGGCTATAGGTAATGATAATTAAAGTTAAAGTACAATTGAAAATGCATGCAACATTACATCCATCAATATCCTTCTTTCATCCATTTATAAATAAGGCCCACCAAAATAGTTAAATAATTTACTTGACATGGCATAATGTCATGGCAAAATGGAATTTTCAACTACTCTTCAACTGGTTTATATTTTATTTTAAAAACTATTTTGATAGTCAACACTCATAATGGTTAGTGTAATACATTTACCAAATTAATCGACACGTTAATTCATTTGAAATGCCATCCCATTCATGTGGAATTTTTAAGAATAAATATTATTGTGTAATCGAAACAAAGTTGTGGATGACATGCAATCGAAAACTGGTTGGTTAAAAAATGTTTTTTTTTTTTTCCTAATGTACACTTTTTAATTTCATATGAGTGATGTTAAAATATATTTGTGCCAAAAAAAATACATCACAACATACTAAAAAATGCAACTATATTCAAAAAAGGATTGAAATGGTTTTTAATCTTTATGAAATTTGCAATATTTACTAAACATTGTGATTCCATATGATTGGAATAAGTTTGTGAACCATGTGAAGAGTTTCATAATTATCATATCACAAATTGATGTTTTTAGTGCGATGACCATAAGTATGTGGTAAGTTAACATTTTGACAAACAATTGCATTCAAATGGAAGATAACAAAATATGTGAAGGGCCCATTTTTTCAAATTTAATTTCAAACATTTTTTGGTTGACTAATTCAAACCCTAACTTAGTGTAGTCTAGAAAAACAAACTTGGTCTATTATATTACATATACCATAAATATACCCATTATTTATTGAATTTAATCTTTCAAAAAATCACATAACATTAATTTTGTGAAAATCAAAATATTAAGCCCAAACATTAAAAGTGGAACCCAAAATTAAATGCAACACATTTTACAAGTGTATATTTTATGCACATGTCATGAAATTGCCCAAGTTGGCCCCCCAATAGTGTGCTTTGACTTATGGGGCCATAACACTTCTAGTAATGGAAATGTAATAAAGCAATTAATACATTCACCATTTGCCAATTTGAACTTCAAGGGTGCACTTGAATTCATGTTAGTTGTCCATCAATGGCCCTTCCAAATGCTAGAACAATTCCTTCCATGCCATGAAGGGTGTGAATAGTTGTGGATTTTGCATTTGTTGCATATCACACAAATTGTTGAAATTTTGGATGAAATCATCCATCTTGATGGTGCAATTGCTTTCGAATATTGACATGGCTTCTTGGTCACTCTATAAAGTCCATCCATGTCTGACAATAACAAACTACAATACTTAGTATTAGCATTTAAATCCAAATCCAAATATTCCCCTTTTGACGAAGATGTTGTTGATCATTGGAACTGAACCCCTATGTTGTAAACCCATCAATACCATTTGTATATGAAATGTTCCCTATTTCCAAATCCCATGGTACCTTTATGGGGACGTCTATTTGTAAACCCTAGGTTCCAAACCTTAAAATCTAAAGGATGAACCCATGGACTTAACCTAATCATAATTCAAAACACTTGCATCCATTCATTGAACTTCGTAGGGCCAAACACATAAGGTGATTCATTAAAAACATGACAAAAATAATCTATCAATCATCACCTTAATTTCATTGCCATAGAATAATCAATGAAACATTCTTGGTGATTAAATCTAAAAAATGCCCATAATAGTGCCAAACCTTTACAACCTAAAGATTAATAAAAATAATTATTATGTTTGGGCAACTCAATAATCAAGAACCTACACAATGGTTATAATTAATGGGTATCATTGTCCCATGTCCAACCATTAACCGCATCAATTACAACTTTAAGGTTCATTGCATGTGTGGGACAATTTGTTGTCCTTCACATGGGTTTCCCATTGTGAAATATGCATAAGTTTTTGAAAGTTCAATTTGGAAATGTGTGTTTATTTTTTAGATTGTAGGCCAATGGCACACAATTGGAGAAACTTCTCTACCTTTTGAAAATAATCAACAACCCAACCAACATAACGACAAGAAACAAGTCCATAACCCAACAACACTAGTGGGGGGTTTACATAATAAACGAAAATTTGACTATTACAACATTCTATTGTAGAGTAGGAAAAGTTGATGGTGTAGTTATCTTCATTTACTAAGAATGTTGTATTCCACTGTTTGGATTACAAGAAATTGGTGTTCATGGGCATAAGATTTTCATTGTTGAAAATCCAATAAAAATTGATTTCACAAACACATCATTTTTTGTGTTTTGTAAAACCCTTCCAAATTGATTTGTTTCCAAATGGAATAAAATATCCCAAGCATGTAGGCTTTCATTTAAAAAATTTGATGGTGTAGATGGCATTTGATTATGATTCAACATGTAGGACATGAATTTCCAAAGAAATCCCCCCCATAATTTTTTTTTTCTTCATGTCACTTCATCCTATGACATGAAATGAGGTGATTTGACATGACGACATGTCAAGTTATTGGTACCAAAATGTTCAAAGTATTTTTTTAAATCATAAAATTCCTTGTCTAATTGCTACACCCATATTGAGATGAAAATGTTGGATGAAAGTGTTTTACTTCCAAATTATGGATGAAAGATGCCCATTTGTATGAAAAATGAAAAAAAAATCCAAAATGGCATGTGTGAGGTTTAGATTGGGTCCAAATTTGATTTTTCTTCAAACATTAGGTTCTAAATTTTTGAAAAAAATGGAAAATATAAAAGCAAGGTCTAGGTTGGACCCTTTGAATTTCCTTATTTCGGGCCCTGAAACCTCCGAAACTTGCTAAACCCTCTAGGTTTGGGTGAGGCTTGGAGAATTTCAAACATGCTTGACAATGATAAATTTCATTTGGGCCATCATTGAATTTTTCATTCACCACTATTGCACCCCCTCCTTTGAGTTATTATTGTTTGGCTTGACACACACAACCCTAATCAACTAAATGCAAGGAATAAAAAGAATTAACCTTCACCATTTGTTGTCCTTTTTTTCTTGTTGTAGTTTTGATTGTTGTTGTGGTAGAAGTTGCTTTCCTTTGGTATTCAATGATCAAATGATGACAATGATGATGGGGAAGGCAATGCCCCCTTTTTCTTGCCCCTTCATGCCCCTCCTTTTGTTGTTGTTGTTGATGATGACTATTTGAATTACAATGGCGGTGACAACCTTTAGTTGATGTTGTTGGTGGTGATGTTGTTGCATCTAGATGTTTGTCACTTGTTGACATTGAAATATAGAGAGAAAAATAGAGGGAGAGGAAGAGAAAAAAGGGTTATATAATAAAGACAACTTCCTTATTTGTTGTGGTTTGTGAGTTTTTTTTTCACACTTTCTCTCAACATTCCAAGGTTAAGGTTCTTTTGAGGATCCAACTCCCTAAAGAGTGATTAACCAATAACTAGTTCAAAAACACCAAAATTATTGGGCACCTTACTTTCGCTCAAGATTAAGAAGTTGCCTCTTGTTATAATTCATGCTAGTTACAAAATTTAAAAGAAACCAATAAACATTTCACAAAAATAGGAACAAAACTCACAACATTTTTAACACACTCCATGCAAAACACAAACAAACCCAATGCTAAAACAACAATAACAAATTTAGTTATAACACTATCCAACTAGATTTAGTTTTTTGGTTTTTAAGTACAATTCACCTACACACGAAAGTCCAAGCATAATCAAAACCCTTGTGAACAGGTAAACCTGCATAAGAACTTAAAAAAAACAAGCACAACACACCACAAAAAAACGATAAGATCTACAACCCAAAAAAATGAATTGAGTCAATTGAGTCATGGATTTATCCAAAAGTCTAAGTAGTTAAAATTATGTTCACATTAAAACTAGTTTCAAACCACCTTACCCTAGTTTATCTTTGGCAACTAGGACATAATTGCTTAAAACACAATAGAACTTTTGACATAGGACCATAGGTTTCACCTTTGATTAAGGGGTGAAAGGCATTGACACGAGTGCTTTCCTTACATAACATTTGAAGATTTAAACAGTTTGAACAATTCAAGTTACCTTTCAAATGTCCTTGTTTTAAGGAGCTTACTTGAAATCTTTCCCTCCCCCAAGTTACACTTGGGGAAATAAGGTGTGTTCCTCCCCCAAAGTTGTTAACATAGGGTAACATCCAAGTCTGTGGGCATTATTGAAATAAAGGTTCACGTGAAATTTGGGCAAAAATGCATTCACATTTGATGTTAGGTCCTTAACACCACGTCAATAATTTAGGACTTATTTATCATGAAGATTTTATATGAAGGTAACATTCACTTAACATTAAGCCATCACCCATTTAACATTGGGTGCCACCTAGGATGTCAACTGGATTTTCATTTGACATTGATTTAACATCAAGTGTGAATGCACGATAATGCCCACAATTGAAGGTGTTACACAAAGTAATAATAAATGATTTTAATTTAATTATTTTTTCCCCTATGATACCCAATAGGCCCAATTTTAAAATGCATTGCAATTTCTTAAGCTTTGTAAGGATTCCTCCAAAAAGACTAGGAATTTGGGTGGAGGTTTTTACATAACATCATTAATAAGCCACTTAAAAAAAAGTTGGGTGAATATGAATGGGAATCCAACAACTGAATTGGACTTGAAAAATAAATAAATCTTCAATCTCTACACACAACCCTATTCTATTAAACATTGAAAAAACGATCCCCTCCTTGCATTTTATTAAATTTTCTAAAATTCTTGCAAAACCTACCAAACCTTATTACACATTTAATTGTTAGTCTCACTCTCAAGAAAACTAATTTTTTTTTCAAAACACCAAATCCACAAATTTCATTAACCATAACATTTTTTCTACCCACCTACATGCAACCTAAATTAGGGTTAGGGTTTGGCGATTTCCCGGTTTCGGAATTAAGCGATCATCGGAGCTTGACTGTCCTTTCGAGGTCGGAGGAGGAGGAGGAGGAGGAGCACGACGACGACGACGACGACGGAGGGTTCCCCGGATGTGTTTCATTTCTACGTGTCTTGTAGCGTGGTGGGAAAGCTGAGGAACGTTGAAAGTGCGTAGACCGGATAAGAGGGATTGTTGAGATCTTTTTCCAGGGTTTTCGTGTGAGGTTTTAGGGATTGAATTTTGAGATTTTTTGGGGTTTTGGGTTTGGGTTGGGATTTTTTGTTTGGTAACGGATGAGTGGAGAAGTTTTGCTCCAACATGGGTGTGGGCAGAGGTGTGCCTTTTGCCCTCATAATGAAATTCACAAGTGCTATTTCCTTGCAACCTCAATTGGCTTGTGGGTTCTTGAGGAGACACTTTAGTTCACGCGATTTTGTGGGTAGGGTTTTGATTGGGCAAAGTTGCAGCAGCAGCAGCAGCAGCGCGACCACTTCATCAAGAATGTGTGGACGGTTTAGGCCATTCGAAAACCTCCTAGTTATGTGCCAAGCTCAAATTGCTTTCCATGGAGTTGGTTTTCAGCCCCAGAGATTGCTGACTCCATCAAGGGAAGCATTTGGAGCTTTGTATCGAGCAAAACCGGTGAATCATGGCTTGTCCTTCTTCTCTTCTTCGCCACAGACACAACCATTTTTTCCTCTGGCTGAAATCTCAGGCGTAATGCAGTTGATGAATGTTTTCAGCTTGTTCACACTAGCTGATTCCCAGAGATGCCTTTCAGAATGCTCCCAGACTTTAAGCCAGGTGAAGAAGAAAAAGAAGAAGAAGAAGCAGCCGATGGTTGCTGGTGGAGAACTGAGATACTTGGGGAGTGTAGTTGCACCACCACTACCACTAAGAAGAAGCAGCAGATTGAGGTCGTCGGTATCAGTGAGGTTTTATGGGAATGCCAATAGTTTTGGGGACAGAACTTACACAACACATCCAAGTGATATGTCAGTAGATGCAATGAAGATTAAAAGAGAATTTGAGGCATTCCGTGAATGCTTTGATGCAATTCCTGACACACTCAATCGGATGCCGAAAATGAATCCTCACGGTAAGGACCCTCTGTGTGTATGTGTGTGTGTGTGTGTGTGTGTGTGTATTTCTCTGTCTCTGTCTCTCTTTCTCTCCGTGTCTGTGTGTCTTTCTGTCTGTGTGTGTGTCTGGATGTTACATAATGCTGTGATCCTCTCTATACTACACTTTCATGTATTTGTGGTCCTGAATGCAGCATGCAAAGCATACACTGAAAGTGTGAAAATGAATGGATCTTGAAATTTGCAGGAGTGTATGCAAATCACAACTTGAGATTGGACCGCATTCAAGTGTATGGCTTTGATTATGACTACACGCTTGCACATTATACAGAAGAGTTACAGTCTCTGATCTACAAACTTGCTAAAGAGCATCTTGTGCATGAAGTGAGCTGTCTTGCCAGATCTTCTCTAAGAAATCCTGCAGTTTCTTTTTTTTATCAGTATTCTTACTCAAAGACAAGCAGTCACACACTTTGTTGTTGTGTATGTAATTATTCCAATTTTTGAAAGGGAAGTTTTAGTTCCCAGTATTATAGGTCAAACAGTTTCCTTTTTTTGAACTATGGAGATCCACAGTGTTTTCTTGAGTGCTTGTCAATCTTTGGAACATGTAAGCTGGTTTGACTGTAAAGCCCAGTCTAACAGAGAGAAACTAATGATGCGCATGCACTGAAGTTGGTTATTGCATTTTTTAATTTCTTGACTAACTCAACTGGGTGATGTTTTTTTGGGGTGTGGAAACAGCATAAGTATCCTGAAAGTTGTTTGGAGTTTGAATATGATCCTGGGTTTCCCATTCGAGGTCTTTTCTATGACAAAAAAAATGGTTATCTGTTGAAGCTTGATTTTTTTCACTCTGCTGAGCCAAAGGGATGTTTCTTTGGTCGTCGCAGAGTATGTATACTTTGTTTCTGTCTTCTATTTTTCTCTAGCCTTGGATTTCTGCAATGCATGGTTTTTTGGCTTTTAGATCTGCCTGGCGTGGGCTTGGATGAAGAAGTAGACTGCTGTCAATTGTGTTTGTAGTAGCATGTAGTTTGATTTTTCACTATCTCTCACAAGGACCAATAAACCAACTTCCTCCTGCCACTAAAGATGTGAGGGCTATCTGATGTTTATCATGTGTTTGCGCAGATGAGTCGGGCAGAGTTGGATACTGCATATGGTGGTAAACATATAAGCATTGAGCATATGCCTAATTTGGTGGCACTTATGGACCTTTTCTGTCTCAGTGAGGTACTTCTGACCATTTTCTCACCCATCACAAGGCAAATCTTTTCCATTGACTTGTGTTGCCATTCTTCTCCTTATAGGTGGCCCTTGAGTCAGAGGTGTGATGGAGATGCACTCAATGTATTAGACATTATGGTATATATCAAAACCACAAAGTTTCCAGTAATCTTCACCAAGCTCACCAGGTTTCTAACAGTTCATACTGGGTGGGAGGGGGGTTTGCAGGTGTGCTTGTTGTCAGACATTATTCAGCACTTTGTGGATAAAAAAATGGACTTTGACTCTTCCTATGTTTATGAAGACATAAAGCGTTCCATCGAGTTTGTCCATCAGAGTGGAAAAATGCATGACGAAATTCTTGCGGAGCCTTCCAAATATCTTGTTAAGAATGTGAGTTTGTACACAGTTTTAAACCCACCTTTCCCATTGTGTGTTGATCATTTGTCATGCTTGTCTAGCCTATCTCAAATATATGGTCATATGTTTCATTGCCTCAGGTCTCTTTTGGTGTTTTTTCTACAGAAAAGGTGTGTTGTTGAACCAATGCATAGCTTTTCTGGATGACTTTCAGTTTTTGGGAAGACTTATGAGACCTACAGAACTAGTTGATGCAGCAGATTGTTACAACTTCTGTCTCACTGTTGTTTGTGGGTTTTGATTCATCAGATTTTAAGAACATTTCAATGGGTTTGAATTCATCAGATTTGTGGATGGGGTGATTGGGTACCAGAATGATGTATGCCATATGCTGAAGTCCTTGAAGAAAAGTGGCAAGAAACTATTCATTTTGACGAACTCTCCATTTCCATTTGTTGATGGTGGAATGCGTTATCTCTTCCAGGTATGAGTTTCAGCTGGCTTTCTTTCTGAATTGTGTGTATGCGAAGTGCTTGAATCCTGATGGTGATTTCAAAAGTATCTGTGAAGGTCTCCATCTGTTGCATCCCAGTAGCATTCTAGGATGTCTTTCTGTCTGAGTTTGTCAAACTGAGTTCTGCTTTAATGTCGAGTGCAACTGAGTTTTTCGTAGCAGAAAATAAATTCTTTGGCTCTGTTTTGCAATACAGGTTTGCAACCTGCTAAGAGTGTCTGAAAGGGAATAAAGGGGCTTGTGTATGTCTTTTTAGGATCAAGGGAACAATGGGGAGGGCTGGAAGGAGCTATTTGATGTTGTGGTTGCATTAGCAGATAAGCCAAAATTTTATACATCAGACCGACCATTTAGGTATTTTCTTCTAAACTCGATCTGGCAATATTGCAGCAACTGGTTGTTTTATGGCTCTAGCAATTCTCATTTAAAGCCTCATGTACAAGTGGGTCTTTTCTATCACTTTCATATGGTCTCCTATCAGTAACTGCAATATATTTGTTTCTCTTGCATTTGGCTGATATGAAAGAGGGTTAGTGGTAAATGAAAAGAGCCTACTAGCAAAGATGAACAATTTTGTGTTCAAAAGCAACCATCTGGCAACTGTCATACTACAGCGTGAAGAAGGATATAATGCTAAAGAGGTGTTTTGACAACTGGTTTGTAGGTACTACAATGTGAAGAAGGATATGCTGACATTTTCACGAGTTGATTCTTTTGGACCCCACAGTGTTTACTATCATGGCTGCCTCAAGGACTTCCTTGACATTACAAAATGGCAGGGGTCTGAGGTAAAGTTTTGCTAGGATTCTTAGCCAATTAAGTTCTCATCTGTGCAGTATCAGTGATGAGACTCTGTTCAATTTGTTAAGTGTAGAATGCCTGTGATTCTAGCAAAACAGGAGGCCAGCATGTTGATAGAGGTTATTGGTTCAATCATGGGCTGGTATATCTTAATCATAGTGGGTGTGGGGTGAGTGGGGACCAGGTGTTGTATTTTGGGGATCACTTGTACAGTGATCTGAGGGGACCTGCAAAAGCAGGATGGGGTACTGTAGCTATTATCCGTGAGCTTGAGGTAAACTTGTCATTCCAAACTCATTCTAAACTTGGGTATCTCATACTTTTTTTCCTTTTTGGTCCTGTGTACTGTGGAGTTGAGTTTTTGTTCTCTAAGAATATATTCAGTTTTGTGGATTGGTTTTCGCAGAGGGAAATCATGACTCAAAATGAGGGAGAATATCGCTTTGAGCAAGTAAGCCACTGTCAGTCTTGTACATTTGTCTATTTTGCAGCCATTAGTGTCCAAACTGAAGATGGTCTGTCGGTGCCTTATATCTGCTGATAGCTTTCTGTGCATAATATCTTTGGAGACAGTTCACATATATGTATGTACCAGTGCCTGCCTGCAATTGGTTCCAATAATTCTTAGTCTATCTTCTGGGAGTCCTATTCCTTGTCACTTTGACAAATCTCACATTCCTTTGGCCCCAAGACCAGTAGCGGCTTACGTTGGGCTTGGCAGAGGTGGAACCCCAAATATAGAGCATGCCCTAAGATGATTGTTTTTTTCTAATTTCTAAAGTTTCTGAAGTTGGTCTGGGTGTACTTTTGGTTGCATGCAGGCCAAGTACAACATTGTGCAAGAGCTGCTTGGACGGTTTCATGGACTGCCAGGAACAGGTGCAACGCTTGGAGACCAAGAAAAAGCCCTTTTGCTTGAATTGCGAACAGAACGGGCAAGGTCCCGACTGGCTATGAAGGCATTGTTTAATCCCTATTTTGGATCCACATTTCTGACGGATACAGGAAAGGAGTCTGCTTTTGCTTATAATGTGCAAAGGTATGCTGATGTTTATACAAGCCGACTGGAAAATTTTCTGCAATATTCAACAGATGCATGGCTTTTCACTCCTTATGACGTCAAAATTCTCCCTCACCACATCAGGGTTGGTGTTCCCCCTTCCTGACATCCCTGTTCTTTTCTTAATTCCTCTTCTGTCAGTCTTATCAAGGAAGCTTATCCTTTCTTTTGCAGTTCTAGTGTATAATGGTTGAACCTGTTGAGGTTAACAGTCAAAGATAGCTGGCAGCATAAGTTTGCTCTAAAAAGGCATCAGATCTGGAAATCATGGGAGATTTAGCTTGGGAACAAGTGGGTGCACTCCAGTTTCAGCTTTGCAGAATTAGTGCCCTTGACAGACAATCCATAGAGTCTTGTGTAGCAAGCTGTGATGTGTATTGTATTCCCCCGGCATATTTCTACAGCCTTGGAATATGTTGGACTTTCTATATTTGATATCCACAGTGAGGAAATTGTTGGAAGTGTCTTAAAATATTTCAATATGATATGTGCAGGTACGACCATTCAAGGTATTGAAGGAAGAACAAACCCAAACAGATGAGGACTAGCACACACTTGTTTGGGCTGTTTCTTTACCCGTAGTTGAAGTCACTACCTGTCCAATGGTTTTGTTAGTAAAGGAAAAAATATACATTGTGCGATCACAAATTACATTCATTTCTGACCTTTCGGTGCTATAACCCAATTCATTATGTCAACGGGTAAGCCCAATGACGATAAGATCCAGTCGGATCATTCAAATGGAATTCTTTGACTCCTTCACTATTTCCGACATAGTGATCCTCAATTTATTAACCTTAGTAGTACAAAATGAAGTAGTGCTTCATTTTTCTCTACATTCCTTAATTTAGATGTTCTGCAAAAACTAAGGTTTGAATATGCCTAACTGATATTAGCAGTGGTGAGTTGGAATAGCTGCTTCCACCAGTGTCATTGGCTAGAGACCATAGGAGAAGCTGGATTCACAGCTTAGTGATGAGATGGAAATTGCATAATGGCATATGCATCTGGATATATTAGAATGCAATGTTCTTGATTTTGGGCAATGCTGTTGAATTTGGGACACAGCATATTTCTGACATGGGTCAGGGTCCATGTCAGAGTTATTGATGTTTTTGGGGATGTAGCACATTTCTGACACAGATCCAGTTCAATGTAAGAGTAGTAGATCTCTGATGGGTGTTCTCCATTTGAGATGTTCAAATGGTTGAAATATTTTCCATTCCAAGGAAAACATAATGGTACCTATAACCCATGGTAATTGTTGTGATTCCATCTTTGAATCCACTCTGATTATGAAGTGGGGAGGGGTCTGTTGTGTCCAAAATGGTTGGCTTTGATGTCCATAATCTGCTATGCATGAAGGGATCAGATCCTTGGAGAATTTGGTATCTAACAAACAGCAACCGCAATATATTTTTCCTTGCACAGAACAGAAATTGTGTTCAAAATTTGCTCATTTTTCCTTGTCAAATTGCACACTAATACTTCATGTGACCTTGTCATTCTGTGTGGAACTGCTGTTTACACAACGGAATTGTTCGCCAAACCTGTTCATTCCACATCAAATTTGCGGCACAGTACATCATATTACCTGGTCACTCCGTGTGGAACTGTGCATTTACAGAGTGGAATGGTGCACATAACCCTGCTCATTCCACGTCGAATCGCGGAACAGTATATATGTTTACCCGATAATTCTGTGTGGAACTTTGCATTTACATGACGGAATGGTGCACCAAACCCTTCGCATTCCACGTCGAATCGTGGAACAGTACATAAGGTTACCTGATAAATTCCAGGTGAAACTGTTCATTTACACGTCGGAATGTTGCACCAAACCCTGCTCGTTCCACATCGAATCGTGGAACAGTGCATAAGGTTACCTGATAATTCCGTCTGGAACTGTGCATTTACGTGACGGAATGGTGCACGAAACCCTGCTCATTCTACGTAGAATCGTGGAACAGTACATAGGGTTACCAGATAATTCCGTGTGGAACTGTGCATGTACACGACGGAATGGTGCACGAAACCCTGATCATTCCACGTCGAATTGTGGAACGGTACATAAGGTTACGTGATAGTTAAGTGTAGAACTGTGCATATACTGTACAGAATGGTGCACCAAACCCTGCTCATTCCACGTCGAATTGCGGAATAGTATACGTGATCTGATCATTCCGCATGGAACCGTGCGCTCTGTCTCTGTCGTCTCTCTGTGCATTCTCTCTCGTTCGTTTCGTGCAAGAGGTTTTCGCAGCGGCGAGGAAGCGCTAGGGTTTGGTGAAGGCGCACAGCGAAGGAGGAGATACTGGGGTCAGGTCTCAAGCAAGGATCTCAAGAGAACGGCGGTGCGAAGATGGTGTGAAGAAATAGAAGAAGTTTTCGCAGTAGGGACGGAAACGGGAAGCAAATTTGTCAGAATAGGAAGGGGCGGAAGAAAATTAGCAGGAGGAGGAGGAGGAGGAGGAGGAGGAGGAAAATCGAAAATCTAGCGAGCGGCAGCAAAAGCGAACAGGAGGAGGAGGTACCTAATATGGAGATCAACAAGTAAATTTTTGCTTTGGATTCAAGTGCATTAGTGTAGCTGAAGTTGGCAGGTTCAAGGTTGCCTTGCTTGATTGGGGAGAATAAGAAGACGAGGCAAAGAAGGAGAAGAAAAAATTGGTCTAGAGTCTAGAATAGGTTCAGGTGCTGTGTAGTTTTGTAGACACAGAGTTTGTTGGCGTATTCTTGTGGGAGAAGAAGGAGGAGGAGGAGAACTTTTTTGTACAAACAGGAGGAAAGCAGAGAAGAGGGGGAACGTGAAGAAGAAGTTGCTGCTGTTGTTGCTGCCAAGAAACAGTGAGTGAGAGACTAGATCCTTTTTGTTTTATGTGCTATACTTCTTTCTTTCCCATCGCCTGACATATTTTGCTGCTGTTTGTCTACTAAAGATTACAAGGCTGCGTGTGTTGTCCAGGAGAAAAAGCAGGAGGGATGGGGGATGATGCTGGGACACTTTCGGACGAGGCTTTATTGAAGGAGTTTTTTGCAGAAGTGAGTGATGTAGAACGTGACAATGAAGTCATGCGGCTCTTGTCATGTTTCAAGCTCAATCCGTATGAGCATCTCAACCTTCCCTTTGACTCCAGTGTTGAGGAAGTGAAGCGGCAATACCGAAAGATCTCGCTGCTCATCCATCCTGATAAATGCAAGCATCCAAATGCCAAAGATGCGTTTTCAGCTCTAGCAAAAGCACAGCAGCTTCTGCTAGATCCTTCAGAACGTGAATATATTGTCTCACAGATCAACCTCGCCCGGGATGAGCTGAGAAGCGAGCGAAAGAAACGACTCAAACGAGATAATGCGTCCAAGATCAAGGCTCTGGTTGATGAAGGTAAGTATGAGACTCAGTATGAAGAGTCAGACGAATTTAGGGCAAAATGGAAGCAACGAGTGCGGGATATCCTCACCGAGCAGGAGTGGCGGCGTCGGAAGCTGCAGATGAGAATCTCTGAGGAAGAAGGCAGGATGAAGAAGGAGGAAGAAGAGACAAGAGAAATGTGGAAACACAAGCGTGAGGATCAAGAGAAGTGGGAAGACACACGAGAAAATAGGGTTACAAGCTGGCGGGATTTCATGAAGGGGGGAAAGAAAGCAAAGAAAGGCGAGCTGCGGCCCCCCAAGCTCAAAACGGAGGATCCTAACAAATCATATGTCCAGCGGCCTGTCAAGAAGGGCTGAGCTTCCAAAACCATAGCCCTACCTCCTTGAAGAAAGGGGTGACTGAGTGCACATTTTCAGCTCTTGTCGAGGATCCTCCTTATATTCTAGAGCAGGTCATACATATGCTATGTGCCTTGTGTATATTACACCATCTCAGTGCTGAAGCTTTTCTGTTGCCCAAACCTCCTTTATTATGCTGGGGCAGTTGAGAGTTCAGATGATGAATGATGGGTCATTGCCATGCATGCCCATGTCCAAGATTGCAGAAAATCAACAATTTTCTTGAAGAACTTGTTTCCAAGACAGCAGAGAGAATGAGATTGTATTGGTGAAGCACCACATAAGGTCTGAAATCTTTTCATTATAGTGAGGCTTTTCACTAAAGACTTTGATGTACTCTCTGTTTCCAACAGCACAGGATGAGGGTGACCAATTTAGGGTTTCTTCCTCAGTTATGTGGGTAGAAGTTATTGCTCCATGACAGAAAGTGGAAGCAAAATTTGCTGCAAATTTGTTTCAAGGGGGTGAATAAATTTGATTAGTGAAGTTCTTAAAAGCCCAGTAACCTTACTTGGATTTTGGGTACGTTCCCTTGTAACGGATTGGAGGAAGTAAGCTTCAGAATCAAAGTTGTTTTGCAAAAAATTGTCTGTGATGCTCGCATTTTGTTGTGCTGCTTGACATTCTGTAATGTGTTTTGAGTTTTATGAGAGACTAGAGGTTATACACAGTTCCAGTTTGTTAGACCTTTGCAACCCAAATTCAAAGAGGCTGATTTTGACTTGTTAATGCCAGTCTAAAGCTCTGAATAATACCTCACCTCACATAACATATTTCTGGATGCAAATTCATCATAGTGGTTCTTTGATGGTGCATTCCATTTGTATGTAAGATCATGTTTCTATATGTGGAGGTGCTTTTATTTTTCCTTGTATCTCCATTTGCAGCAGCACCACTTTCCCATTTTCTGTATGCTATAAGTGTCCTAGATCGTGGATTCTTGCAATGGATGAGTTTCCAGCAGGCAAGTTAATGATGTTGTGTGATGCCAATGTGCATGGAGTTAGCACATATGCTATGAGCTGCCAACAGATCCTACCTGAAGTTTGCAGGTGCTGCTGATTCTGTTGTGTAGACAGCACTGAAGCAAAGCAAGCAAGGTTGCTGCACACATGCAAGAGTGTCTCTGGGGTGCTCAAGTGGTTGCAACAGGAGCATCTGGCTATAGTCAACTGTGAAACAAAATGAGAACAAGTCCCTTCACTTGTGAATTTTTCTGAAGTGGAAATTTTGTGTAGAGCAATGTGACGGTTCTAGAATTAGAGCAATGTCATCTGATTTACCATTGCCCTTGTATTATATGGAGGCAATGAAGGACATGGAGTCAGAAATTGTAACTGGTACAGATTCCTTTCAATGTTGCAGGTACAAAGCATGAGCTTGCAGGTGAGGGGCAGGTTTGAGAGAACTGGCACTCTCTTTGTTAAATATTGACTTTTTTTTGTTGCCATCTCTGAACCACAAAGAGTTTTCTGTCAAGGAAGTACATAATAAGCTTTGCACCTCTGATCCACAAAATGATCCAGGTAATGTCTGTTGTCTTATTGATGCTGGTACAGGGGTCACTTTTGAGTTGTGCCCTGGTGCAAGGGAGTTCCCCCTCTTGTTGGGTTTTTATTTCGTTCTGTTTTGTTGTTGTGGGAGGTCTCAGTTTTGGTTCTGAATGGACTTAATTTTGCTGTTATGTTTTCTGTTTTTGCCTCAGTTGGCAGAGCTTTAGCAATGCAATGCATTAACATGATGTTATTTTTCAGTAAAACCAAAACCAAAACTTCTCAAGACAATTGTGCTTGTTAATGGAACAACTGGTGAGTGAAAAAACCAAGGAGCACCCAATAACCCAAGTTGGAGTTCAATTTTGGAACGGTAAAACATGATTTTGTCTCTTTCTGATATCAATGATCGGGATGGCAGAAGGAATCATACAGAAAATGATAGCATTGTTCAAATAACTTATGCTAGAATTTTCAAATGTCTTAGTTTGTCCTAACTCGACTGGCTGGAGCTTTTAAGTCAGGGATGATGGGGCAGGAGATTGAGTGATGGTTGGGAAGCAAAGGAGAGATCAGAGGAGGAAATTAGAGGAAATTTACATGGGTAAGTATCCTTGCTCAACCATCTTAAATTTCAATTATCTTTGTTTCAGTGTTATACTGGACTGCCTGCTTCTTTTATGTTAGATACTGGTTTGAACCCTGTGCCTAATGCACAGGTGTTTGTGTATTTGATGATACATATTACAAAATTACAATTACAAACTACATTTCCAAAACCTCTTTATATACAACATTTTGCATGTATCCATCGGGACCCTGGCCGCTGAAAATCTTGATGTTTGCACTGCTTGTGTCCTGTGAGATAGCAACATACAGCTGACCATGTGAATCGACCGGAGATGGCAAATATACCCAATGTTGTTCAACTTGTAAGTAAGTAGTAAGTTACTTAATTTAGTAGGTACCAATCTGTTGAAAATTATTTCTTTGTTTTTGTATGTTGATAAGTTCCAGTATCCAGAGCCCCTCCCTGTTCATAATGGTTAGGGTTTCTGGTGCAGCCAATTTTCACATGCATCATAATAATACCTTTGGCATCCAGCATATTATTATTATTGGCAAAATTGTTTTTCTGGGCAATCTGAT